>Ga0307989_1000410_pt1 | contig 28268 bp, 24 predicted proteins | sample EllFjometagen185_FD_203164 | JGI IMG/M metagenome (GOLD analysis project Ga0307989, IMG submission 203164) | Marine microbial communities from Ellis Fjord, Antarctic Ocean - #185 | ecosystem: Environmental > Aquatic > Marine > Unclassified | place: Southern Ocean | collected 2014-10-08 | reverse complement strand
TGTCAAATGATATTCGTACAATACATATTGTACCAACCATTCAATTCATAAATATATAATTACTAATTGCATCACATTCCGCCAAGGCGGGTGCACTTTTTGAAACCAAAAAGTCACCAAAAAGTTCTGGTGGGAATACAAAGCGTGCTCGTCTTTGTACTATTTATCATTGTTAAAACGCATGTATTCCCCCAGACCCCCTATAACCTTAATTCACCTTATTACTTCTTTAGGTATATATATACTACTTCACTCGTTCCTTTGTACATATATATAGATAAAAGGACAATGGGGTCTGGGGGTGATGAGCCTCCCAGTGAAGAGTTAAGGCAACTACGATGAATAGGCTTCAGAACCCCTAGTGGTTTTGCGCCTCTTTTGCCACCAAAAGAGGGCTAGGCCGCCGAAGGCGGAATATATTAAAAAGTGAATTCCGTATGATTGCTGGGAATCCCTTACAATATGTATTGTACAATATTCCCCAATCATCTTGCCCCAAAAACAAAATAACCGTATTTTAACTAAGCTATGAAAAATCGGAACCTTAAACTATTTTACATCCACGAGCTTCTATTCCAATTCAGCGATACAATGCTGATTATTGTTTTACCCATTTTTCTATTCAAATTATTTGGTCAAATTAATGCCGTTTTTATTTTTCAATTTGGTTGGAATATTATTTACGGCTTGTTGCTCATTCCAGTTTTTAATCTTGCAATGAAGTGGAAAAAGCCTAGGTATTTTATGGGCTTAGGGATTATTTTTTATATACTTGCACAGTTCTTCTTTAGTCAATCAACGCCAGAAAATCCATATTTTATTATTCCGGCATTTTTCGCATTTTCATTATATGTAAGTTTTTATTGGATGGTGCGGCATTGGTTTTTTTCAACCATTAGTGATCATACAAAAATTGGTAAACAAATTAGTTATCTTGGAATCATACGAATACTCGTCGGTTTTGTTGCACCAATTATTGGAGGTATGGTGAGTTATTTCATTTCATTCAACATTACTTTTATACTTGGTGTTATCGCTGGCTTTGCGAGCTTAATACCAATACTATTCTTTGATGCACCACCACATCCTCGTGGATACGATTTTAAAAAAGTAAAAGCCATACTCAAAAAACCAGAGCTCAAAGTAATGAGATCAGCTTATTTACTCGAGGGCTTCTCTCATTACACCACTGGAACAGTGTGGGTTATGGCATTTGCAATATTTCTTGGTAACGTTAAAGACCTGGGAATACTAATCGGCTTTTCTACCCTAGCGGCTGCAACATTAACATGGGTAACCGGAAAGTTATTTGATAAACAGGGTAGGAAAAAATGGTTAACAAGGTTTACTTTTGCCAAAGTGGGAAGCGTTTTATTATATCCAACATTATTCATTTTCCCCTCTGCAATTTATATTTATGTAGTTGAAATGATTAATCGCTTTGTTATGAGTATGCATCAAACTACAGTGGATGCATATTTATTTGCCTATAGTAATAAAATCCACCCAATTCATTTTCACTGGAATCGAGAAATACACTTAACCATTGGTCGGTTAATCACAAGTGGAACCCTATCTATACTTTTCCTTTTTGCGCCTCCAAGCTTTTTATGGCTAGTTATTGCAATGGGTGCTTTTTCTCTTCTTGGTTGGTTAAATTTAAAACGATCAGACCACCTACTTCGTTAATGGGCTAGGTTTTTTCCGGAATAATCTCATCCATATTGGCATTAAGGCAAAGGTAACCAAGATTACCACCATAAACAATATTCTAAAGTTAAAAATATCATGGAACGAATCAATGTTGAAAATTAAATGACCCGCATACGAATATAGTACACAAGCTGGAATAACTCCTATAAAAGTAGTTAATAAAAAGTGTGACAATCTCATTGAGGAAACGCCGGCAATTAAGTGAATCAAAAAGAAAGGTACTGAAAGAGTAAAACGAGACGCAATTAAATACGCGAGTCCATCTTCTCTGATTTCCTTTTGTACATATTTAATTGCTTGTTTGTAATGTTTTTCGACAAAATCATGCAATAAATTATGGGCAATAAAATATCCAACGATAGCAGATAGTAAATTCGTAATTAGATTAAGAATTGCACCCAAATGAAATCCGAATAACAAACCACCGAGTATCATCCATATTGCAGCAAGAGGAATTGGGGAGTTGATTGCAATTGAACCAATAAGAATAAATCCAATAAGAACTTTAAGATAGTGAGTATCCACAAATGTAATCCAAAGCATTCTATGCTCATTTAATAATTCAATATTCAAAAATTGTTTTGCATACAGACCAAGCAAAATAAAAGAAAAGACAATAAGAACAATCGTTAGAAGGTGAGAGCGTTTCATATAATTAGAATTTTGTCTTTTTAATACCTAAGTAATAACCCAGTAAATTCATAATTGGATGAAGTAAACCGAACATAATCAAGCTCGCCATCCAAATTTGCAAATCAACAGTTTGATAAAAAGAAAATAACACTAATGCTCCAACTATCCAATCTATTTGATCAAACACGGGCCAACTCTTACCATCGTCAATTCCAATTTGTCTCTTGAAAAAACTTTCAACCAAATCACCAAATAAAGCACCAAAACCAAGTAGTACACCTACATACAAAATATCTTCGAATACAAACTTAATAATTAATTCATCAGAAATATATGGTTGAATTAAAAATTGTGCATATACGGTAAGTATTGCAAGAATAATTCCAACAAAAAATCCTCTATAAGTCTTATGGCTTCCAAACAATGGTTTACCGTTTAACATCCTTCCACCATCTACGGGTCTATTTAATAATGGTAACCATTTAAATAGCACTGGAGCCATATTAGCTATACTAGCGGGTAATATTAACCAGAATGTTTGAGAGATAATTTCGAGCATAATTTAATTTTTTTCTTAATTATAAATTCATTCAATACGATGGGAAAATTTTTGAGTAGTGACACAAGGCTGAATGGTTGTTTATCCAAATGAACTTTACCATTGCTAGTGGTAGTCATTGATTTAAAGGCAATATCTTTATCAAAAGATTCCGCATTAATCTTTATATAACTACCTAAATCTTGAAATATATGAGCATCACTTCCAACCGCTACAAATGATAACTTATCAGGATAATATCTTTTCGGAAGAGATTGAGTTCTCATTGCCCACTCTAACCTATTTTTAAGTAGGAATCTAAATGGAGGAAGTTCTAAAATTTTTATTAAATGATTAAATGAGCCATTTGATATCTCAACGGCATTAACAATATTAACATATTTCGAGAAAACATCGATTCCTAAAATCTTTACAATGGATGTTGCACCCAAGGTAAATGGATGAGTTATATATGAAAATATTTTATCGTCATTTTGAATCAATTTAATAACTTCATCAAGAGTCATGGCAAAGGTCGTATTTAATTGTTTATGATCATATATCGTTTCTGAATTTGAAAACACAATTAAATCAATTCCCTCCTTGGTTGTATATTCAATTCCTGGGAAGCAAATAATGTCATCAGGACATGCCTCCTTCATTGTGTAATAGGAATATTTGGGATCTTTATATACGTGTTCAGTGATAATAACTGCATTTATCCCCTTATCCTGAAAACATTTCCACCATTTCTTAGCTTTATTTAGAGCTTTATTTTTGTCTTTTGGTAAATTCGGATGAAAATGATAATCCGCTTTAATGATCATATAAATAGTTACGTAATGTAATAAGGTCAGCAAAAAAGAAAGGTATCATTCATAAAACAAAACAAATCCATTATAACGAATCTAGGGCTTTTCTCAATAAATAGTATCAAAATACCTCTCGATGTAAAATACTATCATAAAAACTAGACAACCAGGAAAAAAACCAACGGGTTATTTTTTCGGGCAATCTCAATAAATTCATAGAAAATGATTCATTTGCTATGAGTGGTTTGATATAAACAAAAGAAAGTCCTGCACGGATAGCCCCCCCATCAGTCATAAAATTATCCCCCACCATGATCACTTTTTTAGGTGGGAGTTTGAGAATCTTACATGCGTCCAAAAAACCTCGAGTATCAGGCTTAGCATAAGGTGAGGTGATAATTGGAAAATCCAAATCTTCATAACGATCTGAAAAAGTCATATTTGAAAAAATACAAATATTAAACCCCTCCTTTTTAAGACGATGAAGTCTTTGATGATTGTTAAAGGTAATCATTTGGCGACGAGGTGCAAGTGTTCCATCAAAATCTACAATAATTCCTTTTATGTTTTTGCTTTCTAAAAAAATGGAATCTAATTCATCAAAACCCTCCAGTTTTGATATAGCATAATTATTTCTGGGCCGAAACAATAAAAAAAGCTGGAATAACTTCTGCCAAGTGAGTCCCTCTCGACTTTTATCAAAATTAGGAACCATAAGCAAGTTTTAATACCTCTAAATAATCGTCAAAGGAAAGAGGAACGGGATCTTCTTGTTTTTCGATAGGGGCGTAGGTTTTTCGCGCGATATAATCTAAATCTTCTTCTTCTACCCCCACCTCCTTTAGGGTGCATGGCATATCTAAATCTTTAATAAAAGTTTTCAGAAAGTTCAAAGCCTCATTAGCCTGACTCACCCCAAAAATATTCAAAATAGGCTGTAAACGATCCAAATCGTTTTTCCCAATATAATGCATAAAATAAGGTAATGTTACGGCGCAAGCTGCTCCGTGGGGCAGTTGATATTGAGTGGTCAGAGGATAAGAAACCTTATGGGGCGAAGTTGTCCGAGAATTACTAAAAGCAAAACCGGCTAATAGTGTTGCAAAGCTCATTTTTTCTCGTGCCACCAAATCACTCCCGTTTTTGTAAGCTGTTGGTAAATATTTAACAACCAGCTTTATGGCTTCAAGTGCGTACAAATCTGAAATGGGGTTTTTCTTTTTCGACCAGAAACCCTCCATAGCATGAGAAAGGACATCAAGTCCTGTAGAAGCCGTTTGATAAGCAGACAGACCCAAGGTAAGTTTAGGATCAATCACCGCCAATTTGGGGTACATCTTCTCATCACTAAAACTTTTCTTAGTATTTTTATAAGCTCCTTCCTTATTGGTAATAACAGACCAAACGGTCATTTCCGAAGACGTTCCGCTGGTCGTTGGAATAGCAATAAAATCATCAGAGGGATGTTCCGGTTTTTCACCCGACTGATAGACCTCTAATGGTTTTTGATTATTTACTAAAATGGCAATCGCTTTACCGGCATCCATAACACTTCCACCTCCAACCGCAATGACCAAGTCACATCGATGTTTTTTATAAGTCTCAATCCCTTCATACACAATATCCGACGTGGGATTGGCTTCCACCTTATCAAAAAGAACAATGGTATATTTTTCAAGAATCTTCAAAAATTTATCCGTAATACCTTGTTTTTTCAGAGAAGAACGTCCAGTAACTAATAAAATGGAGCTCTTCTTCGGAAAGTTTTCCTTAATGAGTTTAGGTAGTTCATTAATCGTGTCTGAACCAAATACAACCTTTGTTGGTAGAGAGTATTTAAAAATATCCATGCAATTCATTATTCTTCATGAAATAAAATAGGGATCATCTTTTTTAAGTGTAATACGGTTCCGCATAATGCGAACAGTAAAGAAACAACCATTAGCCAAAAAGCAATAAGTAACAATATTTCATAATTCCACAACACTTCTCCTAGTTGACCCGAGTCAAAAGATAAATAAAGCAGTCCAGACACGATAGAAGAAACTTGGAAAAGAGCTTTAAGTTTGCCTGACCAAATAGCGCCCATATATATATTTTGGCTCATTGAGTAATTTCTCAATCCATCCACCAACAACTCTCGAGCTACAAAAAGCAGTAATAGCCAAAGAGGATAAACTCCAGCACTCTGCAAATAAATAAAATACAAAAGAATAATTAGCTTATCTGCTAATGGATCAAGAAAAGCCCCCAATTTCGTGATCATATCAAATCGACGGGCAATCATTCCATCGAGTACATCTGTGAGCATAGCGAAGATAAAAAAGATGGCTGAAATAAGAATATTATAACGGATATCCAAAAACAAAAAGCCCAACGCAAAGGGGGTTATAATCAGACGGGTGAGCGTAATTTTATTGGGTAAATTCATAGACGATTTTTAATTGAAATACAAGTGTGAAGATGGTGTATAAAACGATGCCAACCGTTTTTAAATGCCAATAATTTGAATTGTCCTATTACAAATAATAGCACGTTTATTAAATTTCCACTTTTTCCAATTGCTAATCTATCTTTTTTTGATTTTAAGGCATCTAAAAAATGCTCTCCATCTTCTAGTTTAATACACGTTAAGGCGCGACCTAAATGTGAAGGAAGGTGAGCATCTGAACCCGCAGAAAAAGCTTTTTCATATTTATTAGCCCAAGGAACAGCTTTAATATTATTTTTTAGAGGAATATAGCTGTTTATCACTTCTACAAAATCGACTTCTTTCATTAAATTTTCATTAACTACTCCATTATCCACCACACAACCAATACCGCAAAGCCTTGGAACATACGGGTGTGGAGCACCTATTACACATTTAAAATTACGAGCGAATTTTATAATTTCTTCAACGGTAATATCTGGCACAAAATCATCCTTTTTCTGTCTAGGTTTAATATATTTTTCATGATAACTAATCAAATCCTTAATATCATAAAAATAGACCAAAATATCAATGCCGTTAAAGGCTTTCATCTCAATGCCGGGGATGACGAGTACATCTCCTTTGTTTTGCCAAGCCCAGATGGCTGCATCAATCTCATTATGATCAGAAATGGCAAAACCGATTCCGAGCTTCTTTGCTCTTTCAAGAGATTTTTTAATATTCCCAAAAGCATCTTTGGAATACTCAGTATGAGTATGCATGTCCACACAAGTGTAGCCTTGTTTCAATAATTGTCTGATATTTGGTTTAGTGTGCTTTATATCCATGTTATATAGCATTACGGAGCCTTTCAGCCGCAGCAGCAGGGTCATCTGATTTTAATATATATGATCCAGATACTAAGATATTTGCTCCCGCTTCAATAGCAAGTGGGGCAGTTTCATCTGTAATTCCTCCGTCAATTTGAATATCCATTTCTGGAAAGTGTTCGCGTAGCCACCTTACTTTATCAAGAACTTCATGTATAAAAGACTGTCCTCCAAACCCAGGTTGAACGGACATAACAAGTACCATATCGACCATTGGGAGCACCTTAGCAATTGCATCTACAGAAGTGTCCGGATTTAGAACTACGCCCGCCTTGCAACCCAATTCCTTAATTTTAGTAATGTCTTCTGGTAAATGTCTGCTAGCTTCAGCATGAATGGTAATCATATGTGCACCAGCTTTCGCAAAATCCTCTATGTATAGGTGTGGGTTATTAATCATTAAGTGACAATCCAGAGGTACATCAGTTTTAATTCCTTCAACTACGCAAGCACCAATAGTTAGATTCTTAACAAAATTTCCATCCATAACATCTACATGATACCAATCAGAAAATGATTCTATACCTTTTAGAAATTCATTAAGATTTCCATAGTCAGCACCAAGAATTGACGGTGCGATCATTATTTTCTTTGACATAAAAATTTCAAATTAAAAAAATTAAGAATTTCTTTTTTCTATTTCCATCACTTGCTTCACACGTCTCGCATGTCTATCTATTCCAGAAAAATCTGTTTCTAGAAAAACTTTCACAATTTCTACAGGATCATCCATCATTGGCGATCTACCTGCAACGGATACAACATTTGCATCGTTATGAAGTCTTGCACATTTTGCAGCATCAACGCTATAAGCAAGCCCACAGCGAACCCCTTTAACTTTATTTGCTGCAATGGATATTCCAACCCCATTTCCACAAATAACAACACCTTGTACATCGGTATTTAGCGCTACTTGTTGAGCAACTTTTTCTGCAAGGACAGGATAATCCACATCATTTTCATTTTTTGGACCCATATCTAAAAATTCATAATCGTTTCCAAGTTCTTTTATTATGCGTTCTTTTACTGCGAATCCTGCATGATCGGATCCAATTACAACTTTTTTCATATCTAGTAGCGAGTAAACACGTTCCGAATGGAGCGTAGGCCTTTAGGCCAAGTAAAGTGAGGGCTCAGAAATGTAAATTTGCATCGAAAATTTATTTTGAGGAGAGTGTTTCCCTATTAAGGGATACCATTACATTTATATAAGCTAATTTGCATTAAACAGCATAACATATTTTTATGAAATTGAGATTCAAAAAATCAACTACATCAACCTCTTTTTTTTAATGCAGATAAAAGACTTAAGCTTCCTCTTGTCATTTCGAGCGTAGCCGAGAAATCTTACTCATCGTCAAATTCAATAAGATTTCTCCATGCACTACGTTTAGTCGAAATGACGAACAAAAAGCACACTTGCCTTGGCGGAAGGAGGTGAAAATACTTGTTATAACCTTTTAAACATAATTATTCACCACCAACCAAACAAAATAACCAACCCCACCAACAAAAGCAATCATGCCCAACCTCTTTATTAGTTCACCTTGTCCGGTTTTACTAAGCATACTATCTATATCAAAGTATTGATAGAATCCAAAGGCTCCACCCATTAAAAAGGCAATTATAAAAGAAATTAGAGGATAGGGTTCATTAAATAATGCGCCAAAAGTTCCTCCGATTATTCCAATAATAATCGATAAAATAATTGTTTTAGCAATTGCTCTTAAAAGAATCATTTTCTTAAATGCTCGATATTCCTTCTCACGTTCACCTCTATCCTTTCTTTCCTCAGGATGCCTCGTTGGATGTTTTGTAACTTCAGCATAAATATCCTTATCAATATCAGTTTCTTGCGAAAGATCATAAATCCTTCGTTCTTCTTTATTAGTAAGAAGTCTATAGGCTTTTGCTATATCATGAAATTTCTCAATCATTTGCTCATCACCACCATCTGGGTGATATTTTTTAGCTAAATCAAAATAGGCCTTCTTAACATCTTCAGCGGTTACATCTTTGTTAATTCCTAATGTGTGATAAGGATCCTTCATAAATAGTCGAAAAATTCACACAGATTATAGCACAAAGTTTATTTATTCTCTCTGTAATGATCGCGCATTTCATTAACAAAATTGGCAACTCCAACAGTATCAATAAACATCGCATCATTTTTATTATGTTCTAATTGATAAGCAATACCTTTTTTATTGTCATATGCTTCTAAAAAATGAACAGTTTTATGATTTTCATCACGACCACCAAATGGATTCCAAAGAGTTGGACCACTATATGTAAACCAAAAACCTTCTTGGAAATAAAAACCATATTTATAGATCTTACTTTTTGTAAATCTAACTCTTAGGTCTTCTAGTTCACAGTGAATATCAGCGCTAAATCTTGCTCGAGTAAGAAGTTTGAATAGAATATAGAATTCATCTCCTTTAGCCATTAATGCTTTGTCGCTAGGTTTGTTATAAGCATAATCAAAGTCGTGATTTAAAGTTCTTAGATGCTCTTTTAAATCTTCATTAACATACCAATTTAAAAAATCATGATAATAACGACTGCGGAAACCAGAAGTTTCAATATCTACTAAATATTTCTCATGAGTATTGATATCATCTTCTCGAGGGCTAATTATCTTCCAAGAATGATCACTGTAGTAAAACTCAAGTTTATTTGCTAGATCACCATTGAAATGATCACGAAGCTGATCAAGGTCAGCATCACGCGAAACATTCACTCCAGCATATTTAAGTAAGCTAAAAAGCATATAATGTTCTTTTGCATTCTTCTGCTTTAAGTGAGTGAAATACTCAAGATCGCTTGTATTAGCATGAGAAGTTTTATGTTCAGTTTTGTGTAATGTTGTAGTTGTCATGATTTTTATTATTTATTTATCTTACAATTATAACATTTTTAACAAAAAAATTCAAGATCAATTAAGGCCTTTCTACAATAAGCTACTCAGTCTGTTCCTCGATCTATAACTAAAATTGTTCGATGAACCTTAAATCATTTTCAAACAACAATTTTAGGTGTGGAACTCGGTATTTAATCATAAGCATTCTATCGAGACCAAAACCAAAGGCAAAACCAGTATATTTCTCACTATCATATCCAGAGTTTTTTAGAACTTTTGGGTGAACCATTCCTGCTCCTCCAATTTCAAGCCATCCACACTGTTTGCATAATCTGCAAGGAATACCACCTTCTAACTTCCCACTTCCATGGCAAATAGGGCATGTGCAATCTATTTCCATTCCTGGTTCAACGAATGGGAAAAAGCTAATTCTAAAGCGAGTTTTAATTGATGAATCCTCAAAAATTTGTTGTAAAAACCGTGTAATTACTTCCTTTAGGTTAGCCATTGAAACATTTTCATCTACCAGCAACCCCTCAAGCTGATGAAACATAGGACTATGAGTAGCATCACTATCTTTTCTAAAGGTTTTACCTAAACTAATAATCCTTACTGGAGGCTCATGTCCTTCCATATATCTAATTTGAACAGGGGATGTCTGTGTACGAAGAACAGTATCTTTTAAATTCTTAATCCAAAATGTATCTTGCATATCTCTTGCAGGATGATCCGGTGGAATATTTAATTGATTAAAGCAATAATGTTCAGATTCAACATCTGGACCTTCCGCTACGCGAAAGCCCATTTTTGCGAAAACAACTTCAATTTCATCTATAAATTTCGAAATCAAATGACGGTGACCTTCTCGGGGTTTTTTACCAGGTACAGAAACATCAATCCACTCAGTTTCAGCTATTTGATCCAATTTTGAAAGCTCTAAAGTCTGATACTTTTTCACAATTTCACCCTCAAGCTCCTTTTTAGTGATATTGGCTAATTTACCAACACTACGTTTTTCATCATTACTTAAGTCTTTTAAGCTCTTCATTATATCATTTATCTTACCATTTCTTCCCAAAAATTGAACTTCAACATCTCGAACTTCAGATTCACCTGAAGCCTTTTCTAAAGCGGTTAGCATGTCTTGTTTTAATGTGTTGATTTTAGATTCCATAATACGATATTAATGTCAGAGTAATTGTATCAAATAATGAGGTGTTATTTAAGGGAAAAAATTAGTAACACATTAATATATAATGATATTGACAAAATATACGAATAATGTTAATATCCTCATTGAATTCAAAGAAAAATAAAAAATAACACATGTCCACTTACCTAGCTGTTATCTTTTTATGGTAGAGCATAACGCAAATGACATCAAAGACCTATGTTTACTCATCGCAGATGATGATGAAAATGTGCGTGTAACTCTTAGAAAGATAATTCAAAAAAACTTCGGAATAACGAATATTATAGAAGCCAAAGATGGTGATGAGGCTATGGATGCCCTTAAAAGTGAGATGATTGATATGGCTATTCTAGATTTTGAGATGCCTGGCCCTAATGGTCTTATGCTTGCCAAATACATCAGAGGAAATAGAAGTCATATTTGTACAGTACTGATTACTGGAGGAGATTTATCAGATGATGATTATTTAGAACTTTCAGACTTGATTATGAGAGAGGGTGATTTAAAGGGTTATTTAAGAAAACCATGGGACCTAACTAAGCTAATTCGACTAATTCAGGCTTGTTGGCATAATAAATTTCAAGCAGGAACAAAAGATCAAACAGAACAAGCGACCAGGAGGCATTATAAGAAAAAGGTTGAAGCACAACAACGTGCTATGCAGCTACTAGCAACAATATACACGCAATCAAGGGATAAAAAAGAGAACCTTAAAAACCCTTTTACTTCAAATTACCCCAGGCCATTATTGGTATTTAATTCAAATTTAGTACCTGAGCTTCCAGAGGAAGTAGAAATGGCAGCCGAGCCAGATTGGCGTGTTGACCGAGGTGTAGGAGAAGCAAGTAAGTTATGGGGAGTTAAGAACTTCCCAGGGATGCTTAAGCGAATTGAAAAATTTAGAAAACAAGAACTTGGCAATAAAAATACATCAGACGAAACTGAAGAAGGACAATATTCAGGAGACATCGTTTGCTCTCTAGGGCCCGGCGATGGAACGATTCTTAGGGAATTAGAAGAACACTCACTAACAAAGAATATGGAGCATGTTGGTATCGCAGATAGAATGTTCTTTAGTCTACCTCAGTTGCTTGAAAGTGGTCTACAGCAAGGAGTAAAAAAGAATCCAATTTTAAATGAGGCAATGATGAAGTTTATTCGTGATTTTTCAATTATTATCCTTAATGAACAAGGTTTAGAAGGTTTATTAGAAATAAAATTAGGAAGCGATTTGGATGAAAATCAACTACGAAGGATGCTTATTGAACTACCTAAAATGGTGAATTTAGAACCATATATTTCAGGTGAACAACAGATACTTCATGCAGGTGAATTTTCATTAGATAGTCCAAAGTCTATTGATTCAGAGGTACAAAGATTACTTAAAGAATATATTAAAAATCCATATGTATTTTTTGAAAAATATTTTGTTCCAGTTTTTTATAAAAAGGCAGAGATTGAAGAATCACCAACGGTTCAATCGGATATAGCAGAGCAAGAAGAGAAAATTAAAAAAGCCATTGATAGAAGTGAATACTACTTAGTTAGTTGCGTAAGAAATCTACTTGATCAATGGAATAGGGAGGATGGTAACAATTATTTTGATAATGAAAGTAAAATACAAGAAGCACATCAAACCGTTTTAGATATTTTTAAAATAGACGGGGGGGCCGCAGACATTGCACCAAAATTACGATTTCTCCTTCATAATATTCGTCCAGATAATGTACGCTTTGGAGACTTCCAAGAGGTAGAAGATATGCTTGGAGAAGGCACTCTTTTTACAGCAGTTCATGCTAGTAGATCCTTATCTCATCTTGATGATGCTTCTTATCAAACATTTGTAAATGAAATTCTTATCCGCTTAAAACCAGGAGGAATTATGCTTGATGATGGAATTGCTGAATCCTATACTAGGCACCTGCGTGTTAGTGAGCTTAGAACTTTACAAAAAAAATTAGAACCAGAATACAAGTTTCATTTAATTGGAGATCATGAAAAACCAAAATCTGTAATTATTCAAAGAGGAATAAAACAGGCAAATAATACATATAACTTTATTCCCCAGCGTGAACTTAGAGATAATCACATTCGAGCCGAACATAAAATAGTATCTTTAGGGCATTTTGAAACAACATGGCCGAAGGCTGCTTGCAAAAATGAAGTAATTAAAAAATTAAGATGGGATTTATTTAATGAAATGGTTGATGAAATTAGCCTAGGGGAAGAACAAGGGGATCTATTAACAGTTTGGAGAGGTAAAAAATTTAGAGGTGTTCATGAAGCCCTTGTGCCATTTTATGAAAAATTGTTTGAAACTGTAAACAGACCAGAAGATCTTACAAAAGGTGTAGTCAAATCATTAATCGTTGAATTTTTAAAACAAAGAAAAATTTTAAAAGAGATTACAAGCGATCTCAAAGGAACAATTGAAGGCCATAGAAGGCAAATAGATATGTCACTTGCAATTATCGACAATGACGAAAAAACTTTCATGGATCGTTTGGATCGCGAATTAGAGAAAGCGGGGATTTTTCTTACAAAAAATAATGTTCTTGCCTTACTTGATTTTGCAAATGATTACATGGATGTGGAACACTTAATTGAAAAATTAAGATAATTTGAATTTTATTAATTTAGGATTGATTTGCTCCTATCCTTTTTTGGATGATATAATTACTTATCTAATAACGAATAGTAATTATCTATGGCATCACACTCCATTATCCCCAACGGATCATCAGGTGGAAAAAACAAGAAGCCAGTTAATTTAAGGAAACGATTAAGGCTAGAGGGGGTTAGTGAAAAGTTTATCAGGCTTATTGAAACAATGAATGAGGGTGTGTGGATAGGAGATAACAAAGAAAGGACTCTTTACGCAAATCCAAAATTTTGTGAATGGATGGAATACGACCTTGAGGATATGTTTGGTCGTGAATCATATGAGTTCTGGACAGAGGAGAGTGCAAATAGAGTTCGTGGTGTTAATATTACAGATCGTAAAGGGGGTGTTAGTTCTGGTTACGAAGGAGAATTGCTTAGCAAAAATGGAAAAAAAATCCCCGTTTGGCTTAGTGGTACTCCTCTTCCAGATGGTGGAACTATTGGGATTATGACGGACCTACGTCCAATAAAAAGAAAAGAGGAAGCCCTCAACATTAGCCAGAAGCGTTATAAAGAGCTAGCAGATACACTGCCTCAGGTGGTATTTGAAATGGATCAAAAAGGAAGACTCTTGTTTGTTAATAAAAATGGTTTTAAGGTTTTTGGTTATTCCGAAAAAGATTTTGCGCATGGTCTAAATGCCTTTGAAATGATAGTGGAAGAGGACAGAGAAAGGGCAAGACATAACATTACAAATACTTTTCATCAGAAAGACGTTATACCTAATGAATATACAGCGATCAAAAGTAATGGAGATAAATTTCCAATTATTATTCATTCAAATCCAATCAGAAGAAAAGGAAAATTCGTTGGTATTCGTGGGATTATAGTAGATATTACAGATCAAAAGAAGAACGAAGAATATATCCAGAAGCTATCCAATGTGGTAGAGCAAGCTGGAGATCTTGTTTATATTACAAATAAAGACGGAATTATTGAATATGTGAATAAAGCAGTGGAGAATACAACTAAATATACCGTTGAGGAATTAATTGGGAAAACTCCAAGAATTTTCAAATCTGGTCGCTATAGCAAGGAGTTCTATAAACATTTATGGGATAAAATCCTTTCTGGAGAGCCATTTCGTGCCCAGATAATTAATAAGAAGAAAAATGGAGATTTATTTTATGAAGAAAAAACGATTACACCCTTAAAAGACAAAAAAGGTGATGTAACTCATTTTGTATCTACGGGAAAAAACATTACAGAAAACAAAGAGGCAGAAAAGCGTCTCGAGAAAATCAATAAATGTCTATTAAAATATGGTCCAGATCCACTAGAAAATATTCGTAAAACCATTGCTACATGTGGGGAGGTGTTTGGAGCTCATTACACTGTATATAATAGGCTAAAAGGCGGTCAATTATATCGAGCTGCCAATTGGAATGTGCCAAAAACTAATAATTTTAATGTGGTTCCAAAAGGGCATGTTTGCTATGAAGCAATAAGTGGTAAGACAGATGAAATTCGTGTTATGAATAATCTGAATCAATCTAAATATTCAAAATCAGATCCAAACATAAACATTCACAATCTAAAAACATATGTCGGTCATGCTGTTGAGTCTCATAGAAAAATTGTTGGTGTAATGTGCTCACTGTTTAAAAAAGATTATCATCCATCAGAAAGAGATAGTCATTTATTTGGAATTCTAGCATCAGCGATTGGAGTGGAAGAAGAGCGATTACAATATATACAAGAGATTAAAGGATCTGAAGATAGATATCGTACTATTTTTGAAAATACTGGTTCTGCAACTATTATCATAGAAGAAGACACAACGATATCAATTATAAATGAGGAGTTCGAAAAGCTTTCAGGATATACAAAAAAAGAGGTTGAAAATAATTTAAGTTGGAAGGAATTCTTCACGATGGACGAAATTACACGGATGATGAAGTATCATAGCACAAGGCGAAAGAATCCAAACATAGTACCTAGAAACTATGAAGCTAAATTCGTAGATAAAAAGGATAGAATTAAATATGTATACCTTACAGCTTCAATTATTCCAGGTACTAAAAAAACAGTAGCCTCACTTATTGATATATCTGATCGTCGAAAATCTGAAGAAGCATTAAAAGAAAGCAAGTTGCAATTAGAACTTGCTCTAAAAGGAGCTGATTTAGGGCTTTGGGATTGGAATGTAATTACAGGATACAATAGCTTTAACAAGAGATGGGCAGATATGCTTGGATATTCAATTTCAGAAATTGAACATGACGAAGAAACTTGGGAGAAAATGGTTCATCCAGATGATCTATCTCGCGTTTTAAAAATAAGAGAGAGGCATATGAGGGGTGAAATTGATCTGTACGAAACGGAATACAGAATGAAACATAAGCATGGGGAATGGGTATGGATTATGAATAGGGGAAAGGTTGTAGAATGGGATAAAAGAGGGAATCCAATAAGATTAACAGGAACCCACTTAGACATCACCGCTAGAAAAAATGCCGAAGAAGAACTTCGAGTATCTGAAGAAAAATATCGTTCAATGATTGATCAGTCCATTGTAGGATTTTGTATGTTTGAAGGTACAAAGATAGTATTTGCCAACCAAAAAGTTGCGAATATTTTTGGATACAAATCTCCCGAAGAGTTAATGGGTAAAGAGATAAAAAAATTCCTACTTCAAGACTCATATAGACATGCAAAGAAAAAAACAATTGCTAGACAGAAGGGTGAATCCATTCCATCACTAGGTGAATATATTGGAATTAAAAAAAGTGGAAAGCACATTAATTTACAAACTTTTTCAAAGCTAATAGAAATTAAAGGAGATGTATTTTCACAAGTATTCGTCATAGACGTCACAGAGCAAAAAATGATGGAGATAAAACTAAAAGAACGTGTTAAAGAGTTCAATGTATTATATAGAGTTCATGCTCATACAATGATGTCATCTCGTATATCTAAGGTATTTACAGATATAACTGGCGACGTTACTCACGCCTTTGAGTTTACCGATATAGTCGCAGCACAAATTATTTTTGATGGGAAAGTTTATAAGTCTTCCAACAAAGAGCTTCATTTTGTTCATAAAATTGAAAGACCTATCAATATTAGGGGGCACAAAAGAGGAAAGATCCAAGTTGGATACACAAAAAAATTAACTGAACATCGTGTACGTCCATTTTGGTCAGAGGAAAGAAAATTGGTCGAAAGTGTCGCACATATAATTGAAAAACATATTTCAAGTCGTGAAATGGTTGAACGTTTCCAAAAAGTGGTTAAAAAGGCAGTAACCGGGATCTTTATTGCACAAAATGGAAAACTAAAATACGTAAATCCACGGTTTTACACAATGTTTAAATCCCGGCCGAAAGATGTGATTGAAAATTGCGCCAGTAAGTTTCTACCTGACAAATACTGCCAAGAGAGATTTGTAAAAATATCCGGTAGACCTTTTGATACATATGGAGTGCGCAAAGATGGTAAGAAGATTGATTTGGAGGTGGTAGTTCAAAAGATTGATTATCATGGTAAGCCTGCGCTTATTGGACGTTTACATGATGTTTCGAAAATCAAAGAAGCAGATCGCAAACTGCGAAATTTTAATAGAGAGCTAAAAAGCCAGGTAGAAAAAAAGACTGTTGACCTTCAACGGGCTAATAAACGCCTCCAATCTTTGAATGAACTTAAAGACGAATTTATAGCAGTTACATCACATGAATTAAGATCTCCTCTCACTTCCGTACGAGGCTACCTTTCCCTTGTTAATGATCCAGATGTACTTTCTGAAATTCCAGAAGAGATTAGGAGATATATTCAAAAAGCCTATTCCAACTCAGAATCATTGAATTATTTAGTAAATAATATTTTAGATGTATCGCGTTTAGATATGGGGCGTTTTGAATTACAAACTGCAACCGTGGATATGGTTAAGTTTATACAAGGTTTAATTGAAAATCTCTCATTCCAAGCAGGAGAGAAAAAGCTTAAACTCATATTTAATAACAAAACTAATCAAAAAACCTTAAACATGAAGGTTGATATGATTAGATTGTCTCAAGTTCTCCGAAATCTACTCGATAACGCTATTAAGTTCACAAAACAGGGTAAAAATATCTATGTAACACTCGAAAAAAATCATAAATGTGTTACGATTAAGGTAGTTGATCAGGGGATTGGTATTGCGAAAGTTCAATTAGATCAAATTTTTGAAAAATTTATGCAGGTTAGAAATTCAGATACAAGGTACAAGGGGGGTGCTGGGCTAGGTCTATTTATAGCAAAGCGTATCGTAGAACTGCATAAGGGTAAGCTAGAAGCAGAAAGTCAAAAAGGTAAAGGAACAACATTTACAATTACACTTCCTATATCCTAATTTAATTTTTAATTCGAAATTTTTATTCAATTTATATTATTGTTGTAATGAATTATTTTAAAACATTGAAAAATTGATCATTATAAATTCATTTCTAATTATAAATTAAAAATTAATAATTATCCTATGTCTAATCCATACAGCAAAATCAAAGTTTTAATAGTAGAGGATGATCAAGATATCTGTGAGATGTATGCAATCACCTTTATGAAAAAAGGTTTTACGGTTTATACAGCACCAGATGGAAGGGCAGCAATTACTAAGTTTAAGAATAAAAACCCAGATATTATTCTTTTAGATATTATGATGCCAAATGTAGATGGGTATCAGGTATTAAAAGAAATTCGAAAAAATCTAAATACATATATTCCAGTTATTATGCTAACAAATTTGGATGCATCTCATTTTGTTCAAAATGCACAATACGACGATATCGATGAATATTTAATCAAATCTCATCATAGTCCATCAGAGGTTGTAGAAAAAACCATTGAAGTATTGATTGCAAATAAAAAACTACCTAAAGGCATTGAAAAATAGTCATTTTTCTGCTATACTAAAGAGATATATAAAATAAAAATGTCAAAACAAACTATACTCCTAACCTTTCCGGCTACCCTAAAATACTCATCTTTAGTTCGCCATATGATGGATGAAATATTTGTTATGGTTGGTTTTTCTAAGGATTGGAGTAATAGACTGAAGTTAGTTGCAGATGAATTATTTATGAATGCAGTTAAATATGGATCAGTAGAAGAAACAGGAAAAGTTAATATTGGTATGGAATATGACTCAGAAGGATTACTTTTTTTTGTAGAAGATGAAGGGGTGGGTAAAAACAAAGTTACTCCAGAAGAAATCAACAAAATAATCAAAAAAAATACTAACGAGACTCAGGTAACAAGTACTTCTGGTAGAGGTCTTGCTATGATCACTTCTCTTTGGACGGACACGATCGAAATCACTCCAAGTACAATTGGAGGTATTAAGGTTACATTTACAAAAAAGGTTGATAATACTCCACCTCCACCTTCACCTATGGTTCAAATGCAGGTAGATAAGTTTGAGGAAGAGAAAAAAACAACCACTCCAGCCACTATGGAGGAAAGTACTTCTAAAAAAGGTCCAACCTTTTTATTCAAACTAAAGGGTGAAATAGATCAATTAAATATTGAAAAAAATACAATTCCAGTTGAAGACCAAATTAAAAAAATGCCAAAAGGTAGCCAATTAATATTAGATTTTACTGATGTAAAATTTATTAATAGTTCTTTTATTGGTCATCTAGCAGCTTGGTACAAATCGCTCAAGAATCTAGATGGTGGGGTTACAGTTAAAAATATTAATCAAGAAGTTCAAGACATTTTAAATCTTGTGGGTCTGTCTCATGTTCTAACTTTCGATAAATAAAATATGAAATTCGTACGTCGCAGTATCACACGAAAGGCACTTGTACTCTTTGCAGCTTTTGCGATTGCGATATTAGTTGCGGCATTCACACTTGATATGATGGGAATTCAAGAATTATCCACATATCTTACTTTAACAATCTTTACGTTTATTATTGCTTTAGTACTCTTTATATTTGTTTTATTTGTTGCTGACCCTCTAAATAAAGTTAATGAGCAAGTGCAAAGGCTACTTACAGGTAAGAATTATAATAGACTAGAACCAACTAGTATTGATGAAATCGGTACATTTACACACTTTTTTAACGAAATCACTAGAGATCTAGAAAAGATTTCATACGACATTAAAGAAAGACGCCGAATGTCTTCAGAGCTTGATATTGCGGCAAGCATTCAAAAGAATGTTCTACCAAAAGAAGCTCCATCTGCTCCTGGGCTCGATATAGTCGCAAAAACAAAATCAGCCGCAGAGGTTGGGGGTGATACTTTTGACTTTGTTGAATCTCCAGATGGAAATCATGTATTTATTTATATTGGAGACGTAACCGGTCACGGAGTACCAGCTGGTCTAATTATGATGATGGTTGATACACTTGTTACAGCATTGGTCTCTCAGGGCATTACAAATGGTAAAGACCTAGTAGCACAAACTAATCGATTACTCACACCACGCATAAGCTCACGGCTATTTATGACATCTGTCATACTTAGATGGGATAAGATAAATCAAAAGATGTATTACACAGGTGCTGGTCATGAGCATATTTTGGTTTATAGGGCAGCAACAGAATCAGTTGAAGCAATTAGAGCAGGAGGAATAGCACTTGGAATGATTTCTGATGTATCAAAAATTGTTGAAGAAAATGAAATTACTCTAGAAGTAGGGGATAGTATTGTTCTTTATACTGATGGAATTACTGAGGCAAGAAATCAATCTGGTGAAATGTATGATTTAGAAAAATTACAGAAATCATTAAAAAAACATGGATACAGACCTTCTGCAGCGAATATATTTGATAAGCTTTCACAAGAATTTTCATCATTTGTTGGTGAATACATTCAAAGTGATGATATTACAATGATTGTAATTAATTATATAGGTAAAGAGGCAGGCACAAAAAAAGTTCAACTTACAATTGGAGAAGAAGATAAAACAAAAGAATCTACACAAAAAAATTGGGACTGGACTGATTAAGCTAAGCCAGAGAATAGGGCCCCATCTTAATATTTATCTGAATTTGTACCACGACTTGCAGATAATATTCTATCGCCATGAGCATTAATTTCATCGAGCAATTCCATTATTTCGACTGTGTGTGTTGCCGGTATTGGATCAGGTATTTCTTTAATATGATAGAAATAATCTCCACGACTACTTTCATCGGGCTTAATATCTATTAATGCTTGAACCACCACTGCATCAAGCCTACCTTCATGTGCAGCTCTTTTTAATTGAGAAATAGCTTCACCTGTGGATAAATCTCTATTGTCATATGGTCTCTCAGAGAGCATTGCATCAAAAATATCAGCTACCGCCACTATCTTATCCTGCATAGGAATATCTTCTGATGCTAATCCTTCATATCCTTTTCCATCTTCACCTTCATGATGAAATCTAATTCCATTAATTATATCTCCTAGCTTACCCCTTACATCTTCTCCGAGTTCGTTCTTAAGCATTCCATAAGCTCTATCTACCATTTCACTTCCTTTTTTTGGATGTCCTCTCATAATTATCCTATCTATATCATTATATTCACCAGTCTTTAAGGAAGTTGTATGGATACTATTGTGTAATTTTCCTACATCATGTAAAAACGCAGTACGAGCAAGAACATCTGGGTCTGAATAAGGCAACCCTTCCCCTTCTAGCTTTTGATTAATAAGAAGGCTTAATATAGCTATACGAGCTCCATGACCCCTAAGAATCCCCTCCAATTCAACAACTTCGTTAAAAGAACCATTAATTTCTTTTCTAACATGTTTCATTACTTGCTCATATTCCTTAAAAGCCTGTTTCAAAATCTCATCAGATTCATCTGTAAGCTGACTTAGTATTTCTGATGATGTTGTCCAATATTGCTGCTCAGAATCAAACTGAGGGCTATTGAGCTTTATGGCATTCATAGAGAGCGGAATGAAATTAGGTTCAGTACTTAATTATATCATTTTTAGCCTACTTATTCAAGACCTTTAAAGTATCATTAGCCGCTTTCTGCCAAGAATATTTACTTAATATTTCTTGACCCTCTTTAATCATTTGTTTTCTAAGCTCACCATCTGCTTTAATTTGCTGCATTAATATGGATAGTGTTTCGGTATTATCTGCATCAAAATATAACGCTGATTCCCCTGCAACTTCACGTGATGTTGGAATATTTGAGGCAATAATTGGCAAATTATAATCCATAGCTTCAAGAAGGGGAATGCCAAACCCCTCATAACGAGAGGGGAATACAAAAGCCAAAGCATTTTGCATTAACTCATTTTTTTCTTCGTCAGAAACATAACCCGTAATTTCAATACGGTTACGAATTTCATTTGGAATATTTGCGAGTATTTCCTTTCCACCATGGCCAACCTTACCCACGAGTACTAGTTTTGCCTCTTTATCAGCTTCACAAAACTTATGAAATGCCTTTATTAAAGTGTCGGTATTTTTTTTATATTCAATTCTTCCCACAAAAATAAAATATGGTTCTTTTTTTACATTACTAATCAATCTTTCTTGATTTGAAACCCTTATATATCCCAAGGGAATCACATGAATTTTACTTTCATCTGCATTATATAAATTTACTAAATCATCCTTTGTTTGCTGGCTTGGTACAATTATATTTTTGGCATTCCTTACTGCAAACTTTGTACCCCATTCCAAATATATTTTAGAAAGAAAGCTATATCCTTCAGGTACATGCTTCCAGGCAACATCATGAATGGTAATTGTAGATTTTTTTGGTGTAATTAATGGTAATAAATGTGAAGGCACAAAAATATTATCCAATTTCTTGTTCCAAAATACTTCCAAACTAAGACGGATTTGAGTCCAAAGACGAGGAAAAGGAATCGTAATTTGAGGAATATCAATATTTACTTTCTTTGGTGCAATGAGAGTAATCTCATCTTTTGCCTGATGAATCATCTCATTTATTAGATGATATGAATAATTCTCTACCCCAGTGCGATAGGCGGTGTTGTTATAACGCGATGCATCTATAAAAATCATACAACCTTATTAAATTTCATCACTAACATCATACCAGTAATAAAAAAACATGTAATAAAGAATCTTGAAATTAAATAAAGAGTACGTATAATGAGGGCAGTGTTTTTTAATCCTACAAAGTTATGTCAGACGATGATTACCAATTCGACGATATTGATCCAAATGCAGAGGTAAAACCTGCTACTCCAGCTCCTTCAGCTCCTTCAGCTTCTCCAGCTTCTCCAGCAAGAACATCTGGTGGCGGAGGAAGTTATGCAAAAGAAATTTTTTCTAAGCAAATTCGTGCAAAATTTAGAACCTTTTATATTGATTTAAAAGAAAGTGGAAACGGACGATTCATCAAAATTAGCGAAAAGAGCCATGGTCGCAAAAGTACAATTATGATGGATAGTGAAGACGTTTCAGCAATGATTGAAGCTCTTCAAGAAGTACAAGCTCAACTATAGATTTAGTATTTGAGACCCTGCCTACCGGCAGGCAGACTTCCCATTTAAAAATTTGTAAACCAGACCGTCACTCCGGACTTGATCCGGAGTCTTCTTGGTCTTCAGTTTTCAATGACTATTTCGCTGTATCAATTGCTCGTAATTCTCGAATTACTTGTACTTTAATAGTACCTGGATAAGCAAGTTCTTCTTCAATCTTTTTTGCAATATCATGAGATAGTTTGATTGCACCAGTATCATCGATTTCATTTGGCTTAACAAACACACGAACTTCTCTACCAGCTTGAATTGCATAACTCTTATCAATACCATCAAATGTCTTAGTAAGATCTTCAAGTTCTTGAAGTCTTTTTAGGTAAGTAGATAGAGTCTCTCGACGAGCACCAGGTCTTGCAGAAGATATTGCATCAGCAGCCTGAACGATCATTGCTTCAGTACTATCGAAAGGAACATTTTCATGATGAGCCTCTACTGCATGAACAATAGGTTTTGATACTCCATATTTTTGTAAAATCTCAGCACCAATATGATCATGATTTCCTTCAAGTTCGTGATCAACAGCTTTACCAATGTCATGAAGGAATCCTGCAGTCTTGGCTACATTTACATCAGCACCAATTTGAGCAGCAATGTGAGCAGCAATAAGACCAACTTCAATACTGTGCTTCAAGATATTTTGTCCGTAACTAGTCCTGAATCTAAGTCGTCCAATAATCTTAATTAAATCTGGATGTAATCCTGTAATACCCATTTCATAAGTAGCTTTTTCTCCAAACTCCTTCATCATGGTATTTACTTCCTCCTTAGTTTCTTCAACTACAGTCTCAATACGAGCAGGTTGAATACGTCCGTCTTCAACGAGTTTTTCAAGTGAGCGTTTTGCTACATATCTACGTACCAAATCAAATCCAGAGATTACAATTGCACCAGGTGTGTCATCTACAATTACATCAACACCAGTTAAATGTTCAAAGGCATTGATATTGCGTCCTTCACGTCCGATAATGCGTCCCTTAATATCATCACTAGGTAGATTTACAATTGTTTGAGTACTTTCAGATGTTACTTCAGAAGAAATCTTTTGAATGGCTTGAACAATTATGTTCCTTGCCTCTTTTTTTGAATCTTCTTTAAGCTCTGCATTCATTTTGTTGTAATGTGCAACAATTTCATCTTTATAATCACGTTCAACATTATCGAGTAACATTTTCTCAGCATCTTCTTTACTAAGCTTGGTGATGTCTGAGAGCTTCTTTTCTTGCTCTCCATATATTGCCTCAAGTTTTTCTTCATTAATTTTCATCTGCTCCTCTTTCTTTTCATACCCTTCTTTAATCTTTTCAATATCAGAAACTTTCTTTTCGAGCACATCTTCCTTAGAAATTAATCTCTGCTCATGTTTCTCAAGTTGTTTTCGTTTATCTTTTTCTTCCTTTTTAGATTCTTCGATAATATCGATAGCTTGTTTTTTTGCATCAAGAATCTTCTCCCTTAATTTGTTTTCAGCATCAAGGGCTTTGCGTTCAATATCTTCAACTTTTCTGTTAGCAATTTTAATGCGTTTCTCATTTTCTGATTCGAGCTTTTTCAGACGTTCTTTACCGCCATACTGAAAATAGGCATACGTACCACCTACCCCAAGGAGCAAGCCAACGACTATATAAATAAGTGTATTCATAAGAAATTTAGGTTAATGGTCATAACCCAAACGTTAAACGTGTGTACACAACTCTCAGCTCCGGAACCCCAGAATGCTGGCTTTTGAAACGGTAATTTAACTAATTAATAAGATTGTAGATAATAAATTCACAAGGTTTTTAAGTCGGTTTCAAATCAGAATAAGTAATGCAATTTTTGTTTAACGTTGGATTTTTATTTTTTATTCTAAAAGTATTGTAATATTAATTCCAAGAATTGTCTAGTAGTAGTGTTTTTGAACAAAAATGTGAGTTAGACAAGGCAATTATCAAACATTGAATAAATAATTCAATCAAAAAATGGCTTAAAAGAAAGAGCGAAATTTAGAAAAATCGATTGATATTTTCTAGAAATGTTATCTCGTGAATTCCACTACCGTCACTCCGGGCTTGACCCGGAGTCTTCTCTTTTATCATCAGACCCTTATCACTCCGACCACACCCACACTTGTCATTTCGATCGTAGTGGAGAAATCTATTGCCTTTATCCAAACATCATTAGATTTCTCCATACACTTCGCTTAGCCTGCCTGCCGGCAGGCAGGCAGGTCGAAATAACAAAAGGAGGGAAGTAGACTCACTTCGTCTAAAAGACGACAGATACCTATTCAGGAATTAATTTAAGACCATCTTTTCCTAAATCCAAAACCGGCCCAGGGTCCACCTTTCCAGTCGCATTGTGATGACCGATAATTCCCCTGAAATTATTTAGCCCTTTGTAATAATCCTTAATTTCATTTGTCTTCTGTGGGTTTGGAAAATAATAAAATCCATACTTAGAAGTATCTGTAATACTTTCATTATGAGGTTTAAAATAAAATGATTGATGAGGAATATTATATCTTTCCTCTAAATATACTAGAAGCTTATTAACTGCTGTATATTGTTTAACTAATTCATAAGATTGCCAATAATCTTCTTTAGCTAAATTTTCACCACCCCAAGTCCAATTGTCTTCTGATTGCCAGATTTTTTGAATGTCACTTGGGCCTGCCTTGATATCTTGAACATCTTCAATAGGGCGATTATATAAATTTTCAAATCCTTCTTCACCCAGTTTCAGTGGGCCATAATTTACAATCTCAATTCCAATTGAATTTTGATTATGCCAACCTTCTACATTCGAATGGTACTGATCCTGAGTTTTCGAAAATCCCGCATGATGTGCGAGTTCATAATCATGATATGCCTGCACAATATTTCCCTCCCTATCCACATAGTAATGAGCCTTATAGCATGTCTGCATACTAGCTACCTGCTCTGCAGACCCACCACCAGCAGTGTAATGTAAGACTATATGATCAATTCCAAATTGATCTTCACGCTGCCTCGGTAGTCCACAGCCCTGTTGGATATTTTGCTTTATCCAATCTGCATGTAAAAGTGGAGCCGGGATAAATCCCTGATCATTTTGATACTTTACTAAATACCAGCGATCGGTTTTGTAATAATCCAAATAATCACCAACCACCACTTCCCCAAGTACAGTTACATCCGTATCAGCTTCGGGTATTAATCGAACCATTCTAGCCCGAAGAAAAGGGAGCGATCTTATTGATGTATGCGCTGTGGAGGTTTTAAAATGACGAATGGATGGATTATTTTTCTGCTTATTGGCCCACTCCTTTCTTTCATCATAATGAATCTGGCTCATGAGACGATGAAATATAAACTGGCTATACCACAGCTCACAAAACTCTGCGTTCTTACCCTCTTTTTGCATACACTCCTTCAGTCTATCTCCAACTTGAAATACATTACGTCTAAAGTCATCTAATGCAATTTGATAATCTGGGTTATCCTCCCTTAGGACATCAAAATATGAGATTAGCTTTTTCAGTATTTCAATTCTCTGAAAATCCTCCTTTTTTAATGGAAGTTTTTCATAAGGCACCATTAAGGGCGGATTATGAATAAGACTCCTACCAGAGCCATTAACCTCTCCATAAGAAAAAAAGAGTATTACTATGGCAAATAGTATTATCGGGAAGACGCGGGGGAGATAGCGGGAGAGCGCTAAGCTCCGATACGTCATGATGTTTTAATTAATAATAAGAACCGAGTTTATCAGTTTTACTTCCTTGTCGTCAAATATTAGTTATCAGTACCTGTTAAAAAATCCATTTCACCACCTTCAGATTCATTCTTCTTCCGGTAAGCCATTTGTACTGGCTCACTAATAATTGCTTGAAGCCTATCTGATATTATTCTTTCATTAATCTTCATAATTTGAGGCAATCGTTCAAGTTGCTCTTGATTTAACAATTCTGGAGTAAAATCCTGATCAGCATCCAATCCAAATTCTTCTAGGGTCATTCTACGAAGAGTGTAATTACAAAGAGGGGGGATTAACAAGCGAAGTCTGTTTAAAATTTTATCAGTAATATTATTTTCATCCTGAATATCAAACCACTTTCTCCATTCAGGCATTTCAGAAGAATGATTTGAAAGATAAGCATAAGCCTCATCTTTGCCATAAGGGAAGTGTTCAAGTATTACATCAGAAAAATCGATTATATGATTAAAGCCGTTGTGTAGATCTAAGACAGAAGAATAATCATTCTTTGTAAGGGAAACAATAAAATAATCTTTAACAATGTTAATTCCCACATTTTTCATCTTTTCATAAATACTATTCTGTTTACGAGAGTGTCTCTTGAATTCATCAATAAAGCTTATAACATGCTGTTCATCAATATTTACAGTTTCAATAATGGCAGTATTAAAAGCATCATCGGACATACAAGAAAAATTTTCAAAATTTTCAATAAGGTACCAAGTGGAATCATTTACATCTGCCTGCACAGCAATAATTACAGCTGGATCAAAATATTCCTGTGGCATATGAGAGAAGAATTCAATATTTTCAAAAAATATTTCAGTAACATGTTCATTTGACTCCAGGCACTTAATAACAGCTGCACCAAAATTTTTACGTGACATTGCGGAGAATTCTAAAGGGGTGCCCATGAAATAATTAGAATCATAAGAATGTGTACCCACAAGTTCAACAATTCTATTTTCAGCAAAATCTTTGATTTCTTGGATTTTATCACTCGATAGGCGATCAAAATATTTAGGATGTTGAATAAAGGCTAATGCAATATGAAAATTATTTTTGATAGATTCAACAAGGGCGATCTCAAAAGCCTCATCGGACATCCAGGTATATTCAAATGGCTTATTAAAGAAATAAACGGCATTTTTATTCGCATTTTTTATAGATTCAATAACGTCAGATTCTTTTGGGGTAAATGTAGTTTCAAGTTTGTCTCGTGTTGCCTCCACCCCCTCCATCTCTGGAGTCTTTACTTCATCCGGTGATTCATCTGAATGTTTTTTCATTAGTTATCAGTACCTGTTAAAAAATCCATTTCACCACCTTCAGATTCATTCTTCTTCCGGTAAGCCATTTGTACTGGCTCACTAATAATTGCTTGAA
>Ga0307989_1000409_pt1 | contig 28293 bp, 31 predicted proteins | sample EllFjometagen185_FD_203164 | JGI IMG/M metagenome (GOLD analysis project Ga0307989, IMG submission 203164) | Marine microbial communities from Ellis Fjord, Antarctic Ocean - #185 | ecosystem: Environmental > Aquatic > Marine > Unclassified | place: Southern Ocean | collected 2014-10-08 | reverse complement strand
GCATTCTTAATAAGTTTAAAAAATTAAAATCTATTGATTAGTTTTGTCCCAGAGCCGGTTAAATGCGTAGATTTAAATATTTTGGTTGTTATGTATAAGGGTATGCATAATTTTGTAAACAATAGGAAGTGATGATGGGACTATTCTATAATCGTTATGGGAATTTTGAAAAAACTAAGATAGCGGATTATGTTTGTAAATTCGATAGTGTGGATCGTTTTGTGCAAAAAATAATTGATTCTTTTGATTGCCCCTTTGCTATTGTTAATGTGAATTCTTTTGAGGTAGAGGTTACTAATTCTAAGGATTTTTTTCCGGGAATGAAGTGTCGGGATTTGTTTAAATGCATGGATGGAAAGTGTGGTGGCGAAAAATGTCCTTTGAAGAAAGTTGTTTCCTTTAAGAAAGCTGTTATTGATAGGGATAATAATTCTGGGAGTGGCTCTTATGAGGTGCATGCTCATCCAATTATTAATCCTAAGGGAGATGTTGAGAGTGCTATTGTTTATGTGATCGATGTGAGTCAGTCTGAGGCGTTGATTGAAAGTGAGGAACGATTTAAGGCGTTGAGTGATGTATTATTTGATGGTGTAGGTATTACTTGTGGAGGTAAGATTCTTGAGATGAACGAGGGTTTTCTTAGAGCTACTGGATATGAGATGAAAGATCTTGCTGGTAAGGATGTCGATTTTTTGGTTGTTCCTAAGGATAGGGCAAAGGTTATGAGACATATTAAAGAAGCGTATAATGAGCCTTATGAGCATAGAATGATGAGAAAGGATGGGACTGTGATTGATGTTGAGGTTTCTGGTAAATCTGCTCACTACAAGGGAAAGAATTGTAGGATTACCGCTATTAGAGATATTACAGCTAAGAAGAGGGCAGAGATAGCTTTGAGAGAAAAGGAAGAGTTGCGAGTGGTAGAAGTTGAAGAGCGATTTTATAACATACTTCAGAATTCTCAGGATTTGGTTTATCGTTATGATTTTAGGACGGATAAATTTGATTATGTGAGTGAGTCTGTGTTTACTATTTTGGGATATCCTCTTGAGGAATTTGTGAAAATGAAAATGAATGATTATAACAAAAGAATTCATTCTGAGGATGTTGAGGCTGTTAAAAAAATAGAAGATGCGATAGAAGGGGAATCTGTTTCTGTTATTGAATATAGATTTAAGAAGAAAGGTAGTAATTATATTTGGCTCAAAGCTCAGCGTGTTTTTTTTCGCAATGAGAAAGGCGAGTTGCTTTATTCCATTGAAGACATAAAGGATATTACTAAGTTGCGATTGGGTGAAGAAGAAAAAGCGCGACTGAAGGAGAGGCTTATACAAATAAGAAGTAGTGCTTTGGAAAAACAAAAACGTATTTCTTTGACTGATAAAGAGAAACTTGTTTTTTGGGGGATTTGTAGATATCCGACTTTAAAGGATGAGGATTTAGCGACCAAGTTAAATTTAAAGAGATCTACTTTGACTTCTATCAAGAATAGGCTGAAAGGAGATTGGTTTAATATTAAATATATCCCTAATTTTTACAAGTTAGGTTGTCAGTTTTTTTCTATTTTTGATGCTAGTTTTAAAAGTGGAAAAATGAAAAGTTTAGATTTGATAAGAGAGGCTCCTGGTGTAGTTTTTGGGAACTGTCAGGATGATAAGTTGTTTACTGGTTTTACTTCTGATAAGTATGTTGATTTTAGGGGACTTATGGAACAGGTTTGCGAGGATGACGCGTTAATAGGTAATTTAAATGAGAGTAGTTTTTTTTATAATTTAAATAACTTTTTCTTTTATGATGTTTCTGCGTTGATCAACTCTGTGTTTGGTTTGAAGAAGAAGGAGTCCCCCGCTGTTTATCAATTTAAGAATGGGGCACTTGATGAGTTGAACATTAACGAGAAGCGTGTTTTGCATGCGGCAGTTAAGGATTCTGAGATGTCCTCTTCTGATATTGCTAAGAAAATTTGGATATCTAAGCCTACTGTGATCAAGATAAAGAAAAAGCTTTTGAAAGAAAATTACGTTTATCCTTACGCTGTTCCGGATTTTAGAAAGTTGGGTTTTTCTTATTTCGCTAGATTTTCTCTTGAATTTGATTCTGATTTATCTGAAATAAATGGCAAGGAGCCTCATGATGCTAGGACTATTATCCGGGTTGAGGGGAAAAGGAAGATTACAAAAATTATACTATTTACTAGTGAGGAAGAATATGAGGAAAAGGTTGCACTAATAAGGGAAATTTATCGTAAAAAAGGAGTTGGTTTTAAACTGAATAGTAAGATTTTTCCTATACAGAAAAGATGGTTTAAAAATTCTAAAATAGAATCTTTTGTTAATGATAGATTGTTTGGAGCTGAGTTATAATTTTTTATCTAAGATTAATTTTTCCTGTCATTCTTTTTTCTTTTGATGATATTCTTATAATATAATATAATATAAAATTGGATTGTATATTATATTGGAGATGACATCGGTTGTCCTTGAAAGTTATGGAAGAAAATGAATTATGCGAAGCGACGGAGGAGGAGAAGTGTGAAGGTGAAGGTATTATTTCTAGTTGCCCTAAGGATTATGAAGTTAAGCGGGCTAAGGCGGAGCCGCCTGAAGAGGGTGTTTAATGATTAGAAAGGAACCCGGAATGGGTGGATCTGGAAAATTTTATAGAGTTGGTATTAGAGATAAGAATGAGTTTATTGAATTTCGAAATCATGATGTGGGTCGCCGGGGTCATGTTGAGAGGTTGGCCGGAAAGCGAGCGGATGGAAGTTGGGACAGTGTTGCTTGGTTGATTGCTAAGGATGAGGCGAAAATTGAGAAGGGGTTTTTGGTTGGAAGGAGTGATGATGTTCGAGAAGTTTTGGAGAAGTTGGGGAGTCGGCCAAAGCATTTGAAGGGCGATATTATTGAAGCTAAGATTAAAAAGAGTTAGTTTTCGATTTTATTATGTCGGATGTTAAGTTTGATTGTTTATTTTTTTGTTTATTGATATTTTTAGGCGAATGATAGTTTAGTTAATTTGGTATTGGTATTGTTTCTGATATTGGTTGCAATGGAAGTTGATAAAGTGTTTGAGATTGTGAAGGGTTCGGGTGATAGTGGTAGAACTATTACGGAGATAGTTAAAGTTTCTAAATTGCCTAGATCGGTTGTTCGGATTTTGTTGGCTCGGCTTGAGGGGGCGGAGAAGGTTGGGTTTCGAAAGGTTGGAATGGCTAAAGTTTATTTTGTGGGAATTAAATGAAGCCTTGTAAGTTGGTTGTTAAGTTGAAAGAGAAATGTAATCCGAATGTTAAGATGAGGCATTTCATCGCTTTTGGTTTTATTTTTGCGGTTGTTTATTTTCTTATTGTTACTTCCTTTTTCCAGGGTTGGCAGAATGCTAAGTTTTTTGATGATATTCCAGACTTGTTTATTTTTATGGCTGGGTTGTTGTTTATTTTTTATTCTTTGAAGAAGTGCCCTAAGGAGATCTGTGAATTCGTTTTTTTTGGAGGATTGTTTATTGCTTTTGGGAGATTGTTAGAAATTCCACTTCAGGAATATCAGGAAATGGTTGGACATATTGTGAGTTGGAAGATTTGGATCCCTGTCGTTTTTCTGACTTTTTTGGGTTATCTGTTTTTGTTGTTAGGTTTTAGGAGGTGGAAGAATGGCTCATGATTTGATTATTTTTTCTGGCGTAACTCTTGTTTTTTCTATAATTATATTGTGGATTACGAGTTTAAGTATGATTAGGGATAGGAGTATCTTGGATTATATGGCTTTTTTTGTGTTGGGTTTGGTGCTTGTTTTCCAGTCTTCTTTGATGGCGTTTCAGTTTTTTTGGAATATGTCTTGGATTTTTTTTGAGGTGATAGTTTTTGTTAATTTGCTATGGATTTTTTTCGTATTAAGGAGGTTTGCTAAAGATGGTCATAGTTGATAGTTTTAATGTGGCTTTTTTGTCGGTGTTGAGTGTTATTTCTATCGTTATAGTAGGTGTGCTTGTTTCTTTGTGTTTTTCAAGGGAAAAACAGAGGACGGAAATTTTGCATTTTCTTATCGTGTTTCTTTCTGCTACTATTTATCTTTTGATCGATTTTTTTAATTTTGAGAAAATTTTGATAATTAATTTAGCTAATACTATTTTTGCGTTTTTGATTATATTCTTCTTGCTATATACTGTTATTAGATTTAGAAAAAAACTGGATAACTATTTACTATTGTTTCTTTTGGTGCTATCTGTTAATTTTATGATTTGGACTTTTTTGGTTTTTTCTTATCCTGAAGTGTATAATGTTTTTTTTCATAATATTTCGAAGTTTGGTATGCATCTTGGGACCTATTTTCTCATAATTAAATTTGTAATTGATTCATCTTTGGGAGATGGTAATGAAAAAAAGTAGCTTTTTAATTTTTAATCTTTTAATCTTTTTTAGCCTCGTTTCTGGACTTAATTTAGATGTTCATGTTCCTGAGGAGTATGTGGATGTTGTTGCCGGGGAAAGACTTTATTTTGAGATTGTTATTAAGTATCCCGAAAATCCCTTTAGAAAAGATTTGTCTCTTAACTATGAGGTTTTGACTAAAGATGGGCATTTGGTATCTCAGGCGAAGACTTTGAGAGCTGTTGAGACCCAGGCATCTTTTGTTGATTTTATCGTGATCCCGGAGGTGACACACGCTGGGTTGTATTTTATTGGAGTTGAAGTAAGTGAGATGAATGGCAATTTAATTGGGGATGCTAGTGGGAGTTTTAATGTGAATTCGGGCGATAACAATGAGGTGATGACTTATTTGATGATGATTTTAGTTTCTGTTTTGGTGGTTGGTTTGCTTGTCGTGTTTGATATTTTTTCTGATAGAGAATAATAATTTTATTTTTGACACTCATTCCTTTTATTTTTGACATTATTTTGTCAAATTTGTTGTTTGTGTTTTTTTGATGTGTTTTTTTGATAGTTATAGGTGTAAGAAAGTTTAGTTAAGATTGGTGTTCGTTATTTTGCTAAGATGTCGGTATTCAATACTGGTGTTAATAGATATGGAGATGAAGAGCGCTGAAGAAAAGTTAGTAGAGATTTTGAAAAAGAATGGAGATGGCTTGACTATTACTGAGTTGGTTAGTAAGGCGGATTTTTCTAGGTCGACTGTTCGTGTGGCGCTTGCGAAGTTGGAGGGAGGGGGTCAGGTTTTGTATAAGAATATTGGGATGGCTAAGGTTTATGTTTTGGGGGGTGTAAAGTGAAAAAGTTTTATTTATATTTGACTGTTTTTATTGTGGGAATGGTTATTCTGATTTTGGAAATTTTGGGAACTCGGATTGTTGCACCTTATTATGGTACGACGATTTATGTGTGGTCTTCGTTGATTGGTGTGACGTTAATGGCATTGTCTATGGGTTATTATTATGGGGGTCGATTGGCTGACAAAAAACCTGGTGAGAGTTCTCTTTATTTGATTATATTCTTAGCGGCTTTGTCGATTGTCGTCATTCCGTTGATTATGGATTCTGTTTTGGTTGGCGTTAATTTTCTTGGTTCTAGATTTGGTGCATTGACTAGTGCTGGGATTTTGTTTGCTGTTCCGTTGTTTTTACTTGGGATGGTTTCTCCTTATGCTATTAAGTTGAAGACTGAGGATGTTGAGAAGGTTGGTGTTACGGCTGGGAATTTGTATGGGGTTGCTACTGTTGGTAGTTTTGTTGGGGCGATTTTAGCTGGGTTTTATTTGATTCCCAATCTTGGGATTAGTACTATAACTTATCTTATTGGGGGGTTGTTGCTTTTGGTTGTTGCTCCATATGGGATTAGTTCAAGGAGAAAGTTGTTTTCTGTTGGTGTGGTTTTGATGTTTCTGTTGGTTGTTATGGTTCCGATGATAATGTCTTCTGAGATGGAGAGTGGAAAGTTTGAGGTGGTTTATGAGGCAGAGGGTGCTTATTCGAGGTTGAAGGTTATTGATAAAGGAGCGGAGAGGTATTTGGTTGTGGATGGGGCGGTGGAAAATGTATATAATTTGAGGTCTCAAAAATTTGGATTTGATTATCTTGAACTGTTTGAGAAGGCGGTTTTGTATCATCCTAATCCGGAGGATGTTCTTATGATTGGTCTTGGTGCGGGAGGGATGGATAAAATATTGGAGGATTATGATGTTGAAGTCGATAATATTGAGGTTGATTCTGATGTGGTTGAGATTGCGAGGAATTATTTTGATTTTGATGGGAATGTGATTATTAATGATGGGAGAAATTATGTTCGGAATAGTGATAAGAAATATGATGTTGTGCTTTTGGATGTTTATGGTGGGTATTCTATTTATCCGTATTTGTTTTCGGTTGAGGCGTTTGAGGAGATTGAAAATGTTTTGAATGATGGAGGGATCTTGTCGGTGAATCTTATTAGTTATGAGACGGGGGATTTGAAAAGTGATGATAGGTTAGTTGCTTCGGTTGACAGGACTTTGCGAGAGGTGTTTGATAATGTGTATGCTAAGTCTACTGGGACTGGGCTTACGAATATTGTTCTTTATGCAAGCGATATTGAATTGGAACTCGATGAGGAATTTTTTGATATTGAGGTTCTATCTGAGGATGCTTTGGTGTTGACTGATGACTATAATCCTATTGAAACTTTTGCGTTAGATATGGTAGAAGAATCGCAAGATTATATTCGGGAGGGAATTGGAAATGAGTTGTTGTGATAAAAGAATAAAGTTGATATTCGGGATGCTGGTTATGTTTGGGATTTTTATGTTTGGTACTGGTTTTGTTTCTGCGGGTGGTGTTGCTGCAGATTTGTTATGGACAGATCATGATTTTGTTGTTTATGAGTCAACTTCACTTACGTCAGGGAATGGGACAGAGGTTTGTTCTTTGACATTGACGAATACAGATGATCAGGTTATTTCTTGTGATAGTGGTGTGATAAAGGATAGTACGGATTATTGTTTGGAATATAATATATCTGCTTACGCAGATGGGGTTAATAAATATGAAGCAAAATGGAAAGAGGCTGCCGCAATAGATACAGAGGAGTCTGGGAATGGTTATTTTAATATTGTAGGCGTTATGGGTTCTGGAAATATTTTTGGGAATGGAGCAACTGTAAATGATTGTGATTTTATTGAGTATAATGGGGAGCATGTGAATAATCCTGTATGTAACGCCTTTGTCCATACTACTGATACGGATACAATTCAATTTAACATTGGTCCAAATGCGAGTACGAATCCAGAGATAAAATTAAAGGCTACAGCTGAATTGAAAGTAGGAATGAGGGTTTGTTTAACTACGGGGACAGGTGTAATAGATGATAGTTCAACTTACTTATTTGCTTATGAGGAGAAAGGTAGTGAACAGCGTTCTAATAATATAAGTTTTTCCGCAGTTATTCCGAATGTGGCGCCTAATGTGACTGCGTTAATTCCTTCGGAGAATTCGATTTTCAATGCCTCAGATGTGATTGAAATATCTGTGAATATTAGTGATGATGGGGTGATTGATGCGGTTCTTGCGAATATTTCTTTTCCCAATGGGACTTTTCAATTGTTGGCATTGGCTAATGATACCTTTGTGAATAAATATAATGCTTCGTTTGTGGTTCCGTGTTTGGTTGGAAATTATAATGTGACGTTTATCGCGAACGATAGTTTGGGTGAGGTTAATAATACAGAGATGACGAATTTTACAGCAATAGATTTGATTAAACCATTGGTTTTTGAATTAATCCCTGCTATTGATAGCTCTTTTAATGCGACGACTTCAATTGAGATTGGAGCAAATGTTACGGATAGTTGTGGTGTTGACAGTGTTTTTGCAAACGTTAGTTTTTCAAATGGAACCTCTGAGTTATTGACTCTTTCTCAGGTTGGTTCTACGGATAAATATAATGTTTCGTTTTTGATTCCTAATAATGAGGTTTCGTTGACTTATAATGTGACGTTTATTGCTAATGATAGTTCGAATAATTTGAATGATAGTGAGGTGACGAATTTTACGGGAGTGGAACAGGTTGCTCCGCAGATTGAATTTGTTTTGCCAACTACTGCTGTCGGGAGTTATGCCCGGGATTATATTGTTGCAAATATTACTGCTAGTGATTTGAATTTGGATAGTGTTGTGGTATACTTGTATAATTCTAGCGAGATTGTCAATTCTTCTTCTGGGACTCTTGTTAATTTTACTGGACTCGCGGATGGGACTTATTATTTGAATGCTAGTGCTAATGATAGTTTTGGGAATGTGAATTCTACTGAGACTCGAGTGGTTGTTTTGGATAATAGTGTTCCTTTAGTTGAAGTTATTTATCCCTTGGGGGATATTGTTGATAAGGATAATGAGGTTGCTATATCCTTGGATGTAACTGATTTGAGTTTTGATAGTGCTTCGGTTAATGTGACTTCGCCTAATGGAACCAGTTATTTGGTTACGGGATTTGATTTTGGGCTGAGTAGTGATAATTTTGACGTGAACAGTTTGGGAACTGATTGGGAATTTAGAAATGATAGTATTGCTTCGGGGCAGGCATGTTCTGCTGATATTGATAGTAGTGTGTCGGATAAGGCTTATATGGAAATTAGTGGAACTAGTTCAGGTGCTACTACTAGTTGTGGGTTGGTTGGTCTAAAAAGATTGGATGGTGATTTTGATATAAATACTAGTTTTGACATTACTAGTTTTGGAGAGGATACGTTTTTTATACTTAGAACAAGAAATGAAAGAGATTTGGAAAGTTCTGGGCCAAGAGTGCTAGCTTTTATCTTTAAGGATGGTGGGCAGAATTATTATCTTTTTGGTTACGATGATGGTTCGGGTTTTCAGAGTAGTGGGTTCACAGCTACAACGGATACTTCTGGTAAACTTCGAATAAAGAAATATAACAGCACTGGGACGCCGAGGTTTGAAGCGTACTACTGGAATAATACGGGAGGGACCTGGGTTAATACAATGAATGCTAGTGTTAGTACTTCTTCGAGGACTCAGTTTGCGCAGGTATATTTGGAAAGTACACAGGGGGCAATAAGTGCAACTGCGGATGACTTTCTTAAGTCTGGGGATGATTATAGATATTCTATATTTGATCAGGCGTCTCAAGAGGGATATTATAATGTGAGTGTGTTTGTTAACGATACTTTTGGAAGGGTGAATGAGACAGAGAATACGACTTTCCTTATTCTTAGGGCTAATAATACTGCTCCGCAATTTCTTCAATTAACTTATCCAACAACGAGTGACTTTGCTAGGGACACCGTGAATGTAACTTGGTTTCAAGCAACTGATGCGGATGGCGATAGTGTTCGGTGGAATGTTACGTTGCTGAATAATGATAATTCTTTTAATACGACTCTTGCAACTGAGTATGGGGATATTAATTCGACTTTTTATGAGTGGAATACATCTGGGTATGTGGACGGGACATATAGGATGAAAGTGGATGTTTATGAGAATGATACTTTTGAGATGTTGTCTGATACTAGCACTGGTGGGATTTTTACTACTGATAACACTGATCCTGCTGTTGCGATTGTTCATCCTGAAAATATAACTTATAATTCTACGATAGGTATACCTTTGAATTTTAGTTTGGTTGACGTGAATCCAAATAGTTGTTTTTATTCTGTTAATGGTGGGGCTAATGTGACTTTGGCTAGTTGTGTTAATACTACGTTCAATGGTTCTGTTGGGATGAATGTTTTTGTTTTGTATGCTAATGATTCTGCGGGGAATTTGGGTAGTGATAGTGTTGTGTTTAGTGCCTATGCAAATACTAGTTTGGATGTTTTTGATTCGAAGGATCCGGTTGAGGTTCTTGAGGAATTTTATCTTTATGCTAATTATACTTATGCCCATAATGGATCTCCGGTTCTTGATGCAACCTGTTCCATTGATGGAGAGTTTGGGATATTTGAGGATGGGGGGATGATATATTTTTATGAGAGTTTTGGGACTGAGCCTAATGAGACGGAGGCTATTTATGGGAACAATACTCGGAGGTATGATTTTGATAGTATTTTGGTTGGAGGGGTGAAGTATCATCCTTTGATTAAGTATCATAAGAAAGGTATACCTGTGGATAATCTTTACGTTTATGTTAGATGTGATGATAACGATACGATAGATAGTGCTTATTTAATTGGGAATGAGAGTGCTGCTGATTCTGCTATTGAATCTAATTGGTCATTCTCGGTAATTGATTTCTCTAGTATCTCTTCTCCTAATTGCTCTGTTTTTGTTACGAGTCCTGGAAGTGTGGATTACAATAATTCTTATCATATTTTGAAGTCGAATATTACGGGGACTGGAACTTATCATTCTGATGATTTTGGGGAGAGTTGGAGTGCTTCTTCGACTTTGGACGTTGTTGATTTCGGGCATGTTTGGCCATCTGCAACTGCGACTTACAATGTGAGTTCGGGATTGTATGAAACGGATTATTTTATGCACTTGGATAGTATTGGTGTTCATGATTTTAATTTTTCTTGTAATAAATCGGACTATATAGCTCGGAACGATACGGAATCGATAACTGTTCAGGATAATGTTGCTCCGTTGGTTCAGATATCTAGAGTGGATCCAAATCCGGCGGAGTTTGGTTTGGAGAGTGTAGTTGTTGAATGGATTGCATCGGATTTTACATTAGATGAGAAGAAAATTAATGTTAGTTATCCCAATGGGACTTTGTTGACGGAAAGTGCGACTTCTCCTGTTAATTTGGAAATATCTCAACTTTCGGAACTTGGAAATTATACTATCTATGCGTGGGCGAATGATAGTGCGGGAGCTTCTAGTAATGATAGTGTTAGTTTGAATATTAATGATACAGTTGCTCCGCAAATTGAGTTGATTTCTCCGATAAATGGTTCTACCTTTACAGCCTCTTCGGCAGTTAGTTTTGAGTATAATGTGACTGATGGATCTTTGGTTGATAATTGCTCTTTGATGGTTAATGATGTTTTTAATTCTGCAGATAGTAGTATTGCAAGGGACGTGACTCAATCATTTGATGCTGTGCTTGTTAATGGGGATTATAATTGGTCGGTGAATTGTACGGATTCATTTGGTTACGAGAATTCTAGTGGGACTGAAAATTTTAGTCTTGCTTATGTTGTGCCTGTGGTTTCTACTCCTTCTGGTGGTGGTGGAAGTTCATATACGGCTCCGAAATGCGTGAGTGACTCTGAATGTGATGCAGAGGAATATTGTTTGAATGGTTTATGTTATGATTATGAATGTGATAGTGACTTGGATTGTAATGATACTAAGACTTGTTGGATGCATCGATGTGTTAAGCTTTTTGATATGAAAATTATTGATGTTGATTCTCCGATTTTGCCTGGGAAATCTTTTGGGTTTACATATTTTTTGAAGGGTGTTGCTGAAATTCATGGTGATGTTACTGTGAAGTTTTGGCTTGAGAAAGATGGCGTGATTGTGACAGAAGGATTTGATACTATTTATATGGCGGACTTTGAGGAGAAGACGGAGTCGACTGAGTTGTTTTTGCCTGCGACAATTCCTGCTGGGACTTATAATTTTTATTCGGAAGTTGAATATGATTCTTATTATGCTAAGGCTGGGAGGGTGATTGAGGTTGAAGATATGTCTGGAGAGATTGATATTACGCCTTTGACTGGGCGAGTTGTTGGGGATGTGGTGAGGGGTAATATTTATTTCTTACTAGTAGCTCTTGGTATACTTGTTCTTTTTGGAATTATTTATTGGGAGAGGCGAGAGATCGCGAAGCTTTTGGTTCCTGAGGAAAGATGGGTTAGGGGGCATAAGGTTTCTATTGGGGCGTTCTTGTTTTTCGTAGTTGCGGTTGGAGTTTTGTTTTATGCTAACAAGGCTGGAATGATTGAGCTATCTCCGCTTAAGATGTCTTTTGTGAAGGTTCTTTATTTGGTTGGATTGGCTGTTGTTTTGGCTGTTGTTTTGGCTCGTGTTAGAATTCGGAATGTGTTTGGTTATTTTGGTCGGTTTGTTCGGAGTTTGTTTGTTCGGAAGGAAAGGGTGTCTAGTGTTGAGATAAAGAAGGTTAAGAAAGTTAAGTTGAAACCGAAAAAAGATATTCCTAAAATTGCTTTGGTTAAGCCCGTTGCTAAACCTGTTAAAATTAAGAAGAAGAGAATTAAGAGAATTAAGAAGAAGAGTTTATTGGAGAGAAGTCATCCGAAGCTTTATCGGGAGTTGAAGGTTCCTAAAGGTAAGTTAGTTCTAAGTAAGGTTAATCCAGTGAAAGAGTTTGAAAAGGTGGATAGGGAGATTGAGAAGGTGAGGGCTATGAAGGAGAAGATTGCTGGCATTGATAAGGGGAGAAGTGGAAAGAGTCATCCTGGTTTGAAGAAAGAGTTGAAGGCGATAAAATCTGGGAAGGTGAAGTCTGGGAAGGTGAAGGTTTCTGGTTCTCCTGAGGCTCCTAGTGGAAAGGATTCTCTTGTTGATTTTGATAAGGATATTAAAAAAATTAAATCGGGAATGTCTAATTCTAAATAAAAACAGGAGGTAAAAATGTTAAAATTAAAATGAAGCAGGTGAAGAAAATTGATATGCCTAAGTCTGCGAGTATTTCCGGAAAGGCTAAGACTTTCGATAGTCCTGAAGAGATGTCGGATTTTTATAAGGCTGAAGGAAAGAGAGTTAAGGAGGCGATAAAGCAGTTTAAGATAAATCAGTCTGAGGCTAGCTTGGGTCTTGCTAAGTCTTTCCTTATGAAGATAATGTCTCAGAAGAAGAATATTGAGAGAATTGCTGATGATCTAAAGGAGCATCGTAGTGATTTGGATAAGAAGATATCTAGCTTAAAGTCTGCGAAATCGAAAGAGGAAATTCATAAGTCTAGTATTGAAGCGTTTGTTTCTAAGATGAAGAAGTTGGAGAATGAGTCGAAGAAGCTTTTGGATGTTAGAGATGAGATGGTTCGAAAAGAAGTTGAGTTGGTTAAGCAGATGAAGTTGATGGCTAAGGAAGCTCAGCGTGATTTGGATTTGACTGACTTGGAGACTGCGAATAAGTTGGCAGAGTTTGAGTCTACTAAGGAGGCTGCGATTATGAAGGCACGGGATCTTTTGTCTGAAGAGATTGCGTTTAACTTTGCGGATAACTCGATTCTTGATAGGCTTGACAATAAGGCGCATCGGGAACTTTTGCAGCTAAATACTCAACTTGCGAAGATTCATGGTGTTCGGAAAGATACTTTGAAGAAGTTGCATCTGACGGATATCACTGAGGCTGATGCGAATAAGAAGTTGGCTGTGGCTGAGTCTAAAGTGAGGAAGTTAGAGGATAAATACCAGAAGCTCTTGAAGGAGTAGGGTTTCTGGTTTTGTTTTTTTTGTTTTTGGAGGTAGGGGTAGTTGGGAAGAGACCAGTAAACTCTTTTCTCAAAATAACTTTTTATTATATCTGGGATTTCGTTTTAATTATTTGCGACAATTCCGTTCTGAACATAAACTAAAAATCCAATTATAGCCAAAATGAACAAGACTCCGCCGACCCAATTTCCACTCGCTGCTTCAAAACCAAGCACAACATTTCCTGTGATATTTTGCGACCAAAAAAACATACTTCCAATGAAACTTCCAACACCAAAAAGCAACGCTGTTCTTCGAATCGCAACTTCCTCTCCACTCGCAACTACAATAATAGTCTTCTCGCCCTTCAGAGTTTTCTTATGTAGCTCTACCATAAAACATCAAAACAAGAATTATTTAAATACATTTTGCTAACAGCGTTGTTAATGACAACGTAATGATAAAATACAAAATTATAATTGTTATAATGTACACCCTAGAACTGGACAAAAGGTCTGGACGCGCCCACCGGGCAGTCGGACAAAGTGTCTAAATCTTGGAGTCTGCTTTTATGATTTAGTTTGTTGTAATTTGGAGGTGGGTTTTGTTTTTATATCTTGTCGGTCTACTTTGGGGTGACATGGGCGGTATTAGAAGGCGAAATTGATAACATAAGAAACATTTACCTTAAAAGATACTGCTAGGGAACATCTATATAATTCACTTTTTTATAATACCCATGACACAAATACAAAAAGACGAATATAAAGAAGAGTTAAAATTCTGCTTAAATATCTGGGAAACAAAAGGTCACTGCACTTTCGGCAACAAAACAAAATGTGAGCAATGCGCAGTTCCATACATTCTACTAAAATTCATCTCAGGCGAAGTCCTTCATGGCGATATGAAAAGACTAACCTTGGAAGATTGGAAAAACAAACTAGATGAAATAAAAGATTAATTTTATATAACCCAAAACATCTTTCTAAATTATGATGTACGAACAGCCACCAGAAAATTTTAACCCCAAGTTTGAAGTTGTAAGCTGCTTTCTTGAACGTGGTGAAAAAATGGCATTGCTACATAGACAAGACCACAAGGCTGAAGGAAACACGTGGGGAGCACCCGCTGGTAAGATAAAAGGAAATGAAAGCATGTTAGAAGCTATGGCGAGAGAACTTAAAGAAGAAACGGGGCTAAAAAAGGACCAATCACAATTTTCATATTTCAGTAAAGTATACGTAAGATTCCCAGAATACGATTTTGTTTATCATATGTTTCACTTAGAACTGGCTCTAGAAGAAGAAATAATAATAAACTACGATGAACATAAAGATCATAAATGGATTACTCCAAAGGATTCCCTAAAACTGCCACTAATCCAAGATCAAGATTCTTGTATAAAATTATTTTACAATCTCTCCTAGGGATGTAATTAATCCTTATTAAAAATATTAATTACAAAGCATTAAAAATGTTTAAAGATAAGAATAATTATGATAGGTTTCAGTACGGGATGTTTGTATAGAAATATAGAGCCAATCTCTAAGAAAGCAATAAAGACAATTGCTTCCACTGGATGTGATGCAATTGAATTATGTGCTGGATTAAAGGAGCGAATTCCTACTCTGTCCTCTATTGGTAAAGATGATTTAGCCAATTTCAAATATATTAGTTTGCATGCTCCATGTGATATATCTTATGGGAAAAACGAGGAAGCCTTGAATATTTTAAAGGAGATTGAAGAAAATAATAAGAGATTAGGCTTTGATTGTATTGTTATTCATGCAAATAACGTAACTGACTGGAGCGTCTTTAGTGATTTTGATTTGCCCTTTGCGTTTGAAAATATAGACAAAGGTAAGGGTCTTGGAGAAACTGTTGAGGATATGAAAAAAGTTTTTTCCTTTGTTAATTTTAAAATGGTCCTTGACTTGACACATGCATATACCGTTGATCCTTCAATGGAACTTGCTAAAAATTTGTATAAGGAATTCAAAGAAAGAATCTTCCAAATTCATTTAAGCGGATATTATTGTCATGGAGAAGATAGTCAACAGCACTATCCAATTAATATAACTAAGCAAGAAGAGATTTTGAACGCTGTGAAGTTAGATAAGACAGTTATTATTGAGAGTGCTTTGCCTAACTATATGGAATGCGACAAGACTAAGCGAATCAAGGACAATCTGGATGCGGAGCTAAAATATGTAAAGGATTTTATCTCTAATAAAATAATTTAAAACATCCTTGTTTACGATCTCTATATGGGTCATTACACTTATATGTCCTAAGAGGCTACACCTTCCATGTCCAAACCCAAATACAAACAAGAACTAAAATTCTGCCTAAACATCTGGGAAACAAAAGAAGGATTGGTGAAAATTGTTTCAGCAAATTTTAAACAAACTTCTCAACATCCCTCAACCTCTCAAACTTAGCCCTAACAACCGCAAAACACAAATCGCAAGTGAAGTCTTCCCAGATTCCCCATTTGACTAGTTGATTGTAGACTTCTTCCCAAAACTTATCCTCTTTTTTAGTTAGCCTTGCTGTTTTCATCGTTGTGTGTGCGATGGATGTTTTTTATAAGTCTTGTCGGTCTACTTTGGGGTGACGGATTGATTGAGGAATTCGAGAAACTTTCCAATGGATAGTGAAGTATATTTGTTCAATCCCGTTAATTGATAGATTTGGGTTGATCAATTTAAATTTTTATTTTCATTCCGTCGTAAGCAAAATCAAAATTTATGTCAGAGTATTGATTTTTCATTTTTTGAAGATGCTTCTCTCCCCAAGCATTTATTTCAACTTCTTCAATGTGGGTTATGATAGTTTTTTTTGGCTTGATTTCTTTGAGTCGTTCCATTAGGGAATCAAATGAAATTTCAGAAGATACATCGGAAAATAATCCGCATTCGTTTATTAATAAATCGAGGTCCTTAAAATTTTTGTAATTATCGAAACTTATAGTATCACAAGGAGCATATAGTACTCGTTTATTATTTTTTCCAATTAAATAGGCATAGATTTCGGACTCTTTCCCACTGTACCCAACTACAGATATAGAAACATCCCCAATCTTGATTGTATCTCCATCCTTAATAATGTGTAATACTCCCGTTTTTTGTATATCAAAATAATATTCAACCGTTGGGAATCTTTTCTTAAGGTCTTCAAAGACTTTTTTAGGAATATAGACGTTTATCGTTTTATCTGCTTTGCCTGTTCTAAAGTTAAAATTTGATTCTAAAACATGTCTCAATCCAAAGGCGTGGTCTGGGTGCCAATGAGTAATGAAAAGATTGTCAACTTGTTTTATATCTCTCCGGTTTAAGGAGTCTCCGATATCTTCACCGCAATCGATAACTGTATTTATATCTTGAATGAATAAAGAGCTACTATTTCTTTTATAGGGTTCCCCGAGTTTTCTAGCTTTTTTACATATTGTACATTGGCAGTAAGGTCTTGGAGTTGGCATTGCTCCACCGGACCCCAATACAACCAATTCCATATTATTGATGTTTATTTTGTTGTTTAAAATTGTTCCTGTTTGCCTGTTTGGATTTAAAGGAATGATATATTTTAGTATTGTGAATCTTATTTTTCCTTATATATCCACAAAATCAGAGGCATAACATCGCTTCCCTCCTTTGCCAACTTTTTAGCAACTTTCTCAAATTCTTTCGGATTTCTATGGTAGGTAATCTCGTATGAAAATTTGGATCTCTTTTCTTTTAGTTGGGGGAATTCGGAGAATAATTCTTTTTTGAGTTGCAAAGTGTTCCAAGCTTGGAAACTTTCGCTGTATGCTATTTTTCCTTTGCTATTGATTTTTGTTCTTGGGGTTAGTGGGGTTGCCATTTTTCATTAAAACCACTTTTTCCCTTCGGATAAAATATTGAAGGGGAAGTATTAATTAAACCCTTCTGGGATAAGTTTGGTGAGAGGTTACGGGAATGTTTAATAAGTGCGGGTTCTACTAAGATTATGGAGGAGATGTTGTGGGAGATAAAAAAGACGAGTTGATATGTTTTGAGTTGTTGCAGGATTGTAGACAGTCGGTTTCTAAAATTGCTAAGGTTGTTGGTTTGCCACAGCAAACGGTTAGCTATCGGATTGCTAAGATGGAGAAGGCTAAGGTGATTAAGAAATATGCTGTTAATGTGAATTATCCGAAGCTGGGTTATAGTCGGCATTCTATTTATTTGGATATTCGGGGTGTTAGTGCGAAGAAGGTTGGAAAGTATTTGAAGGAGATTACGAGTATTCAGGAGGTTAGCTGTTGTTATGTTTTGCATGAGGTGAGTCAGTGGAAGTTGTATGTTTCGGTTTGGACGAAGACGATTGGGAGGTATGATGAGATTCAGACTAAGATTGTTAGTAAGTTTCGGGATAAGATTAAGAATTATCTTTCTTTTCAGAGTGTTAAATCTTATACTTATTTTGCGAAGAGGTTGAATCCCAAGAAGAAGGCGTTGATTGATGTTAAGGGAGATCCGGAGAATGTTAAGATAAGTGATTCTGATTGGAAGTTGATTGAGTTGTTGAAGAAGAATTCTAGGGCTCCTGCGGTTGAACTTGCGAAGTCTCTTAAGACCAGTGCTTCTTCGGTAAGTCGGAGAATTAGTTCTTTGAAAAAGAGGGGTATAATTGAGCGGGTATATCCGATTTTGGATTTGAAGAAGTTGGGGTATACCGAGTATACTTTTATTTCTAGGATTGATCCGTCGTTTGGTAAGGAGCTTAATGCTTTTATCGAGTATACTAAGAAGGATCCTCGGTTTGTGATTGCGATTAAGGCTGTTGGTTATGTGAATTTGTATTATGCGTTTTTAATTAAGGATAGAAATGAATTGAGTGAGATAACTAAGAAGGTTCATGAGTTTTTGGGGAAGGCGGTTATCGAGGAGTATAAGATTGAAGTTGATGATATGATTAATTAGGGTTGAGATTTAGAAAAGCATCGACGTAGTCGATAGTATAACGCAAAATTGTTTTGACGATACTTTTATAACAGACATTCTAAATCTAAATATTATGACTCGAATATTAGAATGTGATCTGCCAGATCACTATGACCCTGTAAAATTTATAGTTAATAATAAATCGAAATATAGACATACACTAAGTCAATATTATATGCTTTCTGATTCTAATTTAAAAGAAGATTTTTCAATGCAATTAATTGGTATGGCTGCAGGAGACACAATTAATTACTTATTTCTTCTTAAAAATAGTATTCCATTGATGCCTGATGAGAAATCTAAAGAAATGTTGGAAATTTTGGTCGGTGAAATGAATAAAATTACTACTCATGTTTTTACAGGTGAAGGCTTAGATTATACTTTAGGTAAACGAAGAGAAGAAATAAAAAAAGCAATAGATAGTGTGATCATGAACTATGAAAATCTTGCAAATTATTTGGAGCCAAATCAATCTGAGTAATATTTTACTCAACTTGAAGTTATTATAAGTTTATTCATGATAATTCTTATTTTCGAAACAACTCCAAACATTCTTTTCTCATAAATTTCCCTTCTATTTCTATTTTGTGGTCTTTGCAGTGGGAGTTGAGTTGCTTGTCTGTGATGTCGATTTCTTTGATGCCGTGTTTTATTGCGTCTTTGTTGGTTGCTCCGAATATTATTTTTGAGACGTTTGTTATGTAGGCGAGGTAGAAGCACATTGGGCAGGGTTCACAGGTTGAGATTAGGGTGTATCCTTTTAGGGATTTTGTTTTTAGCTTGTTGGTTGCTTTGATTATGGCTTGGGATTCGGCGTGGTATCTTGGGTCGCCGGCTGGGCGTTTGCCGGCTTTTGATATTATTTTGTTTCCTTTTACTATTATGGCTCCGAAGTGGTGGTTGTTTTTTTGGGCGTCTTTGATTGCGGATTGCATTAGGGCTTCTTTTTTCATACTAATTTATGCCTAAATATACTTATAATTCTTTCTTATCATACACAGTCAGTACCCCTACACATACATATTATGCCGACTGACTCTTTGGCTATTTCTAGCAATTTTGACCGACGACAATATGCTACCAATACTCCAAAAAATAGGGTGCGCATTTTAGCCTTTTTTTGCCAATTCTATAAATTTATTCAATCGAGATTTTACATATCTAGCACTCACAGCATCACCAAATTTCAAATATTTTTTTACCTTATTTGGATCAGTCACCACAAAAAACCATTTATCATATTGATTCAAGACTTCCAACTTTTCTTTCATCCTACTAATTTTACTCAAAACCGACCCAGTCTCAATCTCAATAGCAAACCTCTTCCCGTCAATTTCAAAAACAATATCTGGCTTCTTAGTAGTATATAACTCCGTCTCAATCCCATTCTTCTCCAAAAACTCTGAGATATTATGAGTCATAAATAAATGCATCAAGCTTTCATTATGCCTTGGTTGTAAAATAAACATTTCCATTTTATCTGTCAACAAACTTTTATATTTCTTAATTTTGTATCCTTCATCCAAAAGAAATTTTATTTCATCTTTGTTTAACTTTTTCTTATGAAAAAATCTCTTATCAGGATTAATTCTGATTTTCACATCTTTTGAAACCGTTTCTTTCTTAGGTTCTTTTTCAACAGCATTCAATTCGTCAGGATTAGTCGTAATTAATTTATGTTCAGCAGGTGAAGCAACAACTTTCAATTCTGAATGATCATCTTCCATCATCAAAAGACCTTCTCCAATGTTTGCAGTCAACAAATGTCTTCTTTCTTTTCCGCTCAAATGGAAAGTTCTGCAAACATTATCAATCACCGCAGGTTTTTGTTTCATTAAAATAGTGTAGGCGGAATTTGCCAAAACAGACTTCCCGGCTCTCGAATCTAATAATCCTTCAACTTCCTGATTAATTAAAAGTAATCCTAAATTAAATTTTCTGCAAGTTTTAACAATCTCAAAGATGTATCCAGCCTCTTCAGTTCTTGATAGTAAGGTCCAAGCCTCATCAATAAGTAAAATTTTTCTATCTAGATTTGCTTTCATTTTCATATAAATATAATCTAAGACCAAAAACATAACCGCTGGCTTAACTTGTGAGGGCAGATTCCCAATATCAAAACAAACGAATTTATTATCGAAATTAATATTAGTCTTCCGATTAAAGAAACTAAAAACTCCAGTTACATACATTTCGAGACGACTAGAAATACTATTGATTGTCGCCTGCTCTAATTTTGAAGCCTTCTTCTCCATTTGCTTAAGAGTTTTCATTAAGTCTCCTAGAATTGGTGGTTCATTATTCCAAGTATCTGAATTTTTTGTAATTCCTTTTTTCCTGTAGGTCATACTCAAGGACTTATCCAAGAGTGCTCTTTGTATGTCGGTCAAATCTCCTAGCATAACTTTCATTAGATCCATTAACGACAATCTTTTTTCTAGGTAGTTGTGCCCCATTAAATCCAGTGGATTAATGATTGTCTTAGAGTCTCTAGAAAGATCGATTCTCTGGCCTTTAAAATGCGAGACAAGGGCTTTGTATTCTCCTTGTGGATCGATTACCATAACTTTTGTTCCGTTAAGTAAATATCTCGTTATGAGAAGTTTACAAAAATATGACTTTCCTCCACCTGACTGCGATAAAACAATTCCGTTGGGATTTGATAGATTGAATATATCTTTTATTATTGGGATATTGTTTTTATTTAGGCCGAGCCAAACTCCTGTCTCGTCAAATTTTGAAAAAGAGGAGGTAAAGGGGAAGAAGGCCGAGAGTGCTGAGGTCGTTATATTTCTACTGACTCCTAAGAAGTTTTTAGCTAGAGGTAAACACGATTTTAATCCATCTAACATTCTGAACATGGGTTTTTTGGGAATAATTAAAAGAGAATTTAATTCTGATTCAATTTTTCTCGTTAGTAAATTTAATTCTTTCAGGCTATCTGCACGGCAGTTAATGCATAAACTAACATCGAAGAGTTTTTCATTTCCTTTTTGTAATTCTTCTAATATCGCCTTAGTGTCTCTATATTTTATTTCTAGACTTGGGCTGAGTTGGTTTTTTAGTTTGGCTGAGTATAGGTCTGCTCTTTGTTTTTGAAGTTCTCTATTTAGGAGGATTAGGGTTTGTTCTATTTGGTGAGGGTTTATGTGGAGTGAGAAATCGAAATTTCCTGAACAACTAACTAGTTTATCTAAAAATCCAGTTTCAACTTTTCTGGGGTATCCATGAGCATAGATGATTTTGTGAAATTTCCTGTTTTGTTCTTTGATTAATTCTTTTACTGTGTCTTCTAACTTCCCATCATTTTCTATTATTTTTTCTAAAATTATCTCTTCTGTTTCTTTTGGATTTTCCCCTTCTATTATTTCTTCGTCTACCGCTAAAAAATCTGGATAATTTTTTATCTTCTCGGGAAACCACTTCTTGTCAAATACTTTTATAAAAATCTCATCTAATCCTGAGTTCCTTAATCTAGTTGTTTTAAGACCTAAGCTATGCAGTCTTTCTTCACACAATTCTATCTGGATTGAGATATCTGTTGTTTCGGGAATTATAACGTAAAAGTTTCTATTCATCGCGCTATTGTCTTCGACAGATTCTTTCATGTGTTTTTTATATGAGTCAAATATTTCCTGACTATCTTCGTCGGTTATTCTTTCATTAAGCTGATTTAGATAACTACTTAGGTCTAAAGTTTCGGTAGTCATTAAGATTTGAGTTGGAAAATCGATAGAATTAAGAAATTTTTGAAATGCGTAGGCTATGGTTTCTTGTTCTTTTTTCGGTTTGATTGAGAAATTTATGGATTCAACTTTTATGACTGCAATTTTCTTTTTTTTGAAATGGATTAAGTCATTTTCGATTTTTCCACAAGGTATTGCCTTATCGAGCTTATCTTCTGTGTCTAAATTTCTAAATTTAAACCAGGTATACCAGTTTTTTAAGTGAGTAAATAAATCAAAGAACATAAATCCAATTACTAAAAATATGGGAATTATTGCTAATGAAACTCCAACATAAATATTTGCACTGATACTAAATAAAAGCAAGATAATTATTGGAAGAAATAAAAAAGCGTATCCTAATTGCTCAAATGTTAAACCGAAAACTATTTTTTCTTTGTAAGTAAGTTGTTGTGGTATTTCGTACATTTTATAGGACTCCTGCAACTTTTGTTATTATCTTGATTGGGCCAGATAGAGCGTTTGCTGCTTTGACAATTACAAATAACATTAAGATGGAAGTGAATATGTTGATTAGAGCGAATCCGCCGATCATGACGAGAATTTTTGCGTTTGCGAATACTGAAATGGTTAGGAATTTTGATGCTGTTAGAAGGATTATTGAGTAGAAGAATGGCAAGGCGATTAGGATGCCTAGATAATTTATGATTAATTTGCCGTAGGCCTGGAGGGGCTCTATGAAATATAAGAATATCCCGATTGCAAAGAAAATTACTCCGGCACTCACGCAGAGATATCTTATTGCGAGGAGGATTAGGGTGCTTAGTAATATCAAAACATAGGGTGTTATTAAGATTAGTTCGAGACCTAGATTTGAGAAGCTGTCTATCGACGCTGTGAAAAAGTTTGATGGAATTTGGTTGTAGATTGTTGAGCTCATGGCTGAGACTATTTCTATAATTAAGGAGTAGAGCATAAAGCTGGCTTGAATTAAGACCATCATTATTATGACGTTTGTTAGACTTCGTTTTGCTTTTTCTCTTTGTTCTGGAGAGTGCCCTGAGAGTAAAAATCTAAAGCCTGCGAAAATCAAGAGTATGCCGTAAAATAATGAAAGCATGTAGATTATAATTGACCACGTGCTTGCGAATATTTGTATGTTGACGGGTTCGATCATTAGGTTGTTGATTAGGGTTAGGAGTGGTTTGATTGGAGCGTTTAGGATATCGCTTGTGAATTCAAATAAACTCTCTACTAGACAGGATCCGAGATTTGTTATTCCGCACTTCATGTTGTTTTAAAAAAAATAAAAATAAATTTTGAGACTAGCTTCCTAGTATTAAATCCACTACGAAGGGTGCGGCCCAGATAACGATTAGTCCGATAATAACATACATGACCATTTCTTTGGCCTTTTCTCGTTTGCCTGGATCTGATCCGCTTATGATGTAGGTTATTCCTGCGAATAACATCACTAATCCTGAAAATAGCGTCGCTGCATATTTCACTAGATCGTATACTACTGTTAGTGGTTTTAGGATTTCTTCGAAGTCTTCTTCTGATGTAGCTTGTGTAAATTGTATCAAAGTTATTAATACAAAACTTATCGTTAGGAAAACTGCTAGTCTTCTTGGTTTAGTTGGGTGTGGTTTTTGTGCCATTGTAAAATTTGTCTCAATTCTTTTTTGTTCTTGTATTTGTATTTCAGGAATTCTAGACAGGTTTGGCAGAAGGTTTCTTTGGAAGGTATACCGCAGAGTTTGCATTTTGTTTTCATGAATTTGTTTGGATGAGATGGTATATATGGAATCGGAGACTTTTTTGGGGTAAAAAATGGGGTAATTTTTTGGGTAATTTTTTACCCCATTTTTTTCTCCGATTTAATATAAGGGTTGTTTTCTAAAATTTTTTATGGAAGAAAAAAGCTTACGAGATATTCAGGAAGATATTATAGTGAAGTTAGAAGAATTAAATTTTATCCTTGATGGACTTATCTGGGAAAAACAAGATGAAGAAGAACTCTCACGTACACTTCGTAATTGAAACAGAATTTCTCGAGAAGCTGAAAATAGAAGCTGAAAATAGATTGATTAGTATTTCGGAACTCTGTAGGTTGAAGTTGTATGATAATATGCAATTGGATAGAATAGAGCGAAATATAAAAAAGATACTGGAGCGAAATGGAAGTAAATAAAATAATTCAGGGAGACTGTATCGAGGTTATGAAAAAAATGCCTAATCGATGTATTGATTTGATTGTTACGGATCCGCCCTATGGAGATAATGTGGGATATGGGTGGAACAATAAGACGATAAAGAATAATGAGAATCCTTTGATAAACTGCACTGCATTGGTCGAGATGTATCGAGTTTTGAAACTAAACAAGAGTCTTTATCTATTTACTAATTGGAAGCACTATCCTTTTCTTACGGAATTTATTTTGAGGTATACTAAATTTAAAATTAGGCATTTGATTATTTGGAAGAAGCATAATTTTGGTTTGGGTTGGGCGTTTAGGCATCAGTATGAGATGATTTTGGTTTTAGAGAAAGGGAAGCCTAAATATAATTTTAAGAATTTTTCGGATGTTCAGACTGCGTCGCATATTAATCATAATAAGTTGAATCATCCCCATGAGAAGCCGGTTGATTTGTTGAAGAAGATGATTGAGCATAGTTCTAACGAGGGGGATTTGGTTTTGGATCCGTTTGCTGGGAGTGGGTCGACTTGTAGGGCTTGTGAGGAGGTTGGGAGGGATTGGATTGGGGTTGAGTTGGATGGGCGGTGGGTTGGTGTTACTGAGAAAAAATCAACCTGAAATTTTATTAAAATTTTATATTTATTTAAAACTAATAATAGGCAAACTAAGAAACATTCATTAGTTATAGCTTTAGAGTTTACAAAAGATTATATAGTTGTTTTATAAAGTAAATTGTATGAATCACGAATTAAAGGAAGATATGCATATTCAGAAAATTGAAGAGGAAGAGGAAGAGTATTATTCTGATGATGATTTGTATAATATTACTTCCTGGGGAGTTGATATGACTTTTAGAGAACTTATGACATTGTACAAGGACGGAGATTTGATAAAGCCAGAAATACAAAGAAAATATGTATGGGATAAAATTGAAGCGAGCAGGTTTATAGAATCTATTTTAATGGGTTTGCCTGTTCCTAGTATTTTTTTAGCCTCTAAAGGGGAAAAACGTTTAATTGTTGATGGGTATCAAAGAATAATGACTGTAAGAGATTTTGTTAATGGTGTTTTTTCAAAAGATAAATCTATCTTTTTTTTAACAAAGGGTGAAAAAATAAATAAAAGATGGGGAGGCAAAACCTTCAAGCAGCTAGATACTACTGAACAAAAAAGAATTCTAATTTATTCAATTCATGCAATAATTTTTGAACAAAAATCTCCAAAAGATGATGATACAAGCTTATATCAAATTTTTGAAAGAATTAATACTGGAGGAAGAACATTAAAGCCTCAGGAGATTAGAAACTGTATTTATCAGGGTGAATTCAATAAATTATTAATTAAACTTAATTCTAATCCAATATGGAGAAAATTATGGGGTACTAAAGAGGGAGATGATAGAATGAAAGATATTGAATTTATCCTAAGATTTTTTTCTTTACAGAGTAAAGATATATGGGACAAAAATAAGGGACAAATCTCATTAAAAAAACATTTGAATTTATTTATGGGCAGTAAAGAGTCTGAAAAAATACCTGTACTTACAAAACGAGAAGAAGATTTTATAGATATGATTAATTTTATTAATGACTCATTTAGTAAAGAAGCTTTTTTTGGTTTAAGTAAAAAAGAAGATGGCACTATTAACTCTACTAGGAAAATTCAAATAACAATCTTTGATTCCATAGCAATAGCTACCATAAAAGCTCTTAAAAGTGGTAAGGAAATAAATAAAAAAGATCTTGAGTCAAGGAAGGAAAAATTACTATTCGATGAAAAGTATATTGAATATACAACAATAAGAACCACAAATATTGAACATATTAAGGGGAGAATTAATCTCGCTATGAAATATTTATATGATCTTGAATAATTGAAGATGATAAATCAAAGTGTTAAAGAAAAACTTAAGGATTGTATGACTGAGTTGATAGATATTAAAAATAAATTAGCTAATTCTTCCTTGCATTTTAACACTGTTACTAAATATTTAACAAATTACTCAGTAATCAAAGCTTGTGGCTCAATAGAGTTCTCGTTTAAGTGTTTAATTGCGGATTTTTTTGGTGAAAATCAAAGTGAATATGTCAATAATTTTTTATCTATAAGAATAAGAGATAGTTCTGCAAACCCAGAAATGTCCGCTATTCATCGCTTGATTAATTCATTTGATAAAGACCTTAATGAGAAATTTAAAGGTAAACTTAAAGAAGAGCCCAATAAAGAAAGATTAATTCAATCTCTTAATTCTCTCCGAACAGAAAGAAATTCTTTAGCTCATGGAAGATCAATCACAATCTCATTAATAAATGTTTTAAACTATTTTAAAGATTCTAAAAGAATAATTGAAATTCTCGATGAAAGCCTCCATGAAACTAATGACCTAATTAACTTTCGTTTTTTGTTTCCATATGATGACGAGTCTTAATTCTAGTTTAGAATTAATTATTCTTTTTTAACAGAATTTATTTTGAGGTATATTAAGTTTAAAATTAGGCACTTAGTGGTTTGGAAAAAGCATAATTTTGGGATGGGATGGGCATTTCGGCACCAGTATGAGTTAATATTGGTTTTAGAGAAAGGAAAGCCAAAATATAATTTTAAGAATTTTTCGGACGTTCAGACTGCTTCGCATATTAATCATAATAAGTTGAATCATCCTCATGAGAAACCGGTTGATTTATTGAAGAAGATGATTGAGCATAGTTCTAACGAGGGGGATTTGGTTTTGGATCCGTTTGCTGGGAGTGGGTCTACTTGTCGGGCTTGTGAGGAGGTTGGGAGGGATTGGATTGGGATTGAGTTGGATGGGCGGTGGGTTTGAATTGGGGCCGGTAGAATGAGATAAGGCAAATGTCCCAACCAAAAGGTCTTACAAAGTGTATAAAATCGGTGAGCTTTTACTTCAAAGTCAAGACTTTATCTCTAATAAAATCTAAAAATTCTTTCTTTCTTTCTTTGGATAAATTTTTGAATTCTTCTTTTCCATGTGCTGCCCAAGAACCAATCTCATAATTTGCTCTGAAGCTATTTTCATCTGGTTTAGAAATGAATTTCGCTTGTCTTAATTTTATTATTAAATGTTCAAATTTGTTTTCAGAAATATTATTTTTATTTGCAAATTCTCTAATTGTTGTTTCTAATACAATTCTTCCATATATTCCCGATGCAAAATCAAAATCTTTCTCTAAAAATTCATTTGCCTGCCTTAATAAATCATCAAAAAGTTCCACCTCTTTTTTGTAGAAAAGGTCTTCAGTCAAACCTGCTTCTAGAGAATATAATGCTGCTTCCATAACTCCTAATGCCTTACCAACATTCTCTTCATAGTATTCTCCTGCCTTTGGTGAAGTCTCTTCAATATTAGCTTCAAAATTTTGATAGTGATCTGAATTAATACCAAATCTAAATTTTAGAAAAATTAAACATTTTTGTCTCCACCTTTCTGATTCTTGATAATGCTTTTGATTATGCTGAGCAACTGTGTAATTGCTTGATGGAATCGGATGTAGTCTGCCTTTTAACTTCCCTCCTTCGACAATAAGAGCATTTAATTTTGTAATTATTTCCGTATCTATATCCATTCTCATGGGTAGTTTAGAAGCTTTTTAATTTTTGCGTAAAAGGGAGGAAAAAGATCTTTACATGTACAAGAGTTGTACATGATTTTATTAAGTATGACTGTATTTCTTTACAATGAAACTAAAAACTTTAACTTGGGAAGATATTGGAGAGATGTCACCAACTCCTTTAGATTTTATGACGCACCTTAATTATATTTCTTGCATGAAGGAATTATCCGAGAACTTGAATATAAAATCAAACCTGAATATAATTTCCAAATCAAGCTACAAGAAAGAATGTCTAGATAAAAAGTTAAGACTGATTTTTTTAATTAAAGAGAGTTTAGATGAAGAATACAAAAAGGCTACGGGTGAGAAAGATTTCGCTAAGATATGCTCTATATGGATGCCAGTGAAAGCATATTATCTTCTCTTTAATCTTTTAATAATACTTCATTCCTTAATTAGTGATAGTGAAACAAGTCTAAATATTACGCACATTAAATCAATAAAGATATTTAGAGATTTTCTTGCGGAGAAAGATATTGCCTTTAGTAAAGACGAATTCAATATTGTTTCTTCTTGTGAAGACGCCATTTCTTTTAATT
>Ga0307989_1000407_pt1 | contig 28353 bp, 28 predicted proteins | sample EllFjometagen185_FD_203164 | JGI IMG/M metagenome (GOLD analysis project Ga0307989, IMG submission 203164) | Marine microbial communities from Ellis Fjord, Antarctic Ocean - #185 | ecosystem: Environmental > Aquatic > Marine > Unclassified | place: Southern Ocean | collected 2014-10-08 | reverse complement strand
CTCAATGTTTTATGAGTTGTTGTTGTTACAAAATCCGCATATGGAACAGGGTCAGGATGTATACCTGCTGCTATCAGCCCGGCAATATGCGCCATATCAACCATAAGATATGCACCGCACTCTTTTGCAATATCAGAAAAAACAGTAAAATCAATTTCTCTTGAATATGCACTTGCTCCTGCAATGATTAATTTAGGTTTTTCTTTAAGCGCTATACTTCTTAATTCATCATAATCTATACGGGAATCAGATTTTTTAACTCCATATGATACAACATCAAAGTATTTTCCTGAAATATTTTTTGCCATTCCGTGAGATAAATGTCCCCCGCATGATAAATCCATTCCAAGAACCTTATCTCCGGGATCAAGAACTGCAAAGAATACAGCAAGATTTGCTGATGCGCCTGAATGGGGCTGTACATTTGCATGTTCTGCACCAAAAAGTTCTTTAGCTCTGTCAATAGCAAGTTGCTCTGCTATATCTACATACTCACATCCACCATAATATCTTTTTCCGGGATATCCTTCGGCATATTTATTGGTAAGTGGTGTTCCCATTGCATCAAGAACTGCTTCGCTTACAAAATTTTCACTAGCTATTAACTCAATATTATCCCTTTGTCTGTTAACTTCAGCTTCAATTGCAGCTGCAATTTCAGGATCAATTTTCTTAATAAGGTCAAGTCTATACATATCTACCCCCAATTATTTAACATATTTCTTTATATCATCATATTTATTCGGATATTCTGATAAAAGCATCGCTGCTTCTTTCGCAGAAATTCCCCGTTTTTCAAGCATATCAGGCCTCTTGGAATATGTTTCCGATAAACTCTTTATATTCTTAAATTCTTTTATTTTAGCGTGATTTCCGGATAAAAGAACTTTTGGTACAAATTTCCCCTCAAATTCTTCAGGTCTGGTATATTGCGGCGACTCAAGCAATCCATTAAAATGCGATTCATTACTAAATCCTAAAGCATTTCCCAAAACCCCTGGTAGCATTCTTGAAACAGAATCGATAATAATCATCGCAGCTGTTTCTCCGCCGGTTATTACATAATCTCCAATAGAAATTTCTTCATCTACAATTGTATCAATAATTCTCTCGTCAATACCTTCGTATCGACCACATAATAGTGTTATATTACTTTCCTCAGCAAGCTCTATACATTTCTTCTGATTAAGCACATTACCTTTAGGTGAAAGAAATATTGTCTTCCCAGGAGTTTTAATCGATTTCCATGCATCAATAACCGGTTGAACAGTCATGAGCATACCCTCACCGCCACCATATGGATAATCATCAGTATTTTTGTGCTTGTTTTTTGAAAAGTCTCTGATATTCACTTTATTGATTTCAATAATACCATTATCGGCTGCACGTCCCAATATTCCGCTCTCAACGGGAGCGAAAATATCCGGGAAAATTGTAAGAACATTAAATATATTCATCATCAACCAACCCTTCCGGTAATAATACATCTATTCTTGAATCCTTTATACTGATATTTTTTACGACACTTTTCAGTGCAGGTATCAATAATTCAGTATTGTTTTTAGAAATAACTGAATAAACATCATTGGCACCTGTTTCAATAATGTCATCTAAAACTCCTAAAAGTATGTTGTTCTCAAATACTTTGCACCCAATTAGGTCCACCATATAATAGCTACCTGTAGCAAGTGGTGCAGCATTTTCTCTATTCAGCGAGAGAATAGAATTTTTCATTTCTTGTGCTGATTCAACTGTTTCAACACCTTTTATATGTACAATAAGGAATTTCCCCTGCATTCTTACAAGGGATACTTCCATATGTTTTCCTTCAATTAGGAAATACGCTTGTTTGGTAAGGTTTTCGAGGTCATTTGAATAAGGAAATACCTTCATATCTCCTTTTAAACCATGAACCCCGGTAACAATACCAATTTCAAAACATTCTTTCATGGCAGTCCTATCTATCAACCGATAATTTCAACCATAACCCTTTTGTTTTCTTTAATTGCATATGATTTCATTAAAGTTCTGATTGACTTGGCAATTCTGCCTCTTTTACCGATAATTCTACCCATATCTTCTTGAGCAACCCTAAGTTCAAGTACAGTGTTATAATCTTCTTCGACTACAGTCACATTAACTTCATCAGGATTGTCTACAAGAGACCTAGCAATCATTTCAAGTAATTCTTTCATTTCACCCACCTACGCAAGACTGCCGTTTTTCTTAAGTAATGCTTTAACGGTATCAGTAGCCTGTGCTCCTTTTGCAATCCAGCTTTTAACTTTTTCAGCGTCAACAGTAAAAATACTTGGATCAGCCATAGGATCATATGTTCCGATTTCTTCAATGAACTTTCCATCTCTTGGTGAACGTGAATCTGCTACAACTACCCTGTAAAAAGGAGCTTTTTTAGCACCGATTCTTTTTAATCTAATTTTGACCATTTCTTAATTCCTCCTAATATGTTTTTTTATTTAAAAGGGAAAACCCATTCCCTTTAAAGACTTACTTTTTCGCCCTTTTAGACCCTTAAACATTTTTTTCATGTTATCAAAATCTTTTAGTAATTTATTAACACTCTGTATTGAATTTCCACTTCCGGCTGCAATTCTTTTGCGTCTGCTTGCATCTAGAATTTTTGGGGTTATCCGTTCTTTTGCGGTCATTGACTGTATAATTGCTTTTGTACGGGCAATTTGTCTTTCATCAATTTTGAGACCTTTAAGTTGTGCAGAGTTTACTCCCGGCATCATTCCGAGTATATTTTCAAGAGGCCCCATATTTTTGACTTGTTCCATTTGATCAAGAAAATCATCCAGAGTGAAACTTGCAGTCATCAGCTTCTTTTCCATTTCCCTTGCTTTTTCTATATCAACATTTTCCTGCGCTTTTTCAATTAGTGACAGCACATCTCCCATTCCCAATATTCTTGAAGCCATTCTTTCGGGATGAAAAACTTCTATATCATTCATTTTTTCACCGGTGCATGCAAATTTAATTGATTTACCGGTAACACTTTTAACTGATAATGCGGCTCCGCCTCTGGTATCTCCATCAAGTTTAGTAAGTATGATTCCACTTATATCCATGCTTTCATTAAAAGCTTTTGCTGCATTAACAGCATCCTGCCCGGTCATTGCATCTACAACAAGAAGAGTTTCTAATGGATTCAAAGAAGCTTTTATTTGTATAAGTTCCTTCATCATATTTTCATCAATATGCAGGCGACCGGCTGTATCAATAATTAAAATATCAAAATCATCTTTTTTTGCTATTTTTACTGCGTTTTCAGCAATCTTTATTGCTTTACCTGAATCTTCGCTATATACAGGTATATCAAGTTGACGGCCAATAGTACAAAGTTGTTCAATTGCAGCAGGACGATATACATCACATGCTGCCATCATAACTTTTTTGCCTTTTTTCCTCAGCATATTAGCAAGTTTTCCACATGTTGTTGTTTTACCAGTACCTTGAAGTCCGCACATAAGATAGACAGTAGGTTTTTTGGGGGCAATAGCAAGATCTTCAAAAGTTCCGCCAAGCAATGTAATCATTTCTTCGTTAACAATTTTAACTACTTGCTGTCCTGGGGTTAAGCTTTCAAGGACATCAGAACCCATAGATTTTTCAGAAATTGATTTTATAAAATCTTTTACAACTTTATAGTTGACATCAGCTTCAAGTAGGGCCATTTTAATTTCTCTTGAAATCTGTTTGATATCAGACTCGCTGACTCTGCTTTTTCCTCTGATGTTTTTTATTATATTTTCAAGCTTTGATGACAAGCCTTCAAAAAGTGCCATTTTAACCTTCTACAATTCTTTCTAAATTTGAAAGAGCTGTCTTTCTATTACCCGATTCTATTTGAGTGATAATATCTTTACTTAACTGTCTATTAATCTTTAAATTTTTATATAGACAAAGTTTTTGTTCAAAGACCTCTAGTTTAAGTGTTGTTCTCTTAATAATATCATGTACTGCCTGTCGGCTTATTTTTATCTTTTCAGAAATTTCTGCCAAAGAATAATCATCATTTAAATAGAAGCCAAGTACGGTCTTTTGTTTGTCCGTGAGTAGCTTCTCATAGAAATCATATAATAATCCAGTTCTGACTATATCTTGCATTAATTCTCCTGTAAAGTATTTTTACTTGTCACAGTATACCCTAACACTAATTTCCCGTCAACCCCTAAGCCTACTCTGGTTGGGAGACTTGACCGACTGGTTTTAATTTCTAACCAGTCGGTCAAGTCTCCCAACCAGAATTTCTGAATTTAAAAGAGCAGTCGATTGACTGCTCTTAAAAATTATAATAATGGGTAAATTTGATTATTCTTCTGGATCTTCTGCAGAAAGTATTGGGAGTTTAATTACCTGTCCTACACCTATTGCGTTTGCATTTGAAATTGTCTCATTATACGCAACAATTTCAGCTACATGATTCTCTCCGTCATAGAAAGTGGCACTTATTTTAGACAATGTATCCCCTGATCTTACTTCATATTCTATATATGCTTCATCAATCGGTTCTTCAGTTGGTGCAACAGTTGGCTCCGGAGTCGGAGTTGGTGTTGGTTCAGGAGTCGGAGATGGTGTTGCAACAATTGTCGGTGATGGACTAACTTCTAATGGTTCTTCTTTATCAGTGAATATTAGTTGAAGTAGATTAATCATACCCCAGACTATTCCAGCCATCAGTACTAATACAACAATTATGCTGATAAATCTTTTAAGATATATATTCATTCTTCTTTTCATAAATCTAGGCCTCTTTACATTCAATTTTTTATATTCCCTGCTCACACCGGGAAATGCCATATCGCCATGTATATTTTCATCATGGTTTTCATTTACTTCTTTAATCTCTTCTTCAACTATTTCTTTAACTATAGGTTCTTCTATCTCAGCATTTTCAACTAAAACTTCCTTTGTGTCAATAGTTTTTTCATCATCTTTTTTGTTAGTTTTAAATATTGCAGCAGCTGCAGCAAATAATCCGGGCTTTTTATCTTCAGTTTCCTTATTATCTATTGAAACAGCAACCTCAACTGGTTTTTCTATCTTAGGTTCTTCTTTTTTCTCTAAAGGAACTACCGTTTCAAGAAAAGCATGTTGTGAAAACGCATCAAGAGATACAGTAATAACAATAAAATTATCATCAATCGCATGCTTTGCAGCTTCATTTACTACATTCCATGCTGTAACTTCGGAATCATCTTCTTTTGAATAGAATTCTTGAATAATTTCTTCATCTATCCTTGTATTTGTATTTGTTGTTGCAAATAAGAAAATATCTCCAACCTGAAGATCATCAGTCTCAAATTCCTTAATAACGCCTTTTGATGGCGAATAGTCTTCTTCTTTGGGCTTATCGACTGCATATGAAGGTTTTTCCAACTTTTCAAAGAAATTATCTACTTTGCCTTCTCTTAAACGGTAAAAAGAATTGTAATTTGTTGATACAACTTTAATTGTTTTACCTGCCAAAAGAAATCCTGTAAAAAGTTTATCTTTGGAGAATTCAATTTCATTTTCTCCTGTCACGCCATAAATAAAGTCATAAGTTCCCTTAATACAATTAACAAAACCATTTTTTTTATCTTCATCAGGAAACCCGCTCATCTTTTTCTGATAACGTTTAAGTTCCTTTTCAACAGAAACAATTGTCTGACTTTGCTCAATAATACATTCCATATTTTCACTTAAGGAATATATGAAATCTTCGCCTTCGTCAATATGCGAAAACTGAACATTTTCAATCCTGTCAAAATTGCTTATCTTGCCGTTAATATAGAAATTAAGCTTTTGGTGTTTGACTTTATCGCTGGCAACTGCAGTAACACTTAACCTGGTACTTTGCATTTTACCAACCTCCTCTTTTGTAATAACTGGTTTCATTTTATCACTTTTAAATTTACTATACAAGATATGCTGCCTCTTACTACCTTATATATTTAAATAATAAACTCTTTTTCGATGATTTTTTCCAAATCTGCTTCATTAATTGCATCTGTTTCAATAATCACATCTCCAAGATTTCTGTAATAATCCTCATCAGACTGCATTTTAACCTTTGTTTCAGCGCTAGTTGAGTTTTCACCATCTCTTTTCATAATCCTGTTTATCTGAGTATTTCGGTTGCAGTTTGTTACAATAATTAAATCAGCTAAATCAGAAAAACCTCTTTCAACTGGAACCGGAACATCAAGAATAATATTATTTTTATGATTTACTTTAACTAGTTTTTCAATTTCCCGAACAACATATTTATGAGTTATTTTATTCAAATCACTTAAAGCACTTTTATCATTTTTAATTTTTTTAAGTATGATAGATTTATCCAAACTTCCAAATCGAGAGAGAATTTCAATATTCATTATTTCTGATGACTTCCGCAAATCATTATAAACTTTATCAGCATCAATTCTAAAAAAGCCTTTTTTTTCAAATATATTTGCTACAGTTGTTTTTCCTGTTGCTATTCTGCCGGTAACACCTATAATCATACTTACTCCTATTTTGTTTCAAATAGAGACGCACCAGTATGTACATCAATCTCAAGCGGCACACTAAGTTCTGCAGCGCCCATCATACATTCTAAAAGAATTTCTTCAACCATAACTACTTCATCTTTATGAGTCTCAATTACAAGTTCATCATGAACCTGTAGTATCAAACGAGATTTCATTTTTTTAGCTGCCAATTTTTTATAAACAGAAATCATAGCAATTTTAATAATATCAGCAGCAGCTCCTTGAATCGGCGCATTTAATGCAACTCTCTTACCAAACTCTCGTAAATTATAGTTTTTCGATTCTAACTCGGGAATATATCTTCTTCTGCCGAATATTGTCTGTACGTAACCCTTATCTTTGGCAAAATTAATTATATTATCCATATATTTCTTTATGCCTTTATACTGACTGAAGTATTCTTCAATATACTTACGTGCTGTGAGAATAGGAATATTAAGATCTTCTGACAAACTATAATCTGATATTCCATAAATGATACCAAAATTTACAGCTTTTGCAGCTCTTCGCATATCTTTTGTAACAAATCTATAATCTAGTTTAAATACTTTAGCTGCAGTTTGAGTATGAATATCTTCATGATTTAGGAATGCCTTTTTCATGTCAGGATCATCTGATACATGCGCTAGTATCCTAAGTTCAATTTGAGAATAATCTGCACTTGTTAAAAGAAATTCGCTATTTTCAGGAATGAATGCTTTTCTGATTTCTCTTCCAAGTTCTGTTCTTATCGGTAGATTCTGCAGATTTGGTTCTGTACTGCTAAGTCGTCCGGTTGCAGCAACAGTTTGTCGGAAATTGGAATGAATCCTTCCATCATCTGCTATAACTTTTACCAACCCATCTGCATATGTTGATTTAAGTTTAGAAAGTTTTCTATATTCAAGAACCAATTTAGCAATCGGATATTCATCTGCCAGCTTGTTTAAAATATCTGCAGATGTTGAAAATCCTGTTTTTGTTTTTTTACCATTCGGCATTTTTAATTTTTCAAATAGAATTACACCAAGTTGCTTAGGCGAGTTAATATTAAACTCTTCTCCTGCAGTTTGATGAATTACCTTCTCAAGTTTATCTAGTTCAATACCCATCTTTAAAGAGAATTCTTTTAAAAATTCTGCATCAGCTTTGAACCCGATAGTCTCCATATATGCAAGTACTTCAATTAATGGAAGTTCAATATTCTTAAGTAGGTTTTCGCCCTCATTTGCATTCACGACTTCGTTCATCTTTACTGATAGAAAATATACTTTTGCTGCCCTACATTCAGAATCATCCTCATTAGGAAAATCAAAATCTAGATATTTATCACATAACTCATTAATCTCATATGAATCTTTTACTGCATCTGCAATATATGCTCCTGTTGCAGTATCGAATACAACACTAGGCGGTTTTATATTTTCCTTTAAAAGATAAAGGAATAATTTTTTAAGATAATGTCCTCCGATTCCTTTTACATAACTTAAAAGAGTTTCAATCAATTCCAAATCATTTAGTAAATAAACATCTTTACCATTAGCTGTATAAGCAAATTCAACAGGAACTCCCTCATCATCATATGTACAGTAAACATAAATATTTTTGTATGAAACAAGAGAATCTTTATCTAATATAACTTTTCTATTAATCTCTATTGAAGATGCTTTGCTCCTCTTTAACTTATATTTTTTTATATAATGATTAAATTCAAGATAAGTAAAGAGTTCAAAAAGTCCATCTTCATCCATTTCTTTTAGCTTAAGAGAATCAATTGTTGTATTCACAGGTATTGATCTATCGATTTTTGCAAGCTTCCTGCTTAAGAAAGCGTTATCTTTATCTCGGATTAACTTTTCTCTCTGTTTTTCAGATTTTATGGAATCCAGATTTTCATAAACCTTTTCAAGAGTGCCAAACTGAGTTATTAGTGTCAATGCGGTTTTTTGTCCAACACCTGCAACACCCGGAATATTATCCGATTTGTCCCCCATCAATGCCTTAACTTCAATAAAATCTAATGGTTCAATACCAAATTCACTTTTTATTGAATCTTCTGTATATTCATTTACAGTTGTTGTTCCCTTTGAGGTTGTTGGAATTTTAATAGTGCAGTTTTTCCCTGCAAGCTGCATCATATCTTTATCTCCGGTCAGTATAACTGTTTCAACTTTTTCATTTTTGGCATAAGCAGATAATGTTCCCATGATATCATCTGCTTCAAATCCTTTTAATTCAATACGTGAAACCCCCATTTTATCAAGAACATCCTTAATAATAGGCATCTGCATTACAAGTTCTTCAGGCATAGGTTTTCTTCCGGCTTTATATCCATCGTACATTGTATGACGAAATGTAGGATGTTTCATATCAAAAGCAACAGCAACGTGAGTGGGTTTTTCAATAGAAATAAATTTATCATATGTACTTAAAAAGCCATAAATAGCATTAGTTGATACACCATCTTTTGTTGTAAGCATGTTCCTTCCCATAAGTGCATAATATGCTCTGTTCAGTATGCTGTTTCCATCTATCAATAATAATTTTTTCATAATTCCCCTATACAAAATAAGATGCTTCTATCGCATCTATATTATATACTATACCGATTTAAATTAATCATTTCATTTTGAAACACCTGAACAATTATTCTTTGTCAGATTTTTGAACAGAAACAATACGAATACTGATACTATTTTTATTTTCAGCAAATTTGTCAGAAGAAACCAATACCAGGCGCGATTCAAGTTTTTGAAGATTTTCCTGGTTTATATAGAAAAACAGATTTTCATTCTCGATTACTATATCAGATATGTTAAATTCCTTGGCTAATATAGAAGCCATTTCATCAATTGTAAATGCTCCAGATGCATAGAATATATCCTGCATTCCCCCATAACCACTGTCAAGAGGTAAACCTTCTGGGTTAACGATAACGAAATTTTCATTTTCAATTGCACTTGACACATACCTATATTCTGACAAGCTTCCGTATATTTCAATATTCCCATCCTCTTTTGGTGCTACTTGTAACATTTCCTCAGTACTTGCTACAGTTTTACTTGCATCAACATAGCTATCTAATTGATCATCACTGTCGGAAAGGAATGCCATATCACTGTTGATTTCAGGTGCAGCTGCATTTTCCATACCGCGAAGTTCTGCAGACTCATAAGCTTTATCAGCACCGGAATTAAATAATCCACGGCTTACAAAAAATACTACTAATACCAGACAAGCTGCTGCAATAGTTGCATATCGGTAAATATAGCGTTTGTAATTCTTTTTAGAAGGAGCTTTTCTTATTGCTTTTCCAATAAGTTCATTAATATTTTCAGGAGCTTCTATAGTTAATGTCGACAAAGAAGATTTCATTGCCTTTATATCACTGTAGTATCTACTGCATGTCGGACATGAAGAAAGATGCTTTTCAAGTTCTTCAACTTTTTCGATTGAAAGCATTCCATCAGCCATGAGGCTTAATTCTTCAATTTTATCTTTGCATACCTGGTGCATTACTGTCTCCTTCATAATTATGACGCACTTATATTTAAAATGTTCCCTTTTTTCCTATTATTTCTGCAAGTTTTATTCTGGCACGTGATATTCTTGATTTTACTGTGCCGACAGGTACTCCTATCATTTCAGAAACTTCTGTGTAATCGTATCCCTTTATATCAGCTAAAACTAAAACTATTCTATGATTTTCTTTTAATTCAGACAATGCATCCCACACGAATTTTTGATTTTCTTCGCGTTCTAAAATTTCTTGAATACCAGGACTATCATCAGGAATCTGCATTGAGTATTCCCCGTCTCCGCTATCCATTGTTGCATCAAGAGAAACTACAGTTCCCTTTTTTCGCTTTCTTAATTCATCAATACAGGAATTTTTAACAATTCGATGAAGCCATGTGTTAAAAGCACTTTGAAAATTGAATTTATTTATATTTTTATAAACCTTAATAAAAGCTTCCTGAACCATGTCACTTGCATCATGTTTATTACCCATGACACCAAAAGCAACTGCGAAAGCTCTTTCTGAATACATGCTAACAAGGACATCGAAACTATCCATGTCTCCTTTTTGGCATTTTTTTATCAGTTCGGTCTCGTTAAAATTCAAAAGCTACCTCCGGTTGTGCATAAACAACGAACTACCGAGTTGATTATAACTTAACAGTATTTCAATTTCAATTTTTAATAAATCATGATATACTTTCAATCATGAAAATCAGGATTTCTACAGCCATAATATTAGCCCGAATCACAACATTTTTACTTCGTTTGTTGGGTAGCGGAGGAACTTCATTGCCCGGTAAAGCTGCAATGATTATCTGTAAAAATCTTTTAAAAATTCTTGCTGAAAATATCAAAGTAATCATTATCACCGGAACTAATGGAAAAACTACAACATCACGAATAATTTCAGAGATTCTCAAAACTTCTGGTAAAACATATTTTGAAAATAAGTCAGGCGCAAATTTAATTTCCGGGATTACTGCTTCATTTGCTTCTAATAGTTTTTTAAATGGAAATCCAAAATTCGATTATGCCGTAATAGAATGTGATGAAGCTGCTTTTAAAACAGTTTGCCCAATGATTAAGCCACACTCAGTTGTAGTTACAAATCTTTTCCGGGATCAGCTTGATCGATTCGGCGAAATAACACACACAAGGAATAATATTGTTAAGGGTTTAACTGCTTCACCTAGTTCAATTGTAATTTTAAATGCCGATGATTCACTCTCTTATTCAATACATGATGATATAAGTAATGAAACAATTCTCTATGGATTGAATTCAGCACCATATGGCGATGATGGAAATTTCCTTTCTGATGCTCCGTATTGTATAAAATGCAAGTCACCATATCACTATGAATTTAGAACTTATGCCCATCTTGGCAAGTTTATTTGTGAGAAGTGCGGATATTCCCGGGTTGATCCTCATATATATGCTAACGAAATAGAACTTTTTACAAATTTCAGTAAAATAACTATTTCAATAAATAATAAAGTAGAAAAAGCAACAATTGCCCTTCCTGGAGCTTATAATATTTATAACGCACTATCAGCTGCTGCTGCTGCAAAATCAGTTGAGGTTACTTCAAAAAATATCATTAGTGCCTTAGCTAGCTTTAAAAGTGGATTTGGAAGAATGGAAAAATTAGTTCTTGATGAAGTTGAATTAGATGTAATTCTTGTGAAAAATCCGGCAGGTTTAAATCAGGTAATCAATTTTCTTTCAAGTGATGACAAAGATAAAATACTTGTGTTAATACTTAATGATTACTTTGCAGATGGTACTGATATATCCTGGATTTGGGATGTTAATTTTGAAAAATTTAATACATTTGCAAAACATTTAAAAGAAATAATTGTTTCAGGAACAAGAGCCGAAGAACTTAAACTTCGACTAAAATACGCTGGCTTCTATGATTCTGATATTTCAATAATAAAAGATTATAATAAAATAATTAAAAAGGTGATTTCTCAGAATAATGAAAATTTACCAGTTTATATACTACCAACTTATACAGCGATGTTTGATTTTAGAAAGACACTGTCAAAGAAATATAAAATAAGAAAGTTTTGGAAATAATATGGACAAACTAAAAGTATGTCATCTCTATCCTGATTTGCTTAACCTCTATGGTGACAGAGGAAATATTATTGCATTGCAAAAACGTCTTGAATGGCGTGGTTTAGGAATGGAACTTATTAATATCTCTGTTGGAGATAAATTTAATTACAATGAATATGATATTGTTTTCATTGGTGGTGGTCAGGATTTTGAACAAGAAATATTACTTTCTGATTTATCTATTGAAAAAAAGAAAAATATAAAGAATTCAATTGAAGATGGAGTAGTTTATCTTGCTATCTGCGGAGGGTATCAACTTTTAGGGACCCACTATAAAAGCTGGGACGGCCATCAGTTCGACTTTGTTGGTGCTATCGACATTTATACAGTCGGGCAACAAAAACGTATGATAGGCGATTTCATGTTTATATGTGATGATCCAAAATTAAATAATTTAACTGTTACAGGTTTTGAAAATCATTCCGGGAAAACTTATTTAGGAAACTCCGTGAAGCCATTGGGCAAGATAGTCAAAGGTTTTGGTAATAATGGTGAAGATAAATCTGCAGGAGCTCGGTACAAAAATGTATTTTGTTCTTACTCACATGGCCCTATCCTACCTAAAAATCCAATGTTAAATGATTATATCCTTGAAACAGCTCTAAAAAGAAAATATGGAGATTATTCTTTAGCGCCTTTAAACGATATTACAGAAAACGATGCAAGGAATTTAATAGTCAAGCGACTTTCATAATTCATTTTCGAATATTTTTATACTATTGATTGAACGTTCAGCCATTGCAGCTTTACGTTCTTTTTTATTTTTTATAATATTCTCAAGAGGTGGTAATATACCAAAATTCGCATTCATAGGTTGAAAGTTTTTACCTTTAAAACCTGATACATAGTTTGCAAGTGAACCCATTATTGTTTCATCAGGAAATTTCACTAACTCTTCATCCTTAAACATTTTGGCTGCATTTATTCCAGCCATAATTCCTGATGAAGCTGATTCAAGATAACCTTCAACCCCAGTAATCTGTCCTGCAAAAAATATATTACTATTACTTATGACCTGCATGAACTTATTGATAAACCCAGGAGACCTTAAATATGTGTTCCGGTGCATAACACCATATCTTTCAATATTTGCATTCTCTAAACCCGGAATCAATTTTAATAATTTTTTCTGTTCGTTGAACTTGAGGTTTGTCTGAAATCCTACCAGATTGTACTGTGAATTTGCTGCATTTTCAGATCTCAACTGAACAATTGCATAATATTCTTTCCCTGTAATAGGATCAGGTAAACCAACCGGTTTCATAGGTCCAAATCTTAATGTATCAAATCCCCTTTTAGCCATTACCTCAACCGGCATACAACCTTCAAAAACACTTGATTTTTCAAAATCTTTTAAAAGTGCAGTTTCTGCTGAGATAAGAAAATTATAAAATATTGCATATTGTTCTCTGTCCATCGGACAATTAATATAATCAGCACTCCCCTTGCCATATCTTGAAGCTATAAATACCTTGTCGAAATTTATTGTTTCTGCACTTATAACAGGAGCCGCTGCATCAAAAAAATATAAACCATTACTGCCGCTTATTTTTTTAATGTCTTCTCCCAAATTTTCTGAAGTAAGTGGACCCGTTGCAATTACGGTAATGTTATCATTTGGTATTTCAGTGATTTCACTGTGTATATATTCAATTAAATTATTTGAGATAATCTTTTTATTAATATATTCTGAAAAATGCTTTCTATCGACTGCCAATGCTCCGCCTGCAGGTACTTGATTCTCATAGGCACTTTCAATTACCACAGATCCCAGAGTTTCCATTTCTTTTTTTAATATACCTGATGCATTGTCGACTGAAATTGCTTTTAGCGAATTACTGCAGACTAATTCAGCCGGCATATCACTATTATGTGCAGGGCTTTTCTTATTTGGTTTCATATCATAAAGCTTCACATGAATACCATGTGAAGCTATTTGTAGAGCAGCCTCGCATCCAGCAAGACCTGCGCCTATGACATTAATAGAGTCTGATTTAATCATCTTTTTTTATAATCAATTCTTTATAATCACAGTCTGGGTTTCCGCAAATAATATGTGGTTTGTACTCAATTCTTCCTTTTGTCAGGAAAGTTCCGCATTTTGGGCACTCTCCATCAATTGGAAGATTCCATGAACTGAAATCACATTCCGGATAATTTTCACATCCAATAAATTTCTTTTTCTTTTTAGTCTGTTTAAATATAACTTTCCCACTGCATTTAGGACATATTTTACCTGAGTCATCAAGAAATTGTTTTGTATTTTTACATTCAGGAAAACCAGGACATGCAATAAATTTTCCATAGCGTCCGGTTTTAATAACCATATTTTTACCGCATTTTTCACAAATAATATCAGTTTCTTCTACCGGCATTACTATTTTTTCAAGAGTTTCATATGCTGTATCAAGTGTCTTAACAAAATCACCATAGAAGTCAGTCAATATGGTCAGCATGTCATTGTTACCTTGCTCAACCTCATCTAATTTATTTTCGAGATCAGCAGTAAAATTGTAATCTACAATATTTATAAAACTTTTTTCCATAATGCCATTAACTAGTTTTCCAAGATCAGTTGGTAGCAATGTTTTTTTAAGGCGTTCAATATACTCTCTGCTGAGAATAGTTGAGATTGTAGATGCATATGTACTTGGACGACCTATACCCTTTTCTTCCAACATCTTTACCAAAGATGCCTCTGTATATCTTCCAGGAGGTTGTGTGAATTTCTGTTCTTTGGAAATTTCATTTAATTTAAGTTCTTCATTTTTTATTAATGCAGGCATATATGAGTTAACTACAACTTCGTCTTCATCCTTTTTCTTACCTGCTGAAAAATCATAAACCGCCATGAACCCTTTAAATGTAACGACACTGCCCATAGCTTTGAATATCTGTCCACCTGTTTCTATATCAACATTTACATTGTCTAGTATTGCAGGTGACATCTGACTGGCAATAAACCTGTCAAATATTAGTTTATACAATTTATACTGATCGTTAGTTAAACTGTCTTTTATATCATGAGGCACAAGTTCAATAATTGTAGGACGTACAGCTTCATGAGCATCCTGTGATTTTCCTTTGTTTTTATATGTATTAAAAGTCTTCGGTACGAAGTCTTCCCCGAATTCACTTTCAATATATTCTTTTGCCTCGTTTTGAATTTCTGATGATATTCTAGTAGAGTCAGTTCTCATATATGTTATAAGACCAATACTTCCGCGTTCCTTAATATTAATACCTTCATACAATTGTTGAGCTACCATCATTGTTTTTTTGGTAGAATAACCCAATTTATTTGAAGCATCCTGTTGAAGTGTACTTGTAATAAATGGAGCAAGAGGTTTTCTCTTCTTCTTCGCTTTTTTAACTTGTTTAACTGTTACTGGTTTACCTTTTAAAGCTTTAAGAACTTCTAGCGTTTCAACTTCACTAGTAATTTTTCGTTTACCGTTTTCATTTCCAAAATATTTGGCCTTAAAAGATTCTTTTTCGTTTAACTTTGATAAAAGCAAGTTAAGGTTCCAATACTCTTCTGGTTTAAAACTTTCTATATCTCGCTCTCGCTCACAAATCATTCGAAGTGCTACAGATTGAACACGTCCAGCGCTCAGTCCATTACGAACTTTATACTTAAGTAAAGTACTAATTTTATAACCAACTAATCTGTCAAGTATTCTTCTTGTCTGCTGTGAATTCACCATATCCATATCTATTGGTCGGGAACTTTCAATTGCAGATTGAACTGCTTTTTCTGTTATTTCATTAAATGTAATTCTACAATTATCTTGATTATCTATTTTTAATATATGCGCGAGATGCCATGAAATTGCCTCGCCTTCACGGTCAGGGTCAGTCGCAAGATAAATTTTTTCATAATTTTTAGCTTCCTTTTTTAATTTGGAAACCACTTCTTTTTTATCCTTCATAATCGAATATTTAGGTTCGAATTCATTCTCAACATCAACTGCTAAATTCCATTTGGAAAGATCCCTCACATGACCATAACTTGCAGTGATTTTATAATCTTTACCTAAAAATTTATTTATTGTTTTGGCCTTTGCCGGTGATTCAACGATAACTAATTTAGTCGCCATTTATTCCTCCGCTACACTTTTAAAGCTATGAAAAAACCGAATATAACCTTCGATTTTGTTCAGCATTCAATATATTACATCCTTTTATTGTTAATTTCAATCATTATTTTATTTATGCAATTTTTGTAATTTTCTACTTTCAACTAAATAGCTCAATAAATTCACTAATATTATTTATAGGATAAGCTCCATCAGAAATAATTGAATCTGTGCCTTTTGATAATTCTGAATGTATATTTTGAAAGGCAAAAACATCTCTTCCCTGATCAAGTGCAAAGTCAGCTGTTATTAAAGAACCACTTTTTTTAGCTGCTTCTACAACTATTACTGCTTCTGATAAACCGCTTATTATTCTATTACGAGATGGGAATGTATATTTACTTGGATTCTTATTAATTGGGAACTCTGAAATAACACATCCTTTCTCTTCGATTCTATTCATAAGATAATTGTTTTCAGGTGGATAACATACATTTATACCACTGCCAAGCACTGCAGTTGTTATTCCGCTTTCCAAAGCCCCAAGATGTGCACAGCTGTCAATGCCACGTGCTAGTCCGCTTGTAATACAAAAACCTTTTGATGCAAGAAATTTTGCAATTTCAAATGAATTTTCTCTGCCAATTTTCGTAGTTTTTCTTGAACCCACAATAGATATACATGGTATATCTGGTAAATTACCACGATAATATAATAAAACCGGTGGTGCGAATATATTCTTTAGAAGTGATGGATAGTCCGAGTCATTATAACAACAAAACTTTATCCCACCTTCATATAGTTTATCAACTGCATTTGCATCTATATTTGCATTAAGCACATAACTAATTTGTTGAGTATTTAAACTTGATTTTTTCTGCAAATCAAATAAATCTGATTGAAAAATTTCTTCAGCTCCACCAAATATCTTTACTAAATTAAATTTTTCCTTGTTGCTTAACTTTTCTAAATTGCTTAAAGCAATCCAATATGTATAATTCATATTTACATATTATGTCACATCGTTGTTATTGTCAATATTTGTTATTATGCAATTAGATATGTAAGAACTGAAACAGCTGCTGTAACAAAAGTTCCCCAAATCATATCTATAATAGTAATTTTCAAAGGAAATCCTTTCATAGTTGCCAGATTTGTTAAATCATATGTTGAATAAGCAACAAGACCGAATAATGCTCCTCCAAAAATTGCATAGCTAATACTTGCCTTCTCGACCGCAGGGGATATTACAAAAAATACTATTCCAAGAATATAAATAACATAAAAGATACCCGCTGCTGTCCAGTTGATTTTTTCTTTCTTTATAGCTTTTAATTCTCTGTCATATAACTTTCTTGATATAAAAATCAACCAAATAAAATCAATTACTAAAAACACAAAGAACGCTATGACTGCTAATTTCAAAAATTCCATAATCTATACTCCTATCTATTTTTGGGGAACCACGGGATAAACTTACTTGTAACTTTTTTATATTCTATAAATTCAGGATTATCTGCATACCTTTTTTCCAGCATTGGTACTCCCGAAACAAATAAAAGCAAAAATGTAATTAAAACCGGACTAATAAGATTAAGTAACCAGTCTCCTGTGGATAATGAAATAATATAAATCCCCCACCACATAGTAGCTTCACCAAAATAATTTGGGTGTCTGGTATATTTCCAAAGTCCTGTTTTTATAACTCGCCCTTTATTCTTTCCACCCACTTTAAAAGTTTTTAACTGATAATCACCCACTGCCTCAAAAAAGAACCCTATAAGCCATATTAATGTACCTATAGCTGTGAACATCAGAATATTTTTTTTAAGAGGAGTGTTATTGGTTGAAATTATTGCTAAACTTATAACGTACATAAAAACTGTTTGCAGGAAATACACCTGTAAGTAAGCCTTAATTAATGGAAATTTATTACCCCACTTTTTTCTAAATCCGACATATCTAAAATCTTCAGGTTTACCCCAGTTTCTTTTCAAAATAAAATAAAACAGTCTTAACCCCCATATAGATACAAGCAAGGTTGTCACAATAGAAGCCGCATCATAGTTACCGGTTCTAAATATTGTAAATGCGGCTACAATTACAAATCCAAATCCCCATCCTATGTCCACCAGACCGTTATTATGTAAAACCTGACCTATAATAAATAGTATTATGAAATAGACAAAAACCAATATTAACACTTGTAAATAAATACTCATTATTTCTCCTTTTATTTAGTAATATATGAAAGAGCCACTGCTCCTCTTCCTGCACTTATTGCAATAACTGATGAAGATTCTACAATAAAATCAGCCTTAATTCCTGTCTGAGACATAATGTCTGCAGCAATATCTTTTGCATAGTCTTCATCATCTATATAAACGACAGAGTAGCTTTCCAATTTTTTCTTTTTATGTAAACTCTTTACTTTATGAATAATTTTTTTTCGGCTTCCCTTTTGAGAAAACGCAGCTCCACCTAGGGTCCCTTTTCCCTCTTTATCAAGTGTTACTATCGGCTTTAGATTAAGTTTTCCAGCAATTTTTCCCGCTCTGGTACTCAATCTGCCACCCTTTATCATACTTTTCAAATTACTTACACTTACTATAATTTTACTTTTGGGAACAATCTCTTCAATTTCATTTACAATTTTATTATGAGATTTCCCTTCGGCAATTTTTTTCGCACACTTCAACACAATTAACCCTTGTGCTCCAGAATTTTGTTTTGAATCAATTATAGTAATATTAGCTCCTTTTGAAATAAGTTTTTTAGCTGCTTTATTAAACACATTATAAGTACCGCTTAGTCCTGAAGAAACTGTAATTGCTATGATAGATTCAAAATATTCATTTAAATATGATAATGTATTTTCTACACTTTTTATATCAGGTACGGATGTTGTTGGGAAAAACTCTTTATTATCAATATCCTGTAATATTTTTTTATTTGAAATGGTTAATTTATCAAGATAAGTGTCTTCTCCGGAAATAATATTGATTGGCACAACAAAAATTTGATAATTATCAATTATATGGTCAGGTATATCAGCTATAGAATCTGTGATTAGAGCAATACTAAATTTTCTATTTTCAATTATGTCACTTTGCAATTTCATGTCTTCAACTTTTTGGCTGATTATTTCTTCATGAACCCCAACAACCTCAAAAACTTTTCTTGGGTTATTTGTATGAATATGAATTCTGGCAACTCTGGTATTTCCAGCAACAATCACAGAGCCTCCCACATTATTAAGTGAATCACGAAGTTTTTCTGTATTACTGCATCCTGCAACTTTAGCTTCAACACAATATCTATATTCTGTATTTAAATGGATATCATATTTCTTTTCATTCATTGTATCTGAGCCTACTATAATTTCGCTCTTCTTCCCCGTTATAAAATAATCTACAAAACCTTTAATAAATAAAACAAATCCCTTTGCACCTGCATCAACAACATTTGCTTTTCTAAGAACACTTAATTGTTGTTTTGTTTTCATCAGAGAATTCTCAATAACATTATATCCATGAGCTAATAATTCTTGAAAATTCGCAGCTTTAGTATGAAAATCAAAAAGAGAGTCAGCCCAATCTCTTATAACAGTTAACATTGTTCCTTCTATCGGATTGGAAACCGCATTATATGCATAATCAACTGATTTTTTATTCGCAATAACAAAATCAGAAATACTAATTGCATTTCCATCACTTATTTCCATACTGACCCCATTCAGGTACTGAGAAAATATGATTCCAGAATTGCCCCTTGCACCACCAAGTGATGCATCAGCTATAGATTCCATGGTAGTTTTTACTGAATCTGTTTTTGTTGATTCATTTATTATTGAACGCATTGTCGAATGAAGATTATTACCTGTATCTCCGTCAGGAACAGGGAAAACATTTATTCTATTAAGAACACTTTTATAACGCATCACATGAATGGCTCCATGTATATATGCATTGTACAATTTTTTACTATCTATAAATACCATAATCTGCCTCACAAATATTATGCTAAAACTCTATTGCAATTAAAAAGTTATCTACTGCCATTATATATGCTTCACGGTTTTTCCCAAATGCTCCTCCATGTTTCCCCTCATCAAACCATGTAATACTTTTCTTTTCTGAAATACATTTATCATATAGTTCCTGAGTCATAGCAGGATCAATATAATCGTCATCCCTGCAATTTAAAAATAATACAGGATTTTCTATTCTATGCATTTTGTCTCCAATATTAATTTTCCCAATATCAAACTTAAAAAACAATTTTACAAACATTTGCGCAAAAAACATTATTATAGAAATTATAAAATCAGGCATTTTAATAGTGTTCTTGCTCACATTAGAAATTTGCTTTTTAAAATTACTGTACGGGCAATCAGCAATATAGAAACTGCAGTCATCCCTAACCCCTGATGCATACGATAAAAGTATGCCTGACCCCATAGAAACACCATGCATACCGATTTTAATTTTTTGTCCATACTCATTTCGCATCCAATCAACAACAGCTTTTAAATCATATTTTTCATAATAACCATATGATATATTTTCGCCCTCACTATCACCGTGATTTCGAGAATCCCACAAAAGAACATTATAATCCATCTCACTGTACATATAGGCCATATCCAAAACTGATTTATGATTCATAGTTACACCATGAAGAAGAATAATCCATTTTGGTTTATCGTTGTTTTTTATACTCAATACATTTAATTTATATCTATATGGAGAATTGATTTTAATATAGTTAAGAGGGATAGTTTTAATCCACTGTTTAATTTTTATTTCATATTCTGGTTCATGCCAGGGATAATTATATTCCAGAATGTCATAATCAGGCTTTTTCTTATTATGCCCAATATTAAATGCTGTATACAGTCCGGCAACACAAAAAATAATAACTAAAAATAGAATGAATAAAAAGAAATAACCCATAATTCCCCTCCCTGCATATATATTATAAAAAATTGTATATTTTGACAAGTACCGAAATAAAATTAAAAAAATAAATAGCTTTCAAATTCATTATAATTCTATGTATGTTATAGTTTGTAAATGGAGGACTTTATGCTTAAAGAATATTATATTAAAGAAGTTTTTAGAAAAATCGATTTAAATTGCGCAGAATCTGTTCTGTATACTGCAAATACTGTATATAAAATGAATCTTTCAAATGATTCGATTCTACTATCTTCTCCATTTGGCGGCGGTATGTTTATTGAAGAAAAATGCGGTGCTGTAACTGGCGCTTTAATGGTTTTAGGATATATTTTTGTTGATGAGAATGCACATGCTACAAAACACCTTAAAGAAATTGTTCATTCATATTTCGAAATATTCAGTAGTAGAATGGGTTCATGTGAATGTACTCCTTTAAAAGAAATGCATCGAACAGAAAACCTTGGTTGCTATAATGTTATAATCGCCGCTTTAGATATACTTGAGGAAGTCGCTGACAGATTCCATGATAAAAAAATCAGATAATTTTTTCACATGAACTAATCTAGTCTCCGGCCACTTAAAAATACTTTTGATACTGAATAGTCATCTTCGAGAATAAGCAAATCCGCATTATAGCCCTTTTTAATATATCCACACATATTTTCTATTCCCATAGCTTTTGCAGGACTTGAAGTTGCACTCATAAGTGCATGTTCAGGTTTTATTCCAATCGATACTAGATTTTTAACTCCTGCTGCCAAAGTTATTGTACTTCCTGCAAGGTTACCTGAATCAAGTCTTGCACCTGTTTCTCCAACAGTTACATGAAGTCCTGAAAAATTGTATTCACCATTTGGTAGTCCGGTTGCTAACATAGAATCAGAAACTACAATAGTTTTTTCCGGACCCTTTATTTTAAAAATAAGTTTAATAATTTCAGGGTGTAAATGGATTAAATCAGGTATTATTTCACAAAAAACATTATCTCTGTTCAATGCTACAGTTGTTATAGATGGTGTTCTATGATGTATTGAAGGCATAGCATTAAACATATGCGTAGCAATTGAATCGGTAATGTCAAAAAATTTATTAGCAGTTAATGCATCACAGGTAGTGTGTCCAAAAGAAACTTTAATTCCTTGCGAAACTAAGAATTGAGTAAAAGAAAAATCCTCATCCATTTCAGGTGCAATTGTTATTCTACTGATTATATCCATATATTCAGAGAATTCATTTTTAAAACGATTTGCATTTGGTTTTTGAATAAATTCTGGATTTTGAGCTCCGCGTTTTTCAAAATTAATATATGGTCCCTCAAGGTGTATACCCGGTATTTCATCACTCTTTTTTTTATATATTTCAAGAGACTCTAACATGTCATCTGATGAAATTGTTGGAAATGAAGGATAAAACTTTGTTGTTCCCGCTTTATTGTATTGATCTGTCATCAAATTATATTCATCTTCGTTTAATTTTGAATTATCATAGCCTCCGATACCATGAGTATGTATATCTATGAAACCTGGACATACAATCTTGCCTTCTGCGTCATATATTTCAGAATCTTCTTCTACCGCTACTTTAGATAAGTCATTGAATTTCCCATTTAAAATAGATATATTTCGAATATCTTCCAAGAATTCTTTGCCATCAAAGCATCTGCAATTTCTAATTAACATTAAACTCACCTTTACCTTTTATAATCAGTTTTTTTTATAAATGCAATAGCTCTTTCACGGGTTTTCTCATCCTTATCAATCGAATCTCTTAAAAAAGCAGGATGACTGCTTACAAACTCTCTCATAAAATCATCAGGAGATTCCATATATTTTTTCACCATTTCATATTGACTTTTAGTAATTTCACCATCTTTTAAAGCATTACTAAAAAGCGCTTTGCTAAATACTGCACCTGTAATGACATCTATTCCTGCATTAATTAATGCACCGGTTCCACCCTGCTGTCTGTCAACAACTGCTAAAGTCCATTTTAAATTCATATTAATCTTCTTTAATGCCGGAATCCAATATTTAAAATAACTTGAGCCTTCTGTTACGAGATCTGCTATATGAAGAATATTGCCGCCTTCGCCTTCAAATAATCTGTCAGAAGTTCCATTAACTGATTTCATCACAATAAGGTTCTTATATATTGTCAGATGCGGTTTCTGAAGCAGATAAGCACATATATATGAAAAAAACCAATCTCGTCTTTCACCACCGGATATATAGTCAACTTCATCAATATTTACATTATCACTTATTAGTTTAATCAGATTATCTACAATTCCTTTGTATTTATCATTGGAATTATAATACTCAAGAGCATATCTTGTCATAATACCAGGAAAATCATATTTGTCTTTTTTATTTTCATTTATAAAATCAAGTGTTTTTGATGCATATTCTTCTCCACCAAAAAGAAAATGTGTATTAATATAAAATGGACCAAAAGTACCTGATGTATACCAAAATGGAGTTTCGGTTCCACTGATTCTCAAAGCTTTAGTTTGAAATAATTCTTTTTCAATAATGTTCATAAATTCTCCTAGCCGGCTGTATAACCCAGCATAAGTCTTTTAGTTTCAACCATTATATTTGCATTAGCGGGTGAAAGCAAATCAGGATCTTCTTTAAGTAGTCTGACAGCTGCTTCCTGAGCATTTTTAAGCAAATCCATATCAGAGTATATATTGGCGATTTTAAACTCAGGTAAGCCGTGCTGACGTGTACCAAAAAACTCTCCGGGCCCTCTTATTTCTAAATCCTGCTCAGAGATAAAGAAACCATCAGTTGATGAAGACATAATTTCCATTCTTTTTTTTGCTACTTCTCCAATTCCCCTGTTTATCATCACACAATAAGATTGTTCCATACCCCTGCCTACTCTTCCTCTTAACTGATGAAGCTGTGCAAGACCGAATCGCTCAGCATTTTCAATAACCATAAGAGTTGCATTAGGAACATTCACACCAACTTCAATTACAGTTGTAGATACTAATAAATGAATATCTCCCTTATAGAACTCAGACATAATTCTATTTTTTTCTTGCGTTTTAATTCGACCATGAATTAACTCAACTTTATATCCGCCATAGAAATTTGAAAGTTCCTTATAAACCGTTTCCGCTGACATCAGGTCTGATTCACCTTCTTCTTCAATTCTTGGACAGACATAATAGACCTGAGCACCTGAATCCATTCTTTTTTTTGCAAAATCCAGAGCACGTCTTCTTTTATCCGGACCAATGGAATATGTTTCAATAGATTTTCTTCCCGGAGGCATTTCATCAATAATTGATATATCAAGATCTCCATATAATATTAGTGCAAGAGTCCTCGGAATTGGGGTTGCAGTCAACACAAGTGAATGCGGTGTGTTTCCTTTTTCAGTAAGACTTTTTCTCTGATTTACTCCAAATCTATGTTGTTCATCTGTAATTACCAGACCAAGGTTTTTAAAATTTACAGCTTTTTGAATTAAAGCATGAGTACCGATTATTACATCTGCTTTTCCATTTTCGATTAGTGAATTTACATTTCGTTTTTTTGCAGCTTTTAAATCTCCACCAAGATATACTACCGAAAGACCCAGATTTTCAAAATCAACTTTTAAGTTTTCGTAATGTTGCTTTGCAAGTATTTCAGTTGGTGCCATAAATGCAGCCTGATAACCATTTTCACATGTATCAACTATTGCTGCAGCTGCAACAGCGGTTTTTCCTGACCCAACATCACCTTGAACCAGTCTGTGCATAGATTTTCCGGATTTAAAATCAGCGCGTATTTCTTTCATTACTCTTTTTTGTGCACCCGTCAACTCAAATCCAAGCCCATTTAGATAGATATTCCCATAATCAAATTTCGTATATAGATTACCCTCTATATTCTCGTTACAGTATTCGTTCTTTAAAAGTAACAACGATATTTGCAATAATAAAAATTCCTGAAATACAAGGCGTTTTCTTGATTCGTAAAAAGCCTCATTATTATCGGGGTAATGAATATTTTTCACAGCCCTGTCAAAACTTATTAGAGAATAATCATTTAGCACCCAATCCGGAAATATTTCTTTAAATCTCATCCCCTTTTCATTAAAAGCTGCTTTTATACTTTTTCTGAATATATTCTGGGTTAACTCTTTATTTTTTCTATAAACCGGTACTATTATTGCAAATTCCTCAAAGATATCTGAAAAAATTGGATTTATCATTTCAGGAAGAATCTTTCTTTCCATTTTCCCATAAAACCAGAATTTTTCTCCCTCTTTTAACTTTTTATAATAATAATCCTGGTTAAACCAAACAACATTCATATATCCTGTTTCATCAAATAAAACAGCTTTAAGAATACTAAGACCCTTTCTGATTCTTCTTGACTCAACATTTGCTACTGTACATTGAACCGTGGCTTTTTCACCAGGTATAATTTCCTTAATTGTTTTAATGACTGAACGGTCTTCATATGTTCTTGGATAGTAATTTACTAAATCCATTAGAGTTTTTATTCCTAGAGATTCAAAAGCTTCAGCCCTCTTTGGCCCTACCCCTTTAAGAAATTGTATTTCTTTTTTTAGAATATCATCCATTTATACCACCGGCTAATTCTACTAAAACATTCCCGCAGCTTTCTCTTATAACATAATCTGCTTTTTTGTCATAAGGTGTGGGCTGTTTATTAATAATAGCAAAATCATTCCCCTTAAAATAACTAAGTAATCCTGCAGCTGGTTGAACTGTCAGGCTGCTGCCAATAGCAAATATAAAATCTGCATCCGCTAATCTGCTTACAGCATTTGCTAAAACTTCCTGTTCTAATACTTCTTCATACATCGTTACATCCGGTCTAACAATCCCATTGCAATAACCGCATAAAGGTATTTCCCCTTTAAACCTCAAAACATAATCTAAATTGAATTTTTTTCCACATTTTGTACAATAATTTCTGTGAACAGACCCATGCAATTCTAATACATTGGTACTTCTTGCTGCTGTATGCAGCCCATCAATATTTTGGGTAACAACAGTAATTTCCCTATTATCACTTTCCATTGCAGCAATTGCCAGATGACCGTTATTAGGTTTGGCATCCTTATGTACTATCTTAGAAAAGTAGTATCTATAGAAAATATCAGGAAATTTCTGAAAAAAGCTTCTTGATAAAATAGTTTCTGGTTCATAACCACTGAATTCATCTTCAGAATAAAGACCTTTATCAGATCTAAAATCCGGTATTCCACTTTCTGTCGAAATCCCGGCTCCAGTAAAAATAACTATTTTTTTAGCGATTTTCAATTTTCGAATTACATTTTCATACATGCACTTTTACAACAACCTTTTTAACTAATGGTCTATTATCATTAACATTTAATCCCGGCATATGTGCGTCATTAGGGAAAAATATAGCAAAATTATTCTGTAAAGCAGTTAGGACACATTCGCATTTCTGTTCATAGAAAATGGCATCTTTTTCTTCGTCATAAATCTCTAATACTTTCAACCCACCGATATCTGAGACAAACATTTTTTCTTGGCCGCTTATCACATACTGTACATCAATATACTTTCTGTGGGCTTCATTTTTAGACAAAGTTTTTTCCTTTGTCTCATACTCCATACATACTGCAAAAACCAGTTCTCCATCTATAGTATGTTTACCTAAAGGTAATTTTATTAAATCTGTATTAAGTAAGTAGTCAAACGCAGCGTCAAGCCCTTTACTAAGTCCTCTGTAATTTCTATGGTTTTCAATTTTATCAAATATCATCTCATACTCCTTATATTACTGTTATTGTATAGGAAAGTTTTTCACTCTGCTTTGGTTCCAGTAGTCGCACATCCTGTTTTTTGTTTAATTCTTTACCAAGAAAATTACAATCCGGTAAAGATGACCAAGGTTCAATACAAACATAATTTGATCTCATATATTTTGTCCAGATTCCCAAATACTTAAAATCATTAAATTCAACATCTATGCCTCTATCATTTTTAGTGTTTCTAAGCATTATTTTATTCTTGACAAATTCATCCATTATCAAAGCATCCTTTTTAAATACTTCAGGAGAAAGATAGATTTTTCCATTATCCAGTTCAATACTCAATTTTTCTTTATTTATCATGACATTATCATCTGCCGTATAAGTTTCCAAAGAATTCATATCTGGGAATTCAAGATAATAATCTTCCATCTGTTCATCACTAAATAAAGCCAGGTTGTAACCTTCATGCCCTCCTACTTCATATGGCATAATAGAATCCCCTAGATTTTCAACTTTATGAGATTTTATAATATCCATACTATTTAGCTTATAACTAACGGTGAGTCTGAATTTGAATGGAAATTCAATAAGTGTTTCTTCATCATTTTCAAAAATAAAATTTATTTCATCATCTGAAATTCGTTCAGTTGTAAAATCTTTGAATCTTGCAAAACCATGAATCCCGATTTTATATGTTTGACCGGCATAGGTATATTCTTCATCTTTTAGCCTGCCAATTACAGGAAATAATAATGGAGCCTGTCGTTCCCAGATTTTAGGATTAAGCTGCCAAAGATATTCTACGTCCTCTGAATCATTTACTCTTTTAATACTTTTTAATTCAGCCCCTATACTATCAGCCTTTACAAGCAGGTTTCTATTTTGCAGTTCAAATATCATGTAAATACCTCCATGTTTAATTATATCAAACATTGACATAAAATGACTCGTAACATACTATAAATTTAATGTTGAAAATTTTTAATTTTATTCTATTGACAATTCATTATGATTTAATTAAAATCAAGTACAGAAAATAAGGAGGATAGTGAAATGAAACATGAGATAGATATTAAGTTTAATTCAATTAGTGAAGTAAAAGATTTCGTAGACATAGTTGCAGGTTTTAATTTTGACATAGACCTTGAATCAGGTCGTTATGTTATTGATGCAAAATCTATTATGGGAATATTCAGTCTTGACCTAAATAAATCAATCAAGATGGTTGCTTATACCGAAGACCCAGCTGAATTAGTAAAAGCAATTGGTGAATACATCTAAAATAACACTTTGTTCCCAAACCGACTTCAATTGTCGGTTTTTTCATGCCCATTTTTATCACGAATAAGAAAGTCTGGTCGGGACACTTGACCGAATGGTTGTGACTTCTAA
>Ga0307989_1000406_pt1 | contig 28358 bp, 27 predicted proteins | sample EllFjometagen185_FD_203164 | JGI IMG/M metagenome (GOLD analysis project Ga0307989, IMG submission 203164) | Marine microbial communities from Ellis Fjord, Antarctic Ocean - #185 | ecosystem: Environmental > Aquatic > Marine > Unclassified | place: Southern Ocean | collected 2014-10-08 | reverse complement strand
CATGCTCACTGTCATAAATAGTTTGAAAGGTTTCAGCCTTAAGTTGTATACCACTAGCAAATTCTTTTAGTTTGGCCAACTTAGCATTTGCTACTTTGGCGGTGGGAGCTGAACCAATATCCTGCATGTACTGATCAGTACCAACAAAGTGTTTATCACCTTCTTTAATACCCTGTGAAACGGCAGCCATACTTTTACCACTTGCTTTCTGTACAATGGTAGACGAATTTATGTATGCTTTGGCTTGCTTAAGAGTTTCTCTCACTTCGGGAGCAATATCAGGTTTACCAATAATGTCATCCAGGGCAATACTGTCTTCCTTTCCAAGGTATGCCCCACCATGGGAACCAAACATTTCCTTTACAGTATTGATTGCACCTTCATCATTGCTTTCCTTTACCATTGTCCGGAGTTGCTCCATTAATTCAGGAGCCTTGGTCTTGTCAGCTTTCATGCTTTCCAGCATCTTATCAAGCTTAGGCTCAAGAGTTAATAGGGCATCTGACCTACTCATTAAATACTCCACTCTCTCTGAGTCTTTTTCATTTAAATTATCACCTTTTGCTTCTATAATGGCAAACTCTTCTTTGATTGAATTAAGCTCAGTCTTCATTGTGTCAACAATTGCTGCAGCTTCATCGTAAGTTTCAACCTTCTTAGCTGTAGTTGCACCCTCTGCCATGTTCTGCTCTTTAAGACCAGCTACTGCAATACCAGGGGAGTATGTGTCTTTCTTTGGATCAGTGTACTCAGAAGTATTACCGGATTCAGCAACCGTGGATACTTTATCTTTATAACCAAAAGCAGTCTCAGGGGTACTTAGTTTCTTATTGGCTTTTTTACGAGCTGCTTTGACTTGCTCATTAGTTGAACTGGATACAGCACCACCTACAGCAGCAGAACCACTACTAAGCGTACCAAGCATGCCAGCATCAACACGCTCTCTTTTAGCTTCTTCTGTGGACAGATCTTGGCCTTGACCCCATTGTTCAAGACCAGTCTGCACGTACTCTTGAACTCCTTCAGCAGGTGCAACTTCACCAGCCGATATACCTGCTCGAAGTGCCCTACCTTTCATACCACTTACTGTATTTCCAGATACTCCTGGGAGCTTACCTTTGAGTGCTTTTAGACCTAAGAGTGTTTCAGCATATTCAACAGCACCAGCAGCTCCAGTAGCAAGAAGACCTTTACCGATCTCTTTTCCAGAAAGAACCTGTTCACCTTCTGGTCTTTGTGTAGACTGCTCAGCCAGGCCGCCCATAATTTCACCAAACTCCATACCTGTACCCATGGAAGCCATACCAGCATGCATACCGATTTGTTTAGTGACAGTGGCTACAGCTTGTTTATGTAATATGTCAATGCCTACTTGCTGACCACCCCTTACTATACCCTGAGCCACCATACGATTGACCTCTTTATCAACCATACCACTCAGTGCCCGTTTAATGACACCTTTACCAGTAAGCTCTACACCTTTTCCTATGACACCAGCTCCCATCAACATAGTGGCCAACTGAGCTGTAGTATAACCTAAACCATGTATTGTCCAATCAAACAGAGCTTTTATGTTACCCTGTTTGGCCTGATCATATGAATATGTAAAGGAGTCTGTAAGTTCAGCGTTCTTAGTCATTTTCTGCTGACCCTGCACATACTTCTCAACTGCAGCCTCTTTGAGCTGGGTAGAGAATCCCCCCTCACCAAATGCACTTTCTCCTATTGCACCAACTCCGGCTGCTACACCAAATCCAAGATTGCCCATGCCCTCAACTGCTTCTTTACCACCACGATAAAAACCTTCAGCCACATTTTCATCGTAATCTTCAAGGTAGGTAGTTGAATCTTGTGGTTCAGCAAGAAGGAGTTTTTGTTCCTGCTGCAACTTATTTAACATATTATTGGTAACAGTATTACCCTGCTTTTCTAAAGTTTTCTGATTAAGCACATTTTCTTTAGCCACAACAGCCTTGTGCAGGTTGGACTTTTTCTCTTGGGTAAGTGTACTATCAGGCATGTTTTATCCTATGTTACTCAACTATTAATTTATCATAAAATTTGGCACCAAGCTGCTTGTATACCTGCGGAAATAACTCTTGGGTTTCCGCTTCCGTGAGAGGGCGCATTACCCCATTACGATCCTCAACTCTGTCACCTTCTGGAGTTTTAAAAACAGGAAGTTTCAACTTACCAACATTCCCCAGTGACTCTCCTTTAGCTTCTTCTCTTAACTTATTTGAGGCAGCCTTATTAGCCTTCTCGGTTTTAAGGTTTTCAGCTTTTTCTTTGTCTAATTTCTCTTGGGCAATCCGTGCTTCTATTTTAGCCTCAGCAACTTTTGTCTCTTCCCGCTGTAGAGTAGGAGAAGGTTTATCTGAGAATTCTGACATACCAGCTTTTATTTGTTGTGCATAAGAATTGCTATCTACTTTTGGTGTACTCGTAAGATTGCCAGTACCTTGTTTTTGTCTCCATTCAATCAATGAACCACTATAATCAATTGCTGCTTCTGTTAACTCTTTTTCCAGGGAAGCAGTATCTGTGACTATTTGATTTCTAAGACCTTCACCATTGTCGTATAGTTCAATACGAGATAGGACAGTGGCATCCAAAGATTTAGCAGCAACACCTTTTGCGCCACCAAAACCATAGCTATCGCCAACGGAATCTTGGTAAGCTTGCCAAAGAAGGGCAGATGCTTTCACATCATTAATTCCGGGAATACTCCTTATCTGCTGGTACTTTCTATTAAGTATCGCACTGACAGTGCTTGGGCTTGTTTTTAAAGTAGACCACCAATCAGAAGGTTCCATACCAGTATCAGTGAGGCTGCTCATAATTGTCCCAACCATGCCGCCATCTCTTATACTGGCTTCTTCGGCAAAACGGATAACATTGTCATCAAGTCCAGTAATGCCAGATAACTTCTTTTGAAGGGTACCAATGTGAGTATCTCCAGCAACTTGTCTCTGATTAAGTGCAGAAGTACTTTCCATTTTAAGCTGAGTATAAACACCTTCTTGGGCACCATCAAGTGATTTTTGTTGTTCAACATAATTCAGTGTGTCAGTTGTAGCCTGCATTGCTTGCTTACCAGTAAGATTTGATTTTTTACTCCAGTTCCTTATTGCTTTACGGGGATCTTCGCCATTCCCAATAGCAGTCATAACACCAGCACTATACTGCTCTTGGTTAGCCTCTTCACGCTTTGTTTTTTGAAAATCACCCTCAATTCTATTACCTTTCATCTCCTTAGTAAGAGCTGCCTGATAGGCATCAAGGTCACCCTTGAATCCATCTCTTTCTGCATTATCCCTGGCCGTTTGAATCTCTCCCGGTGTCTTAAGAGGTTTTGTATTAAGTAGTAAAGACTCCAATTCCTCTGTTTTGGCCTCTTTATACCGAGCCTTGTTTAAAGCATTCTTGGTATCATAATCTGCACTGGCTGTTCTGATGTAATCTTCACTTGCACCTTGCCTTCTTAGGTCTGCAGCATATGCCTCAGTAGCATCAAGACCAGACAGACTTGTATCACCTGCAAGATTACCAGCAACCATAGCACTCTCACCAGCAGCTTGTCGTAGGATGTCACGTTGACCTTCTTGCGCTGCTTTAGCTCCAGCAGCGTCAAACTGATAGCCAACCCTCTCCCGTCCTGCAGAAGGGTCAAATGCACCTGCTTTACGCATCTGGTTGTACTCTGTAAGGGAGTCAATCTGATTAACCCTATCTTGCTCTGCTTGGTTCAGATTTACACCAACCTGAGTTTCGTTCTGATCTGAAATGGTTTGAGCTTCTTTCTTTAATCGGTTTAAAGGATCAAATGCACCCATGACAGTTTTGACACCACCTTCCATAGTCTCACCGGCGGTATTACCACTTACGGTTGCCCCGACATTTTTCCATGTAATAGGGATTCCCATTAGCCCACCAGCCTGTTTTTATCCATGTAAGTGGCAGTAGTCTCATATGGGTTATTAGCTACAGCACTACCACCAGCACCGGAGTATCTTCTATCTTGTCTGTCCTTGATATCAGTATTGTAGTTCTGAACCTGGGCACCAAAGTTTGCACCAAACTGGCGTTTAGATTCAGCAAACTGGTCTTCAGCTAAACCTAATTGTTGGTTACCCAGGTAGAAACCAGCACCAGCCTGTAATGCACCAAGGCCAAAACTACCATAACCTTGTGTGGTCATACCGGTCTTTTGATTGGTTTTATCCAGAAAACCCGGAAGATACTTATCCATGAAACTAATAGAAGAAGGACTTTGTGCTGAAGGAAGGTTTTGTATTTGGAAACTATTCCCAGCATTTTGCCCAAAAGTATAATCACTTCCAGGGTATGTCTCACTGCCACTACCCAAACTGGGTATAGTCAGTTTTGCATAATCTTCATAGGGTATATCCATAAAACTACTTCGATTGCCTAAACCTGATAGGAAGTCTTTACCGTATGTCGGTTGATAATCTTGCCCCATAAAACCCATAATCGTTTACCTCTCTGTTAAAATTTTGTTTATTATATATTGTTATACTCTTATACGAAAGACATTTTTATGCTAAAGCAGTAGGACTGTAACTACCCATACCTAATGTAGTCCGTGTAGTAGGTAATGTAGTCTGTACAGTGTGCCACTGTGGGATGATGTCTAATACAATAGTACCAATGTTCCCTGTATGTATTGTTAATGCAAAGAACATAGCTGGATCATTACTTAATGGGTGTACATCAAACTGTTGTGTTTGAGCATATAATAGATCTGCTCCTAATGGGTCAACTTGTAATAGTTCCTGAGCAGCTTCCAATTTCTCCATCTGCTCCGAAGATGTTAACAAGAATTGTTCATACTCTTGCCCAATGTTTTCAATTTGACTGGTTAGTTCTTCTGTACCAGCTTCAACCATACTTATTGACATCTTAAGACACATTTGAGATGTAGTCATAGAATGAATCATTGGATGAGCATAACCTAAATAAATTGAAACAGCAGCAATTACAACACCAATAACGGCCATCCATTCTGCGCCTATTTGTGATGCCAACCATGAGAAAGCTCTCTTCATGACATAGCCACCTATCACTGATATAAGTACAAATGTTACAAAAGCTTCAAGTGATTTAAAGATCCCCATAAGGTAAGGACCTAAAGTACCCTTACTAAGGTATATAAGAACTGCCATAACAATAAAAGATACCATCTTAAACCAACCAGTCTGATACCACTTCTCTTTAACAAACTTGACACTATTCATAACCAACTGCAGTGATTCCTCATACAAAGCGTTCCTATCCAGTATACCAAGTTGCATTGCAATATTGTAGTCAATAGGAACAATTAAATTATGCTCATCAGGATCATCTATTACATTCGTGAGAGTAGTACTGATATCCATACCAGTATAAACACGGTTATCCTGTCGTAAACCCTCAACCTCTACATACTGGTAAATATTATCAGTGATTTGTAATTTAAGGATAAGCCTGGATTTCTCCCAAGTGTAGTAAGACTTCCCTGTGTAAGTTTTCTCTAACCCCGTGCGGATATCAGTACCAATGTAAGAATACGTTGTGTAAGCCTCTCCCGGATCTTGCCGAATGTATTCTTTGGTGGCAAAACCCTTATTACCAATACGCCCTTCTCGTAATTCAGATGTAACCCAATTGTATGATACCTGGATATCCAATCCATGCTCGGTTAAAGAAAATGTACTGGTTGCTGAAGGATCGTTAATATTAACAGATCCATATGAACCTGAAACTACAGTGAGTCCACTCGTCAAATATGCATGTGCACGGTCAATCCTTGATGTTCTTGCCTCATCAGCAAGTTTATCAAAAAAGTAAACTAAATAAGCAATACTATTTTGTGCCACTGTTTGCATATCGATACCAAACATAATATATGCATGGTCTATCTCAGCAACATCTGGGCTCTCGTTAATCTTTTCAGAGATATCGTTTATGTTTAAACCAAGCTTACCTATTAGTTTAGCACTGGTAATGTACAGATCTGTATCCTGTTTGGCTACTGAAGTCATATCCACATTATTGTATCGTAAGGGTACTACAGGTAATCCAGAGTATGTGTCTACAGTATCTTGTTCTTTTTCCAGTGCTGGGTAAATGTTATCACCAATATGATAATACCAAGTATATCCAATGGGGTCAAAGCCGTCTACAGTTACTTTCTTGTAAACAACAATGTAGTATTCTGCACTTAAGGTGTAACCTGTTGGTATAGGTAAAACCTCAGTCACTTCTTGTGTGTTGAATAATGTTGGGTACCAATCCCATATGTAACCACCAGGGCCAAAATGAATACACCTAAGCGAATAGACAGTCTGATAAGATTTTATAGTATATATGATGGTTACTTCCGTACCATCCGAAGTAGGCTCGATATCTGTTAGTTCACAGGTATGGGTAGTTGGACGACTGGCTGAAGCTGGTCCCGAGGGTAATGTAGCAGGTGGGAATATACCCATACGATTTTCTATAAGATCCCAATCACGATTAATAAGGAGGTATTCTCGTACAAAATGAAAAGGAATGAGTGGTTCAACCGAACTATGCTCTATCACCACACCGGGAGAATAACCGATATTAGCAGCAATTATCGTAGATAGCTCAGAATCGCTGGCTTGTATAAGAGTCTTAAAGCTACCCGAAGGTAATCCTAAAGTATACTCTTCTTTGGCGTACTCTCTAACTTGACGGACCTTATTAGCCATACCATTAAGGGCCATATTTTTAAGCATAGCACTTAATGGTGTTTGGGTGTATATAGCTAAAAAGGTATTAGTAGCTAAAGCATCTGGATCGGTTTCCCCCAATTGGTATGTCATGGAAGAAACATAGATATTTGTTTTCCTACTAAATATGCCCATGAGCACCTCATTGATGGTAGGGGATCACTTGATCCCCTGTTACAGTTTAAGCTATAACACCTGCTTTTAATTGACCAATTAAAGAACCCACATCAGTGTCATCCAACTGGTTAGTACCATTCCTTGTAGCATCACCAGATGATGCATCAATTGACCAAGCTTCAGTAAGGATCTTAGCAGCCTTCTGTTCAGCATCTCGTTTGAAGCCATCAGCTTGTGCCTGGTAAAGTGCTTTCTGTTTACCTATCATACCTGTTACAGCAGTAGCTGCGTTTAAATATGGTACACCCATCTTCATTGTGTCGCCTGTTTGAGCCAATTCAGTATTTGCTTTCTGGGAAAGGAGAGTAACCTCAGCGGCTGCTTTCTCTCTGGCTGTTTTAGCTAAACCATCAATTAAGGTAGTGCTATCCATTTCCCCTAATGTAATAGGTTTAACATCACTTGTCTGAGCAACCTCAGTAGCCACTTTCTGTTCAAGCAGTATAGTCTCTTTAGCAGCCTTATCAATCTGTGCTCGCATTGCACCTTCAACAGAAACCTCAACATTATAACCCATGGCATTGAGGCCAGCTTGTGAGATATTGTCAGATGTTTGAGCCAATTCAGTAACGATCTTCTGTCCGGTTAACGCTCCGTCACGAGTAGACTGAATAATCTGTGCAGAAGCTAAATCCTTCTCCAATTCCAATTTCTCTTTCTGCAATGCAACAAGACCTTCGATGTTTGCATCACCATTAAAGCCAAGACCCAATGGTATATCGTTGTCTGTATTAGCTAATTCAGTAACTGTCTTCTGCCTAACAAGAGCAATTTCAGATTGGATCTTCTCTTCCTGTTGAAAATTTAAGAGGAACTGAATTGATGCAGACATTACACTATTAAGAGCACCAAGATATACTGTAGTGTATTCCTCACCCGTAATTCGGTTAGCGGTGTACTCCTCCATAAGGTGCAGTTTAGTAGTCTTCATCAAAATATCAAAAACTCCTGTACCTGCTAAGCTCTGTGTGGTAAGCCGAGCAACATCAGGTGCCTTAAGTGTGGCACTATCGGTCAGTAGGATTTTATCGATATCAGTTGTCATGGTTAATTACCTATTGGTCTGAGTATACTTGTGTGCTCGTACCAATTTAGATTAATACTTGCTATACCACCATTTGTTAAACCTGTGATTCTTATGGTGTATAACGAATTAGTTTTCAGCAACCACTCTTCTTCACCACGAGATTGGCCAACTATCTTTGATTTACCAGCAGATAGTGGTACAGCTTCAATAATAGTACCATCATGAGTTACAGTAGCGTTTACGGTAACAGTATTGGCTGTAGCATTCATGGACAGCACCATTGACTGATTTTCACTATCTCGATCCCTGTTTAAAATGGTTTTATTAACACCAGTAGATCCAGTTATAGTAGGGCCTTCCAATACCTCGAACAACGCACCAGAAGTACAATCACCATTGGCTGTAAAGTGCATACGTTTTGTAGAGATATTAGGAATCTTAAACGTAATACTGAGAACATCATCAGCATCTAAAATAACGTCATATGCACTGACATGAAAAGCAAATCCGTCATGTACTTTTGAATGCGGAGAATCAATAATTTTAACAGCATTTGCCAGGTTATCAAAAACAGGTGTATTAACAATACGTGTAAGTGTCATTTTTTATCCTTATACGTCAATACTATGATTAAGTGCTTGTCGGGTAGCCAGCTCCTGCATCTCAATATTCTTCAAGGGAGTGAGCAATTCCACTGAAAATTCTCTTACTAATCCAGACTTGATCCCCCATGCCCCATTAGACAGTCTAACTTTTTTGTGCTGTTGGTACTTACGATCAACCAGTGCCTCATAGATCATGTATGGAACATGGTAGCCCTCTTCTGCTTCAAAATCAACGAACTTCTTAATTGAACCAGTAACTGAGTTACCCACATCAATTACTTCGCCGGGCCACTGAGTCTTGTCAGGATTCATGCACGTAAGTCTGATACGGACAAGTCGGTTGGCATCTTTGCGGAGTTTGGTGTGATATAAGGCAGTCAATTCTTTCTTACTCCGGGTCCTTTTAGCCGTTTTGGCCAGAGGTTCGGGTTTCCCTTTAAGAGGTACTTCAGGTTCGAGTACCACTTCATCAGGATCTGGTTCACCTTTAAGGGATGCATTAATTTTGGTTTTCAGCTTGTCCACTCCAATGGAAGGGTGATGAGAAATTCCCATGGTAGCTGCTCGTGCTTTCAGAGAGTCCAACTCATTAATTGGTTCCAGCACATCATCAGCATTCACATCAAAGGGACTTGCATTATCTTTTGGATCGGTCATGGTTTAATCTCCAGGTTTAAAAGTTCCCTCCCCTAATTTCCAGGGGAGGGATTATACATTAATTATCTACTCAACACAGAGTGTCAAGTTAGTTCTACCATTGTGCGACAGACCAGGTCACCGCGAGGCGTTCGGGGCGCAAAAGCATAAAACCATAATACCACTTGATGCTCATGAACCCAAGCTCACCGTAAGGATCTTCCCTGGTTGCCATGCCCTCACCCGGTTTCTTGTGATAGATTTTAAACTTCACAGATTTACCAGATGTCTGGAAACCAATTGTAGTAAAGGCTTCATCGCCGATTACTAGCATGGGATACGCATCATACTTACCACCAGTTACACGGTAGCCAGCATTTACACCTTCAGCAATACCAATACCTGCATGATGCATCATCTCAGGAACGACAATGATTTTGAAGTGACCAACAGTACCGGTCTCCCCATTAAGAATGTCTGCAGCAGCAGCATAGTTTTGTACAGGGATAAATGCTGCATTATCAAAATGATCTTTCATCTTCTCGAAAGTAGTCTGCATTTCGGAACCAATATACATCAACCGGGTAGCAGCAACTGTCCTGGAATCAACCATTCTTGACCCGGAGATCAATTTGGTTGCTTTGGGACATCTGTTGTTATCCAAGGAAATGGACAATTTACTCAGATCAGAGTAATTTACCTCAGTCAAAGAAGCAGCCACACCCGACATAGCCGTTAAGGCAGTTGCAGCACCAGAGAACCGAATAACACCTGCACCATTGAGTAAATCAATCTGAAGGGCATCTTCTGTGATCTCATTAGCACCACGAAGCATTTCCCGTGAGATATGAGAAAGAAGCTGATCATCAGTATCGAAGTCCAGACTTTCCTGAGTATACTCATCAAAGAAACCAAACTTGGCAAGCGTACCTTCCAAGTCAATTCTCTTATGACCAACCCTGTTGACCCGGCCACCAACCTCAGTCAATGTGGGCATTTTCCCGGCAATAGTACCAATATCCTTACTGGAACCATAAAGATTACCAGAATGCGGAACTGCTACTGCGCTAAGAGTAGCCGTAGTTGCAATCTCGTCACCATCGGTATTAAAGAACCGGAAACCCAGTATATAGGCACCACCGGCGGGAGCCATTGCGGTAATGACAGCAGCTTCATCAGCAGCTACCAAACCAAGTCCACCACCTGCAACAGTACCAACAAAGAACTGACGAAGCTTTTCAGCAGCGTCATCTTCTGCATCTTCTGCAGTAGCACCAATACCGACAAAATACACGGCAAAATCAGAAGCAGGACCATAGTAAGGAGGAATGTCAGGAACTGCACCGTCAACCATTCTAACAACAATAGAGGTTTCCACATAATCGTTATCTACGGTTACACCATTGGCGTCAATACCCTGGTCATTTACATTGGCATCATCCAGCAAGGGCAGATAATGATACCGTTTAATCTTCTTACCCATGTTTTTGGGCATATTGATAGTACTGGCCTGGTTGCCAAAGTACCGTTCTTTAACCAAATCAATAAGGGCTTTCTTCCACCAATAATGCTCGGTTAGTTGTACTCCAATAGAGCTATTGGATCCATCACCATAAATTGCTACCATTTGTCTTTTCCTTCAATTAGGGTTAACTGCGAAATAGTTTCTTATCGAGTTTGGCAAAGTCCTCATCAGACATATCTAAAGGATCTTTATGCTTAGTCGTTGCTGGGGCCTTTACAATCTTCACGGGCGCAGCTCCTTTCTTCTTAGCAATCCTTTCAAGTTCTGTCTTTGATGAACTTTCAGTCTTTTTAATGATCGCTGTCTTCGGTTCGGATTCGGTTGGTTGTGAAAATGCGCCTGCCTGCTCAAGGACATCTCCCATTTGCTTGTAGGCCTCAAAATCGTTAACGCCGGATAACCGTCCTAAGCTACGCTCATATGCAACTGCCTCTGTGACCTTATCGAAAATACCACTCTCCACATGCCCATTGATCGTCTTAATGATATTTGGCGTAGTAGCAAGCGCATCACAACTTGTGTCGTCCCACTCTTTGGTAATGATATTGAGAGTTCGGCTGTAAGTAGGGGTTGACCGAATGTCTTCGAGTACTCCCTCTAATGCCATCTCTGTGTCACTAACCTCACGTTGGGTTGGCGAGTAGTTACTGTCCTTTTTGACATCTTCTACAATATCTAAAGGATCCATACCACTATCTTTTAAAAGCTTCGTGATTGCCTCGGGGTTTTTGTTATTGAGGTCAATCAAGTAATTCAGTTGGCTCTGGTCCATTAGACCATTTTTTTCCAGAAGCTTCAGAATCTTTTTCTGCGGCTTAAGTGCAGCCATATTCTTATGGTAATTGGCACCCATTTGCATCATGGTCCGTGCATCCTCACCATTCTTAACTGTCATCTCTGAACCATTGGCTTTAAAGGGAGCGAGCATTTTCTCGTACTCGGCCTTATAATCAATAGCCCCTTTTTCCTCTGTTTTTGGATCGGGGACAACAACAGAGACGTCGGAGTCATCTGTTTTTACTTTACCCTTTAGATCTGCTACAGGGTCTATGACTACATCTTTGTCCTCTTTACTCACGTCAAGTTCTACCTTGATCTCGTCTTCTTTACTCACATCAGGGACAATGACTGCGTCCTTATCGGGATCAGCAATCTTGCCAACTTCCGGATCAATTTCCCCTTCTGCCGCTACTGGTTCAGGAACTGGCAGTTTGAGGAAGTCCTCATCGGACATATTCAGTACATCTGTTTCCTGATCAGACATTGCTTACTCCTCGCTTTCCGCTACAACAAGTTCCAGTTCATAATCGGCCAAGTCTGCTTCTGCCCGAAGACCTTCGTTAATACCCATCCTCATAAAGTTGTTAAAACGGCTGATACCGTTCAACTCAGCTTCAATACGAGACTGGGCTTGTTCATTGGCAGCAGGCGGTGAAGCCTTAAACATGACAAGCCCTAGTGCATAATCTTTCAAATATCCGTCCATCATTACTCTTTTGAATAGCGGGTTCTTCTGTAGCGTAAGCATATCGTCTTTTACTTTAATTTTTGCTTTGGCTTCATCAACACTTACTTCAATTTCTGTTAGTTCTGACATGGTAGTTCTCCTGGGTTATTTGGTTTTTGTTTTAGGCTTAGATGCCTCTTTAGGCTTAACCTTAGCACTATGTTCTATTTTCTGCAAGTCTCTTTCTTGGTGTACACCTGCCTCCTGCTCAATAAAATCTAAATCTTTACCATCTGCAGTACTACCGAGATCCCTTGCTTTTGCCTGTTCAGTTGCTATCTTAGCGGTATTCAATCCTGACTGGCTAATCTCTCTGGTTTCCTGCATTCCATTAAGTTCTGCAGAAGCATGATGTTTAGCAACGAGTGATTGTTCTTTAGCAATCTGTGCTTCAAGTAGCTTCATCTCAAGTTCAAACTTCATCTCAGCTTTTGGATCAGGCTGTGGTTGATATTCTTCAATCTTCTTAGCCATATCAGGCATCTTCCTGAGTCGAGCCATATCAGCCAATAACATCTTACGCATATCCGGGTCCATATTGACATCTGTCTGGAGCATAAAGGCAAGTTCCTCTGCCTGTTTGTTATCTTCCTCAGCAGTGGAGATAGTGAGTGTCAAATCGTAGTGACCAGCCAAGTCATCTCTACGTACAGTAACGAACTTCTCATTAGTAATTCTGACAACCTCCTCTTCAGATAACCACTCGGCATTCATAGAAAGGAATTTATGCCCAATCTTGACTATACCAGAAGCTGCTCTACGAAGAATACTCATCTCACGTTTACTAGCTGCATCAAGGGCGCTCCTACCATTACTTACTGACTCACCGAGGGAAGCACCAGTGATTCCTGAACTGTAGGCCTTAACACCTGACATACTTTCGGCATCATTGGTTTGCATGGTGATCATGTTAAATACTGAACCAGGTATTTCAGGATAGGTATGTGTGTGAATTCCCTGTCTTGGGTCCTCATTGGAGTTGAACTTATAGTGTTCACCACGATCAAACTTACGCTGGTTAGTTACATCAAGTAAACCATTCTTAAAACCTGTCTGACCGTTGGCTGCCTTACCCATCAGATCAACTGCACCACGTGTAACTGCCCCAATAATCTGTTGATTTTCAAAGAGCAACTCACCATCAGGCTCACCGAATAGTGATTTACGCATGGGCATGTAGGGTACACTAATATAAGGATGTTTCTTATCTGGGAAGGGATTCTCCTCCAATCTAATCATCACATCTCCGACCCAAAAAGCAACAATAGGTTTAGTTATACCAGAATTGTCAATATCCCAATGACCATAATAAGAATGTACTACAAATTGTTTCCGTGCTTCATCGGTAAAACCAAATGACTCAACATCTTTGGTTTCCTCATAATCCGGATTAGCAATGGGATCTACATCTGATGCATTGATTTTAGTAAGATTTGTGTATCTACCGTCCTTCTTCAAATCAGAGAGGCTTGACTTAAACTTCTCACCAACAAAATTAGCTTTATCTAAATCACCATTACATGACGGATCCATAATCAGATTGGCTGATATACATACTTCTACTGTTGGTTGATTAACAGTTTCAACTATTTTTGTTTCAGGTTCTTCACCTACTTGCTCAGGAATAACAATTTGACCTGTAGTCATGAATATCTGGATAGCCTGCTCAATACCAGGATTAGAATACTCATAAAAGAGGTCCTTGTTCTCAGTGTATAATTGAGCAAGTTGTGTGTATTGTTGGGCTACTTGCTGATACTGTTCTGGATCAGTTGCAGGTGTAAACTGATAAACAGGAATTATTGTAGTGCGTTCCTCTTCTTCAGTTAGCCAACCCACTTTACAAATAACGGTGCCAATATCTATCATATCACGAGTGTACTCATCAATAAAAGCAACTCTATCAATCTTATGATTAAACTGATTGTTCAGCACCTGAGAGTTCTGTAGTGCCCTAGACCTATCTCCAGAAGAAGTGGGCAGAACATTAAATATATCAGGAGAACTAAGAAAAGGTTCAGACAAACCAGGATATCTCCATTCTGCTTGCTTCCTAATTAATTTAGGAGCAATGGAAGACCTTCCTTTGATTGTCTTGGGTTTAGCAGCACCAGTAACCATGAGGTTGTTGAGCCATCTTTCAACATTCCAATTATGTGTATCCTGATCTTGATCTGCATTGTCCAGGTCAAGTTTCAGGTTCTCCACCGTAGGCTCATTCGCCCATGTAGGCTGGAGTTTAGTTGTCTCTGTGCTTATAGTTGTATCTTCAGTCATAGTTCACCTTGTTAGTTACTGATTGGGGTGATTGTATCTGATAAACCAAGGGTTGTCTACAAGTAATACTTACTACAGTATTTCAAAGTATCTGTTTTTGATTTTCATTTTATTTCCTTTAGTATGTTTGTTATTCTTTTGGGAATCTAAGTTTTACTGCCTCACATTCAATTAAATACAATTCTTCTTGGTCTGCACCTTCCACACCATATTTATCTGTGTGTTTCTTTTTAACTTGAGCATCGTTAAAATTGTCAATCGGGGGATAAAAAGCTTTCCGCAATAACGCATAGTTTTCAACTCGCCATTGAACAACATCAATCAAGGCGTAAAAATGATCTGAAATAATTTGATTTAATTCTTTGTCGTTTTCAACCCCTGTGAAATACAAGCGTTTCATGTGTTGTCGGGTTAACCGGTATTCATCTATTTCTGTTTGAGTTTTATCAAAAACAAGATGATCTACTATTTTTTGAGTTTCTGGGTTAACTGTTTGAGCAATCACAAATTCATCCGTTTGTGCCTGTAATGGGATACACTCATCAGGCCCGGAACCAGTTCTTAAAATTTCGTCAAAAGCATTGTAAACAGTAAAGTTTCCCATTATCTGTAAGCTCCTTGTATTACCATGTGCGCTGCATTAAATCGAATGTGAGTCGTGGGGCCGTACCATTGTATTAAAACTGTTCGATTACCTGCATTACATGTTCTTGCTCCTACTACGGGCACGGCATTTTGCATACCACCACCATTGGTTACTATCCCTGTTTGAGTGCCGTTAATTAAAATTCTCACACCCCAAGCAACATTATCCCAAAACTCTAAATCTACCATACCCCAAGCAGCCAACTCGCCAGCCGAACTAAGAGCGACCGTTGCAGATAAAACAGTTTCCCAGGCGTAATTGCTGGGCGCTCCGTTTCTGACACTTGTTGTTGAAGTATACAAAGGAATCGTAACTGCATGTGCGCCAATTTTTATTGTAGTAACAGCAAGGTCTGCTATCTGCCCTTTTGCAGCAGTAATTGAACCGGCTGCGAGTTCTGATGTTGTAATGGCATTGGCTGCTATCTGACTTGCGGTAATTGTATTGGCTGCTATTTGGGTAGCTGTGATAGAATTACCAACTATTGAATTAGCAACCACAAGACCTGTTGCTATTTTTCCGGCTTCAATAACAGTAGTGTCAAGCTCGTTCTTGCTAATTTCATTAAGTAAAGCAAGAGTTCCTTGGTCTACCACAGATAATGCGATATTAGAGCCGGTCACATCAGCGCCATAGTCACTCCAGGCTTCTGTATGCCCTTTGGCTGCTAATTCGGCTGCATCTGCCTTAGCTTGTGCATAGGCTGCTGCTACGATATTCGCCAGAGTATTGACCGACCCTGCATTCACCGCAGCATACTCAAGGGAATGAGGAGCAGACATTTTTGCGAGCTCCCCAGCTTCCTCTGACTGAAAGACTTTAATACCTGTTATGCTTACAGGTGTACTGCCCCTCGACCATATCTTCAAGGAGTTCCCTGTCTTCTGTAGATTTTTAGCAAAAACTGTTATTGTCTTCATTGGTTCAACTCCTAATTATCTGTCCAGTCCATTAGTCATTTTTCAGCTCCTGTTAGTTTTTTACTTTAACCCAAACCTAATCCAACACGTTCCAACCTGGCAATTTCTCTGCATTCTTCTACCCAGGCCTGGTACACTGTGATCAATCCAGGCTCATCATCGTGCATCACATATGTTCCGGATAAATCTCCAACCGAAATACGTGTAATATATTGCTCGTCTTCTATATTATATTTTGTCCTGATACGCTCTTGGAGCCTGGAGTATGACAGTTGAACATGAGGAGACAACGCTTTGATCTCTGCCTTGAGTGCATCTGTAAGAGTTACGGTTGAGAATGTGATTTGTTCCGGCTGGACCGGTAGAATAACACTGTCAGGCACATGTACATAAGTGTCTTCTCCTATTGTGCAAAGCTCAGTGCAGCGAGGATCGTCCTCCTGGTAGTCAGGTTCTCTGAGAGTGTAGGTTGTTGAGTGCCTGTCGTCGAAAATTTCTAAAGCCTTTTGGTATTTTAATATCATTTTTAATCTCCTCTAAAATGCTAAACATGTAAAAAATTGAATTAGTGTATTTTGCATGCCCCAAAATTGATACTGTAGCAGCTTGATTGTTTTGTTTCACCATTTTTCTAAATTTGTATAAACTGTATTTCCGAATAAACTTCTTTGATTTCCATGTCCTGTAGCCCACAAAATTCAAGCCCTTCTTGACTTTCTGAATTGTTGATTTTGATAATCTCAATTTCAGTTCTTTATCAATAAATTCAATTATTCTTTCCCGGTATTTAAGACATTGGTCCCGTGTAAGCCCAATCAAAATAAAATCATCAACATACCGAACATACTTTTTGATCTTAAGTATACGCTTGATAAAATGATCCACTGGGTTCATAAAAATTAATGCGTATAACTGGCTTAGCAGATTGCCGATAGGAATACCAATTAAGGCATCCATCTCCGCAAATAGCATCATAATATCAACCAATCTTTGGTCTTTAATTTCCTTTTCAATTAATTTTCTGAGAATTGCTCTATTAATTGAATAGAAAAATTTCCGTATATCAAGCTTCAGTGTATACTCATCGTCTCTACATGATCTCATATACTTTTGTGTCTGTTGACTACATAAATGGGTTCCCTTGCCCTTCCGACATGCAAAAGATTGATCAATAAAAGTCTTGTCGAAAATTGGATAAACAACCCGATAAATAGCATGCTGTACTACTGTGTCCCGAAACGCAGGTGCGTAAATTATGCGTTCTTTTGGTTCATACACTATAAATTTCTTATAGGGTATTGGTTGGTAACCCCCGCTATGGATTTCTACATATAAAGATTCCAGATTACTGCCAAGGGATGTTTCAAAATTAAAACACGCCTGCTTTTTCCGTTTACCTTTTCGGGCATCAATGTATGCTTGATAAAGATTTTCTCTGCTGAATATAATTTCAAACAAATTTCCTACTCGTTTCAAATTACCCCCGATTTAAACATGCTTGATCTTCGAACCATAAAGGCCTACCAAAAACGCATGTCTTGTTGATTTCGCATAATGCAGGAAACACCATCCCTGTAATTCCACTGTCCCAAGGTTCTGGGTTTGAGGTATTGTAGTCGAAGCGGCCCGATATGTTGTTGTTCGAGTTCGTGCGATTGTTGTTCCAATTGGAACTCCAAACGCCTGCATTGGACCTGTTGTTCCAATTCAAACCGGATATCACGCATGTTAATGGCATTCCCTTTATTTCCATTGGTTTTGCTCTTTAATCTTTTTTATCCATCCGCCAATCATTTTTCCTAATTCATCTACTCGCCTGGAAATGGCTGTAAATCTTCTCTTTTCAATGTTCTTTTTAGAATTCTTACCATCTTTAAAATTGAAATATCCCAGTTCATACGCCAAGTAAATTTGCATTCTTAGTTTTTCATGATTGATATCTAAATTTGTTAAGGTGGTCTTTTTGTAATATCTTTTCTGCCCTTCAGTGATAAAATCATATAAATTATACGCTGTTTTTCTGATCTGATTTGACAGTGCGTATTTTTCATGGGATGGAAAGTGATTTAGGTATACATTCAACAATTTCATTGTCTCCATAAATTTTCTGTTAAGAGCAGGTTCGGACATATATTAACTCCTTATAGCCGGGTGCTATCGCACCCTTATACAGGGTAACAGGCGAAGCGGCCCGATAGGATGTAGTTCGAGAGCGCGCGAGCGCTGCTCCAAGGGGAACCCCAAACGCCCGCAGAGGACCCGCCGCTCCAAGCCAAACCGGATAGCACGCATAGTTCATTTCTCAATTGATACTGATACATTCCGTCTTTACCAAATTGATTAGTACCCGTAGCATCATACCCACCAGAATCTTTTGGTAGCCCTAAAGAAGTAAGCACAGCATCATTTCCGGTTAATGCTTCCGATAGAACTTGATTTGTTCCAGAGCCCATATAGACCCAAGCCCCCGCTGCCATATAAGGAATATCAAAAGCTGTCATCATTGCAGCGAGACCAGTGGCCCCCCAGTGATCAGTAGCACCAGAGTTACCTGCGGTAAAATCCTTCATCGCCGTTGATTCATTGGCAACAAAATAATCTGTACCGTCAGAAGTCACGCCGATAGAAATTTCATACATATTACCGTTTAAGTCTGCAACACCACAATTTTGCCCGTTATGAGTTGTCTTGGCAAAAGGAACACCTGAACCCGTTTTCCCGCAGTTAGAATATCCATCAGTAATGTACAGTACCGTTCCATCATCCACATCACCCAAGGCATTATCATTACAGCCTTTAGGATAGTTAGTTACCCCAGCACCGTCGTACCATGCGCAATAAGTTGTTGCAGAAGCTGCCTGGCCGTGGGCCATTGAGAGCATAGCAAGGTTGACGTGAATAAACCGGGATGTTTCAAACCAATTCGAGTTAGCATTAACAGCACCATCAACACCATCTCGGGCATGGGCGGCATTAATCATTTCATAGTAGTAATTACCAGCACAAGCCGTCAAGTCTGCAATAGGATTGTGAGTCGATGCGGTAGAAATAGGCAGTCCGTTTTTAATTGAGCTGCCAATAAAACCTGTTCCCCAAGCATTCTTGGATATTTCATACTTGTCCACAAAGTATCCCATTTGAACTGATCCGCCATCAATAAAACATCTTGGTATAAAATAACCTGCTGTATTCGCTTCGGTTTCATCCACAAAAGCTAAGTATTTAACTGTCGAAAATTGATTAACTGGTATGCCATTTAATCCTGACCCGATTTTGATATAGTGTATAGGTACATAACAATCAATTGATCCGTCTTGAAACTGATAATTTCCATAATCATCATGCCCAGTAATGCGTGTTCCTGCCATCTCTGACATTCCTGGGGGGAGAAGATCGGCAGGGCATATCCCTACCCCGAATCCTTGCTTGCCTGCAATACCTATGTCATTTATCCCGGTATAGGCTATTGCTGACTGTGGTATCCCACCATCATCAAGATTAGTCATACTGGTTATGTCGGGGTTAACACCGGCTAACGCTAAAGTCTGAATCTTATCATATACAGCATTTTGACTTGGGGCTAAAGATGCTTCCCCATTCCAACCAGCACCATACGCTGCATCATCTACCTGTATTATCATATATAATAAACTTGTCCATACCGTTGTCCCGTCTCCTACTTTTATATAACCCGTATCCGTTTCCCAACCTAACTCACCATCAGCCAAAACTGGATTTACATTAGTCCAATTAGCTGCTGTGTCTCGTCTTATTTGTATACGCTCAGCCATTTTACGCACCTCCTCCATCTATACTTTGTCCTATTGAATATATTGAACTGGCAACTCCACCATCAAGATCATGAGAAGTTTCCAACGCACTTTCTGCCGATTGTACTGCACTTGCTGCCGAGGCATTACTATAACCTAACGACCCGGTCTCCGCAATCCCAGCTAAAATCACATCTGCATTTGTTGAAACCACATCTGCATTTGTAAGAACTAAATCTGCTGCGACATTAGTCTCTGCTAACTCTGCTGCTAACTCTGCTGCACCAGAAGTAACAACATCGGCGTTAGTAGACACTACATCTGCATTAGTAAGCTCCACATCCGCTGCTGTGTCTAAGGCATCCTGGGATGTCACCACCCTATCTGCTGCGGTAGCAACCCGATCTGAAGCAGTCTGTGCGCTGTCAGCATCAGTCAATAACTTATCTGCGACTGTTTTAGCTTTCCAATGGAGAGTTGAATAATTACCTGCTGCCCTGTTTGTCCCTACGCCATCAAGAAACGTCCTGGTCAATAAATCCTCTGCTCTGTTTGCCCAGTCATTTGCCTCTAAATTGGAATCTTCGGAGGAAAGAACATCAGCATTCGTCAATACAACATCTGCTGCGGTTGCTGCTTCTGATTCTGCAATAGAAAGAACATCAGCGGCAGTATCAAGGGTATCTTGATTGGTTTGTACCAGATCAGCGGCAGTCGCTGTTGCGTCCAATCCAGTTTGTACTTTGTCAGCCTCTGCTAATATAACGTCTGCATGCGTGAGTTCAACATCGGCGTGTGTAAGTACAACGTCTGCATGCGTGAGTAGTACATCTGCTTCTGTTGCAAGTGTTTGTGCTTCCCCAACAATAAAACCACCAGGAGTTACACCGTCATGAACAGCTATAGCCTTCTTGTCTGTGTCAATAGTGATTTCACTCTTCAGACCCGTAAACGAATCGGTCTCTATAGTTGTCCCACTTCGGATTTGTAATGCTGTTGCTTTTTTAGCTAATGCCATTTAGACTAATCCCCCTAAATCTATCGTTTCACCTTCTTCATTCAAATCAATTACCTGGGCCACCTCATCTATAAGACTTCCACTCTCCCAATCTGTTACTATCAAATTTTCCCCATTCAGGGCAACGTCAAGTATACCCTCAAAAGCATCAGGAATTTCAAGCTGGATCAGGCACCCACCGTCTAACCCACCATCAAAGAGCCATTCATCAGCTCCGACAATGGTTGTCTGGAGATTTATTGGTTCGTCACCCTCCCAAAGAAAGAGTATCGGAACAATATCTAAAGCAGCTTGTGCATCAGTTTTAGCAGTACCATTAGAGAATGTCATCATCATATTGACAAATTCTGCAAGCCCTGTTTCTGGATCTAATTTAAAAGCAGAATCACCTGTAGTTTCCCGAGTTTCCCAAGTATCAGATTTAATAAGTTGAACAACAAGGGCACCATTAATTGTAACTGCATTGGTTACACCATCTACCAGAAACAAAGGAACAGGACCACCATTAGGTCCAGTAACTTGAAACTGTTCGGCATTAACTGTGAATACTGATTTGGCCCCACCTGGTATTTCAGTCCAATAAATGGCGTTACTGGGAGAATTTGTGATATCACCGATATTTGTAAGTATACACTCAAATGCCTTATCAGCACCATCAGTATAGAAATAAACAGTATCATCTACATCATAACCTTCACCTAAAGCCCATGTAGGGTGTAAAAGTAAACTAAAACCAGCGACATAAGAATTTCCGTTAATATCTTCTTCAACGGTTACACCCCATTGGTTATCCAGAATGGTTTGTACAGTTTCTAATTTCTGAGACAAATACTGGCTACTGGCAGATAAAGTAATTGCATTACTTTCAATTGCAATTTCAGCAGCAGATACACGCCCAGTGGTTTCATCAAAAGCTTCAACAGCCAAATCAATGGTTGCTTCTGTAAGGGAGATTCTTGACCCAAGAGTAACTATAGTACCACTTTCATCAACTTGTTGTTGGGTAACTTTAAGATCAATATTAGTTGCATTTTGATCAATATCAGATCGAGCCAAACTAACAAGACCATCAGTACTTTCCAAGGCGAGAACAGTACTTGCAATTTCGGCGGCTGTCTGGGTAATCCTGGTGTCATGTGTAAAAAAAGTACCATTTGTATCCTGCTTGAATTGATTCACCGATTGAGTAATAGCCAACTCTGTCTGTTGAACCAAAGTGGTGTTAGCCTCAATCTTCCCATCGGTGGAAACTGTTATGTCATTAACTGCATCCGTAATCGACTGGGTTGTGTATGATCTTCCTGCCTCCTGAATGGCTACACCTTCCGGATAAGTAAGAAGAAGATCAGTACCTATTCTTGCCCAAAGATCTCGTAACATATTAAAATCACTATACAGATTTGGATCCATATGACCTGTAGTTAACCGTCCTGTAAGCATAGTCATAATAGATGAAAGATCCATGGATCCACCACTACCAGTACGAACCACTACAATAGGTCTTTCATCCACCAAAGTAGCCACTACAGGTGATGCGTCTACAACTGACACTAAACCGGTTGTGTCATCTGTAATTGTTACTATAGGAGTACCTGTATCAGCAAGCACATCTACACTGGTTGGTTCCACCTCTACAATTACAATTTCGTCACTCATTCAATCACCTCGCCTACAACAGCAATCAAACCCGTAAAGAACTTATCTACAATCTCTACAGGAATTTCTGGATTAGCTGTAAGGTCCACATACTTGATTAATTCAAGGCCATACTTACCATCTTTGAATGTTATTACTTCAGTATCTGCGGCATCAATATTCAATGATAAAGACAAACCATCACCAGGTATAACAATCCTACCGTTAGCAACAGTTAGATCCATCAAGGCTTCTTCGGTGTATGGAGACTTTGCCCAAGTGGGTCTTATCTGCATACGAATCTCATCGTAGTTATTAAAATTCATAGGCATATCAAGCTTATTCTTAGCAGACATTGTGATTGCGAATGTACCACCTTTAAAGATGGTCATGTCATAGTTACCTGGAACCATTATACCCATCCTCCATCTACAAATTTACTATTCTCAATAGTGACATCTTCTGCAAAACCCTTGTCTTCAATAAGTCTACATGCCTTTTCAAATTTACCATGAAAAGTGTTATAGATTTGAGCCTCACCCTCAGTTGCCTTGGATGTTTTACCAGTGAATAGTTCCGAAGCCACATAACACTTTAAGGCATAAGAAATATATTCAGGGTAATACAGGACATACTCTTCAGGGTTAAAAGTTTCCGTTAAAACAATCCTGGGATAGTAGGCTTGATACACAACACCTAAGTTTACCGGAAGTGGGTCCTTTATGATTATATGGTCATGCCCTTTGGTAAACACACTTAATGGTTGGTTTGGGTCATTCAGGTAAACAAGTGTTTCTTCCAACGGATCGTAAACATCTATCACCCGACAAAGATCAGCAACTGTAGGAGTCTCACCTTCCGCTTCTACACTCACAGTAATAGCTGTATTGGCATCCCTCAGAAAATGTTCAGTCGTACCAAGTGGTCGAGCAATGAGTAGTGTTTTTTGTCTTAACAAAAACCTCTTGTAGATTTCCCGCAAGCCACCATTGATTTGTGTTATCACCTTCTTGTAAGCATCGGGTTCAATTGAACCATTAATGGAATTACCAATCGCTAAATTGGAGAACTCCCCGGTTGCCAGTTCATCGAACAATTCTTGTAATACCATCTGTTTTTCCTTTAAGGAGTATACGAATCAATTCCACTTATACCACTATCTTTTGATTCTGTCTCCCACATATTTAGTTCTTCTTCTGGAAGAGGTAATTGTTCACTTGGTCTCCATGGTGATAAATTGGCTAACATTGATACACAATCGTTGGTATCATCATTTCTACTTTTCATCCCCTTAAGTGATATCAACGATAACTCATCAACGGTCTCACCCATAATTGGCATCAATTTCATTTCACGCGGGAAGAATATCATTCCGGATTTGAACCAAGGAACAACGATATTAAATCTTTTCATCTTATCTGTGTTTGGTCTGATCCCAGGTTTGGTCTGATCTTTATCCTTCGCAAGATTAAACCATATCTTACGTACCATCATTTGATCCTGAATCCAAGGAATAAATGCCTGCTGTTGGCCGCTGATCTCAATACCTACTTGCTGAGGATCCCACTTCTGAGCCAACCTAAACAAATCATTCATGGTGTGATCCATGGTCTGTTTCTTACATATACCATCTACCCAAAACCACTGTCCTTTAGCATTGTATGCCCAAACGAATATTACTGAGAAGTCAGCCGATTGCTTATCACTGGTTGCAAAATCAGTAGTGATGTAGAAATTGTATGCGTCTTTGTTTTGGATCAACAGGTCCCTGCTGTACCATATAATCTCATCATCTGTAATTAACCGATCCTCTTCCGACATAATACGCAACATCAACTCCTGATTGAACGTGTCTATCTTATTAGACAATAAGGCTTTAGTATACTGCTTCTGTACATAATCAAAACTAAATCTGTCCTCCCAGGAACCTCTGAACTCTTTACGACTACAAGGAAACTTCTCACAAATTGGGTACACATTTACATGCCATGCACCAGACTCAACTGCCTTATACAACGGATCCTTTGCATTAAATGGTGTACCACTCCAAACAATCTTTCTCCTGGCTGGGTGTAATGCGTAATCCACTGCCTTATAAACTGTGTCCTCAACAGAAGAAATAACAGTAGGGGAACGAGCATCATCATCAGAAATTAAATCATCAAGTATCGCAAGTAATGGTCGAGTACCCAACTCTCTGGTACCTCTCACGCCTGTTTTGGCCCCGTGCCCGCTACAGACAAAATACACACCATCCTTATTTGCAAACTCCCATCTCACATCTGTGAGTCGCTTGTGTGGTAACCACTCCTGAAGGAATTCAGAGTTATCCCACCTAAACTCTAAATCCTTCCTCATCTTCTTAATACCATTCTCTACCGCATCAGATACATACAAAACATATGGTACTTTACCGAATCCAGGAATATCCCCATATACAGCACAATACAGTATCAAATAAGTACCAAGAACACTGGTTTTTGCTACACCACGGTGGCACATATTAATTGTGTCTTTGTCATTATGCTGAATGTTATCCAACATCTTGTAATGGACTACAGGAGTGACATTCTCCTCACCACTATCACCATTCACTAATTTAATAAAATTGACAAACTCCAAAGCAAAATCCGTAGGCATATAGTTAGGATCTTCCTCATAACTGATATCTCTCAACCAATCCTCTACGCTTTTCTGGTTAACAACACGCTCCTCATCTTCAACCAACTCTTCAACAAGCGTAGCCAAGTTCTCCTTAAGAGTTAACGACAATTAAGGCTCCTTCAGCAATATCCTTAACCGACGTACCCTGACGCATCATTGCTTTTTGTTGATTAACTAAAGCAGAGGTAGTATCTCTAAGTATATCAAGAGTCTTATCCTGACGAGTACCAATATCCAACTCAACCTGAGCTTTTATCTCAGGAGGTTTAAGGTGCTTCAATACACTATCTGCTGCATCACACCTAACCTTCTCTGAATACGCTGTCATCATCAATCCAGCCTGAACGTTTAATGCTGCCTGAAAAGTAGAAGCATTCAAAATATGCACAGGAATCATTGTCTGGGCAAATATAAGATTCACTAACTTGGTTTTGTTATACGCAGTGGAATAGCTGGCAATGTCCTTAGATGATGTTCCTTGCTTCTTGTAATACACCATCTTCTCAGGGAAAGTCTTTGCATATGCATCTTTATTAGATGCACCAAATAACTTAAAACTTACGTACCTAATAGCATTAATGTACTGACTGGTCTTAAATCTACCCTCTTTCATTACACTGGTATAGCTAAGTAGATTCTCCCTAAAATATTGCATGGTTTCTGGATCAGCCAAAATACCATTAACCTGTTTCATCAATATAGGATTAACTGACTTCTTAAACTCTACAGGTAGAGCTTCTTTAAATTCATTCTCTGTCATTGGTTGCATCTGACTCTCTCCCTTTCTCTTTTTCGAATACTATGCTTCAGCCAAAAAAGAGCATCTTCCAGTTTTTTGACAGCCCTATGTTCATCGGGATACCTAAAAACAACAGACAGTATGTTTTCACTATCCTCTTCTGTCATATACCTGCTACACTCAGTCTTACAATTACCTTCACTAAAAGGATTTCCTTTACATGTTACTTTAGGGAATATCTCAAGATTAGTAGCACAGCACTTACACAGATTAGGACCCTCTTCAGTAGCCATCAGATCAACACCAACTTCTTACCTGCTGCATTGGAATTAACCCTCACGCCAGGCACAAAGGTAAGAGCTTCAGCCAATGCATAAGAGCCATCAGGGTTCCTCTGCTGAGTTGTTACTTGAATTACACACCCAACCGGAGTCTCCAAGGCCTTGGTGGATTCCATCCAACCCTCTTTTTCACTGGATGCCTTACTCAGTAATTGGAACATATCTCCATCACCAAATACCACGGTATCCTTAACGTTTTTCTTGCCACTATTGACATCTATATTACCTAAAGTCTTCATTACAACGCCGCCCTTACCAAGCAATCCTTGGCTTCTAATAGTTTACGTAATCCAGCACTCTTCTCTGCACTGTCTGGGAGGTTATTCTCGTACTCCCGAGCTATGTCACAAATTGGCTTACTAATCTCCTGTAACTTTACAGGCAAATGCTCATAGTTAAAATACTGCATGACAGAGTTCATCATTTCACCGCCTTAAAACCATCTACCCCACTCTGTAAAAGGAACCCAAGTAAAAACCAAATCCTATCCTTGATCTTTTCCATACATACATCTGCACCCACTTGCTCATTGTAATTATTTGGGTCCACACAGGAACTTGTTTCATGCATGACAAAGCCATTCTTTAAAACAACAGTGAGTATGGTGGACTTTTCCACACCAAATACTTTGAGGGTATTTGCAGTAGCTGAACCAATGAAATTATCAACATCTGCCTGAGTAATAGTATTCTTTTCGCCAACGATAGGTAAAGTGTGTTTATCAAAGTAAACTTTAGGACACCAGGAAATATAATCATCCTCATACTTAACTAAATAGCCAGGGTCTTCTGGATTCTCATCAGCAGGAATAGTCCAGCCTCTGTATTTGTTATAATCACCACGGGTCATAGGTTCCCCATCTACCAATTTCACACTAATAAATTTTTTCATACTTGTTTCTCCTAAAGGGTTAGAATGCACATACACAGAATTCATATATTATATATTTAGAAAACTTTGTCAAGGGAAAAGGTATAGGCATGTTATCGGGATCTGTAATTTGGGATTCGCTGCAAAGCTACAAAGCTACAAAGCTACGTGTGTAGGTAGATTTTGCAGTATTGGTTTTGGTTACACCTACCTAACAGTGCAGTACTGCTCCACAAGAGCCTAAAAAGCAAACCCACCCCCCGATACCTGTAACTTTTCACTCCTCGTTTTTCAAACAACTATAGGCGGTACCGCCTTAGCAACGGGCACTTAAGTCCTCACCTATTAGGAGTCACACCATGACTACAACCGACAAGGCTACCCTATGGTCTACCTTCACAGGCCTATTCACATCAGCAACCGTCATACTCGGTGCTACCACTAAGCTCGCCACTGCAATTGATGACATGGCCTCAGCTCTTCAATCCCAAACGTCCATCATCAAGGACACCTCAGCTAATGACGCTGACATCAAACGCATCGACCTCCAAGCACGCATCGCTGCTCACAAACTCAAGCTCCTTGATTCTTCCAGTAAGTAACTCTATGCTCTGCTACCTTCGGGTAGCAGGGCTTATTGTTTATACACAAATACACAAATACACAAATCTGGATAGTATCCTTAAAGAGCCTTGTACCTCAACGCTTTACAAATCCTCAAGGCGCACGCGCACATACGTGCGTTATATACGCGCACGCACACGTATTGATTATCTTATAACAAACTACATACACTCTTATATAATATACATACTCTTATACCTCCTTGTAATGTATTAATATGTTAATATCTCTTATACTCTATATCGAGCTATACATACTCTTAATAAGCTGTATTGTCTTAACTGGTATGTTGTATCTTATAATATCTGTATGTGTCTAGAATAGACTATTTAAGTATCAGATTACTGTCTTTTAATAGTTTACTAATAGTTTACTAATAGTTTACTACTACAGTACTATTAGCTTATTAACAAATAACACTTCTCACCTACTTATTTCTATACCGATAGTATAACTATATACTAAAAAAGGCATACTGCCTTAATAACACAGAAGTTACTTACAACTTTAAAAACATTGGAGAAGTTCTGTGATAATACAATCGTTTAAAGGTCCTCATGCTTATTTATCTAACTTCTATGTTATTAACATACACATAGCTAATAAAATTAACTTGTAA
>Ga0307989_1000405_pt1 | contig 28437 bp, 23 predicted proteins | sample EllFjometagen185_FD_203164 | JGI IMG/M metagenome (GOLD analysis project Ga0307989, IMG submission 203164) | Marine microbial communities from Ellis Fjord, Antarctic Ocean - #185 | ecosystem: Environmental > Aquatic > Marine > Unclassified | place: Southern Ocean | collected 2014-10-08 | reverse complement strand
CTAATTTTGGAGTTTTATGGGAATAGTAAAGGGGAGTGATTTTGTTTGGAATTCAAATTCCCACTTTGGTAGCCAATCAGGGAAGTAATTTTGCAATTTTTTCTCTGATTATTTCGGTTGTGAATGTTTTGATTATATAATCGTTCACACCTGCTTTAATTGCCTTTACGATATATTCCTGATTTGACTTTGTGGTAATCATGATAATAGGGATTTTGCTAAGATCCTCATTTGACTTAATATTTTCTACCAGTTTAAGCCCATCCATTTCAGGCATTGACCAATCTGTCATAATCAAATCAATTTTCTGGCAGTTAAGTATCTCCAATGCTTTTATACCGTTACTGGCTTTGATAATATTTGTAAAATATAGTTCTGTTAAGGCTTCCTCCAAGAGAGAAAGCATAATAGGAGAGTCGTCTACTATCAGTATATTTTCTTCGCGTTCTTCTTTAACTTCTTCAATCATGGGAATTTGTGTTCGATGTATTATTTATCAATTACAAAAAATAGTTAATTTATTATATGTTGTCTCTTATTTCCCTATCTCTTCAGTTGAAATCCATTTAGCTCTTTCTTGAGGTAGTCTGATCGATTCTCATAGGCATTTTTTAGTTCATTACATATTTGTAAAAGTAGTCGGTGTGAATTTTTATCCAATATATCGGCTTTTGTTGCCTTCGTTTTTTCCATAAAATCCAAATATTGGACTGCTGTCTGTTTATCGTCATGGTAAAGCGAAACCATGAAAATCAAGCGTGCACATCTGAAGGAAATAATATTACTAGCGGTTTTTTTAAATATAACAATGGCTATCTCTTTCGCTTTGATTACATGAGCTTCTGCTTCTGTATTATTTTTATTGGTCATTAAAATTTCAGCCAGTATTAAGTGGAGTGAAGCTAATTTCCAATAAAGGGTTTCATCTTTTTCATATTTAATAAAGAATTCAATGGTTTTGATTGCCTGTTGGTAACTTTTGAGGGAAGTTGTGATCGAACGTTTAATCGCATATAGATCCGATTGCACGTCTTTAAAAAAGGCTTTGTACGATTCCCTATTTTTGAGCCAATCTCTGGCAAGTTTCCGGTCACTCAAGGGATGGGGCGCTTTATCCGATGGTTTATGCTGGAAGAGGGTAATGTCACTGCTAGCGAAATAACATTTTGGGCAGGTGACAATTCTTACCATATTGAAATTGATAAAGTTAAACCCTGGTGCACTTTTACGAAAAACAGTGATGCCGAAAATGTTGTTGATCGGTATCTGGCTTTTTGATTTTAGTCGATATGCGATGGTCACATCCGTTGATTGACAAACGAAGCAACTGACCCGCTGTTCAAAAACTGACGTATTCTCTTCGTTTGGAATCCACCCCGATTCATTTTTCCCGGTAAGTTGGATTTTTGATGCTAACTCGCATGACTTGATCAATGGTTTTTCTGCCTTTTTCCAGCTGATGCCTTGGTTGCACCACTCAATAGACTTGTCTAAAACTGTTTCAGGAATATGGCATACGTTTGCCAATGATCTTAAAAATGTGAATTCACGATTTGAAATTAAATTATTGATAGATACAACATAAAGTGACTCCATGAATATTCGTAACACAATTTTCATCGGAATATCAGGGGGAGGGGTCACAGGGGGAGACATTTTATTTTTAATATATGCGAGGAGTTTCTTTTTTTCGTCTGTGTTTTCTACGAAGGAGATCGCCTTTTTTAGTAGTTTTATTTCTGCTTCATCGACGATTCCTTCCGAGTTAATTGCAGAAATTATAGTCTTGGCATACCAGACCCTTTGATCTTGATTCAATAGATGAACGGGTAATTGTTTACCGGATATATTTAAATCTGCTGGAAAAAGAAACTGATGGGCCTGTTTCCAATTCAGTCCTTCTTCACACCACAATCTTAGGGAATTGCTATACGATGGTGAAAATCCAAATAGATCGGCAACTTCTTTTAAAAATGATTGCTCACTTTCATCCAGATCTTCATCAGAAATAACGATTTTAATCAGCTCAACATAAATCCTTGCCAGTTCTTCTGCCTTAATATCCTCTGGAGGGAGCAGTTTTGGTTTGGTATGGGATTCCAGCATTTTAATCAGATCACGCTGGGTTTTCTTATCGTCAATGAGTTGAATTGTTTTATGAAAAAGTTCAAATTCTGACAGTTTTATTCTATTGTCTGCTTGAATGGCTGCCAGCACAAAATTAACAAACCAGATTTTTTGTTTTGCATTAAAAGAGCTCAGAAGCTTTTTCATATGGATTTATTGAAGCTGGAGTTGTTCGGATATTTATGTTAATAAACCCGTGTTTTTTACTTGAGTGGATAAAAAAAGATAAGTTGATTCAAGAATTGACTTATCCAAATTAAACAAAGAAAAATAATTGACTCTCAAAAACACATTATAATGCTGTGTTGATAGTCAAATCGGGATATTACAAGTAGATTTATTTATCTATGAAAAAAATATAATCAGAATGGAAGCTTTTTATGCGTTGAATTCTACTTATTTATATTGAAACAAGCAAGAATATCATCATAAATTTGATTGATTCAGGAGGCTGATATTTTCTGGTTGATCAATGTTAATTAATACTCCATGAATATGTCGCTTTTTTAAATAGGCTAAAACTTCAACAGCTGCAGCGTTAGAGTTGTCAGCGGTATGCGATAGAAGGATGTAAGATTTATGTTTATCTATCATTGGAATAACAGATTGTTCTGAACCCCCCGTTAGGAAATATAAGATATCAGGATCTGACTTTGAAAACTCGATTTCAGCTTTATTTATTAAAAATTTAATTTTTTCTTTACCCAATTGGAATATCTTCTCATCAGCATCTATATGTGCCAGTAAGGCAACTCTCAGTTCTTTCATTTTTCTCCTCTCAAATAATCGTTTGTTCTTAGAACCTATTTTGAACGCTGAATAAGAAAACATAGGTTTCGTACTCATTCAGGAATAATAATTACAGCAAACCAAGGTTGTTCAGTATAGATGACTAAATTCAGCTTTTTTTAATGGGTTAAAACAATAAGACCTGTTTTGATAAAAGCAAGAGGTGAATCAGTTATCACTATCTCATGCGATTTACGGACTATCAAGACTTATTGTAAATATGAAAATACAGGCATCTAATTTTTTACAGCTGAAATACCGTCTCTTCGAAAAAAGGTAAATACGTTCCCCATATGCAAACAGATAAACTCGAAATTTTATATCAAGACGAACATTATGTAGCCATAAATAAGCCATCAGGTCTTCTGGTCCATCCGACAATTATAGATAGACACGAAAAACGTGTTGCAATGAGACTGCTTCGAGATCAATTAGGAAAAAGAGTTTATGTTGTACATCGCCTGGATAAACCCACTTCAGGCGTTCTGTTGTTTGCCTTGGATCAACAAGCTGCCAGGAAAGCTTCAGACCAGTTTGCCCGAAGGGAGATTCAGAAAACCTACCTGGCAGTGATTCGAGGATTTGTTGAGGAAAAGGGTCAAATTAATTTTGCACTTAAAGAGGTAGAGGATAAAATCTTAAATCAAAAAAGCGCAAATCTGAAAGATGCAACAACAAATTATCAGAAACTGGCTGAGTATGAACTAGATGCAAATATCAGCCGTTATCCGATATCCAGGTATTCTCTCGTTCAAATAAAACCCAAAACGGGAAGAATGCATCAAATTAGGCGACATCTTAGTCAAATACGTCATCCGATAATTGGTGATACCAAATACGGAGATCGTCACCATAATCGCTATTTTAGAGAAAAACTCGATTGTAACCGCTTGCTGCTATCTGCAACAGAGCTAATTTTTATTCATCCATTTTACAAATCGTCAGTTAAAATAACATCCCCACTTGAATCACAGTTCATTGGTATTTTAGATAACTTTAATTGGCGGAAAACCGTTTCTGCTGATTTGATTTGTTAGTGACTTTTTCGTTAGTGCCCGAACGAAAAACCTGTAAAATTCAGCTATTATTCATTTAGTTGAATTAGATCCATATTGAAGATTCAAGCTTTCAGTAATCAGCCTGCCAGCTATCAGTGGATGGATTTATGCGTTTCCTGTAATATATGCCATCGGCACGGTGTCCACTTGCGTTTTCCCTTTTTTTATTGTTAAATGTGTTCTTATTTACCGTTGATTGCGTTTAATATATTTTAAATTAAACGTCTGAATATCAATTTTTTGGAAAAAGAACGAAGGATTTTAGTAAAAATAGATTCTAACTATTAAGTATCCATTTTATCAGATTAGGTATTTGCAGAAATTTTTTAATTACAAGTTTCATACTATATTGATTATATGAATAAATTTTTCGGATATGCGGCAATGCTGAAGAATAACCCTTGAATTGCGGGAGTAATAACTTAACGTTTCAAAAAAAAGAGATTTGGAGATGAAGGTAGTCCAAGTCAATAATTTTAATTCATCTGAGTAATTATGCTGAATCAAATACAGATTATTTTCATTAAAGGAGGGATTATGATGATTCCTCTGGGAATTTGTTCATTTCTAGTTGTATTAATAGTTATTGAAAGGCTGTTTATTTTAAGATCAAATCGGCTGGTGTCGTCTGTGCAATATAAGAAATGGTTATCCTATCTCTCTTCTGAAATTGGGGATGAAAAGCTTGGTGAAGGCCCTTCTTCATCGATTCTTTCGCAGGTACTTTCCCCTCTGATAGAATATTTGCCTTTAAAACGTGCTATCCTGGAAGAAAGGTTATCAGATCTGACCCGCCAGCAACGGCATAAATTGGAACGGGGATTGGTATATTTGGACACCATTGCAGGTATCGCACCCCTGCTGGGGCTATTAGGAACAGCGATAGGAATGGTAGAGGTGTTTTCCAGACTTTCTGTGTTGGGAGAAACAAAAATGGGAGCACTTTCCTCTGGTATTTCACAGGCTCTGTTTACAACAGTAGCAGGACTTACCATTGGGATTCCGGCACTTATTGCAACGAATCTATTTACCCGGCATATTGACAATATAATGATCAGAGTTGAAGAACAACTTAATTTGATTATCGAACAATGTTCAAAGAATATGATAAATTAAATACCTAAAAATAATATGAAGCTCTTTGAAACCCGGAAAAAAAGAACTTATATCAATTTAACTTCTCTGATTGATATCTTATTTCTTTTGATAATTTTCTTTTCTGTATCCACCCAGTTTACAAATCAACAGGCCATTGATATCAATTTACCTGAGTCTGAGAGCTCAAGTGCTCTTTCAACAACAGAAAAACTGATCATTATAATGCGTGAAGAGAATGAGTTGTTTATCAATGGAAATCCGGTTAAGTGGGAAAAATTGAAGCAAGAAGTGAAAAATGAAAAATTTGATCGAAAGCAAAAAGTCATTCTTAATATAGATAAAAAAATCACCCATGGGAAGGTTGTCTCACTTCTGGATATCTTAAAGCTAAATAATTTTAAAAAGGTGGTTTTTGGGACTTATGGAAATCCGTGATCAACAATGGTTTGGGCTTGCCATACTGTTAACTGTAATTTTACACATTGCTTTCATTGCTCCTTTATCAAAATGGATTGATCTCCAGTTAATTCCGCGATTCAATGTTGAAAGTATGGTTATTGATTTGACAGAGAAACCTGTTGTAAAAAAAAATCAAAATAAGCAAATTGAACCGGTTAAAAAAAAATCAAAAAAAACAGTAAATAAAGAAAAGATTAAGACTCAAAAAAAAATAGTACTACCTAAAAAGAACAACGTTTTTATACCTGTTGAAACTGTTAAAAAACGGTTGGTCGAATCTCAGGGCCGCCCACAAAAAAAAATAGTAAATAAGAAAAAGAAGCTGGTTGTAAAGAAACATGAAATTTTAAAGCCATTGTTAAAACACTCCAGAATAAAACCAATAGCAAAGCAGCCCACACTTTCTTCAAAAATCAAATCAGAACAAGATTCAATAAAACAGACGATCACAAAGCCAGTTGAATCCAAAAATCAAAAAACAAAGCCTGATATCAAAAAAGAACGATCTGTTGTTTTGGACAAAAAGGAAGATTCCAAAGATCGCACGTTGGAAAAAACGGCAGCAGAAGAGGTTCGCTCTCCACTTTTTTTGAAGAAAACAGCTCCTTTGCAGAACCCAGCTGAAAAGGAGGTCAATGAGCAGGTTCCAGAATTTCCTCGAGTTGTAAAAGATACCTTAAGGAACGAACAACCAGAGGAAACGGAAGATGAAAACCTGCAGTATTCTATGAATACATATGAATGGAATTTTGAGCGGTTTGTTGAAAACTGGGCAATTGATATTCGGAGATGGTGGAGAGGTCCTGTGGATTACATTTCTGGGAATGTGCCAGAAGGAGGAAATATTTGGATTCAAGTAACTCTGGATAAATCAGGGAGATTGCTTGCTTATAAGGTATTGAAATCCAAAGTTACAGCAGAGATGGAATTAATGGTAATTCAAGCACTTATTGGTTCACTAAAAAGGCCCGTTTTGCCCGGTTCTTTTCCCGAAGATAAGTTAGTTATCAATTGGCGTTTTATCTATCCCCCTCTTAGACCCCAAATCAATCTCCGAAGATGAGATTGTTAACTCTTATTCATTGGGAACTGAAAACCCCATTTCCTCAATCAGTTCAAAAAGTTTTAGTTGTTGGAACGGCTTTACAAGATAGTATTCGCATCCTTCATGAAATGCTGAGAGGATGTTGTCCTTATCACCAAGCGCAGTTACCATTACAACTTTCACTCCATCTCCCAAAAAAGTGTTGCACTCTTCTTCTATTTTTCTGATATTTTTCAAGGTTTCATGTCCGTTCATGACAGGCATTTTAATATCTAAAAAAATGATATTATAAGGATTTTTCTCTTTGAGGGAAAGATTGAAAAATTCAATTGCCTCTTCTCCGTTGACAGCAATATCGCAATGCCCGACATTTTCCAGCATTGCATTCAATAATTTTCTATTGGTCAAGTCGTCATCAACGATAAGCATTTTCATTCAGTTCCTTTCATTTAAGTTCTTTAGTTAAAAGAAAAGTAATAGGTGATCCTGGTTCAACTATTTTGACTCATCAATATGATCTAATTAGTCTTTATTAGTATGTTTTTATTAATTAAAGCATCAAAATTAGATATAATTGAACATCCATTGATTAAAATTTTATATTAGAAAAGATCAAAAATCAAGATTTTTGGATATTTAATGTCAATATTTTAAGTGATTTAATAAACATTAACAGGATACTGCACCATTGTTAACGAATATAACGCTTTCTTAATCAATGCAGACTATATTAAACGGTCAGTTATAACTAGAACTTGTTAAGTATCGCCAAGCAGATAGGTTTAACAAAACTAATGTGTTTTTTATTAATTTAACACCTTTTGTCGATATGGGTCTGTGAAATTTAAAAAAAAGGAAATAATCAGGTTGTGAAAAGTATTTGATCCAGTTTCTCCAGTAAATTAAGATGATCAAAAGGTTTGGTAATATATGCATCACCTCCGGATTCGAATCCCATTTTTTGTTCTTTCTCCATTGCCTTGGCCGAAATTAGGACTATTTTTGTATCAGAGAAACTGTCGTCTTCACGTATTTTTGAACAAACTTCGTACCCGCTGATTCCAGGCAACATTATATCCAGAAGGATCACATTCGGAATAAAACTACCTATTGTTTTTAGGGCTGCTTCTCCGGAAGAAACAGATTGAATCTCATAGTCATCCTCTAATACTTCGTTTAAAAACCTTAAGTTGGTTTGATCATCATCAACAATCAATATTTTTGGTTTTCTATCCATTCTTGTTCCTGTAGAGAAAATATAGTTTTATTTCGTTTAGCTGTATATCATTAGATCGGCACCCAATTTTTCTATTTCGATGCTCACATTGATTCATATTTTCATGTGCATACGCAAATCAACGAATGTAAAGCTCTATTATGTTTTTATACTGTTTATTTAAAGTCCCTTTCTGCAATTTTATATTTTTTTTTACGTTCATTTAATATATCAGGAAAAACCACTGAAATCAATTTTTAAAAATTATCTTCATATTGCAATTTATAAAACTATAGAGAGAAATGTATCTTTTTTTGATTTTAAAAAATGATACGATGAGTGAAAAATTTATTCAGGTATATTTGTTATAGATTTTACATAAAATCTCAACTTTATAAATATAATGTTTTAAAAGACCAGAATATGAATACTTCTCTCTAAAAACCATCTGAATCTGGTTTTCAATAGCGGTTGCTTTATAAGATATGTTAGGTGTAGATTATGATTTAGAAAAAACAACAAACTCCACAATCAATAAGGTGCCTATTTGTATTTCTAAATATTAAATGAAGTAACAGCCTATAAATGAATGATAACAATCTATTTTCAAAACTGTATTAGTGTGTCATTTTATGAAACCAGAATGATCATTTCGTAGTTCTCTCGTTATGCGATTAACCTTACCCTTATTACCTATATGAATATTTCTAGTAAATTCAGACATATAATTGCATTTTCAATCCTGGCGGTAACTCTGGCTCTGTTATACAGCTTTCGTCAGACACTGCCGATGTTTATTCTGGCACTGTTTTTCGCGTATATTTTGACGCCTGTGATTGTCTGGATAACATCGAAAAAGATATTTGGTCGGAAGATATCAAGAGGTGTAGCAGTTATTCTTGTCTATTTAATTATGGTAACAGGGGTATCCTTTGGCGGGGCATACATCATCATTAATCTAACCAATGAAATTCAGGAACTAATTAAGGATATTCCAAGCTATGGTGATAAACTAACGCAAAGCTGGGTTCCCACCATTAGTGAAGGAATAAAAAAGGTGTCAAATTATCTGCCAACGATTGAAAACCCAACAACAGAAAAAGAAGAAATCGCAGAAGAACAAAAAAGAGTTAAATTTTCAGATAAACCGGGCGACAAAAATGAGCTTTTAACATTTTTTAAAAATACAAGATTTAAAGTCAAACAGGATAAAAACGGATTTGAAATAATTCCTCAGGAAATCGCCCACATTAACCGGCAGGCGAGTGTTCAAAAATTTGATTTTGCAGAATATATTAATACCTTTATCTCTGATATATTTGCTAATTTGCAAAATATTTTGCTGGGCTTTTTAAACTTTGGGCAGGTGGTGGTCTTTTCAGTAGTGACCTCAATTTTTCAATCATTTATTACCTTTATGATAGCTGCTTTCATGATCATTGATCATGAGATGATTATGAAGTACTTTTTAGGTCTGTTTCCGACACGCTTCTTAAGTCGAGTTGAGATGTTTCTGCAAAAACAGCATGCTGGTTTAGCGGGTGTTGTCAGGGGGCAGCTCATTATCTGCCTTATCAATGGCACATTAACCGGTATAGGTCTTTTTATTCTTGATATTAAATTTGCATTGACACTATCACTGGTGGCAACTGTCTGCTCAATCATTCCTATTTTTGGCGTATTTATTTCTTCTGTTCCCATTGTACTAATGGCCATTACAAATTCTTTAGTGACGGCTCTTTTTGCATTGGGTTGGATTCTGCTTATTCATTTTATCGAGGGAAATATTCTGAATCCAAAAATCATCGGAAAATCAGCAGAGATTCATCCTGTATTAGTTGTATTCGCACTAATGGCAGGTGAAAATGCTTATGGGATCTTTGGGGCATTAATTGCCGTTCCGCTGTTTTCTATTTTTCAGAATACTTTTTTGTTCATTCAGGAAGTTCTGTTTTCGGAGAATGAGGATGAAGGTGAGGATGATGATGTGACTGATGAAAAAACGCATAAATTTGCAATTATGGATGAGTAATGATGAGTGAAAATAAAAAACTGGAAAAAACGACACAGAAATCTCAGGTTTGGGGAAACCGATTAAGTGCTCCTCCGGATGAACTGAATATCAGGTTTTGTGCGGGCAGAGATGTAACCTCTCTGCCCATGGCAGATGGAGTATTGCTTGAATACGATGTCTGGACCAATTTGGCTCATGCAAAGATGCTTTGTAAGACCGGTATTTTGAGTGAGGAAGAGTATATGCAAATAAAAGAAGCACTATTTTCGCTGGGAAATGACTATGATTCAGGTCGGTTTCAGCTAGATCCTGATAAAGAAGATGTGCATATTAATATTGAACATTATATTACCCACCAAAAAAAGGTTGAAGCAGGAAAAAAACTACATACCGGAAGAAGTCGGAATGATCAGGTTGCTACAGATATGCGTCTTTATTTGCGGTCAAGTGTGCTGGAATTGGCAGAACATATTGAGCAGTTAATTCAATCGATTTTAAAAAGAGCTGAGCAAGAGACCGAGACTATTATGCCGGGGTTCACCCACTATCAACCGGCGATGCCAACAACAATTGCTCACTGGATGACGTGCTGGAGTCAAGGGTTGATACGTGATTTGGATAGTCTTTATAACGATTTAAAAATGCTTAATTTATCACCCCTTGGGGCAGCGGCTTCATTTGGGACGACATGGCCAATCGACCGGGAGTTTACGGCGGAATTACTCGGGTTTGATGGCGTTGAAAACAATAGTCTGGACTGCATTAGTTCAAGAGGGGAAAACGAAACAAGGATTGCCGCCAGCATTTCAATTCTGATGAATCATTTAAGTACGATTTCACAGGATATCATATTACTTGGAACCCCATATTTTAACATGATAAAGGTTGATGACCGGTTTGTTACTGGCTCATCAATTATGCCTCAAAAAAGAAATTCAGATTTTGCCGAATTGATTCGGAGTAAAGCGGCACAGAGTCAGGGAATATTGACCAGCTTATTGGGAATACAAAAGGGATCAATGAGTGGTTATAACCGGGATTCACAGCAAACAAAGTATCTGATCATGGATCTTTTCAGGGAGTGTATTGATGCGCCGGTAATTCTAAGTGGAGTGATAGATTCTCTGGGTTTTAAGAAAGCAGAAATGAAAAAACGGTGTCAGGTTGGTTTTATCAATAGTGCAGATACTGCAGATTGGCTCGCGCAACATTTTTCATTACCTTTTAGAGATTGCTATGAAGTGCTTTCACTTGCTGTCAAGTATAGTGAGGATGCCGGACAATTGACTTTTCAGGCAATGAATAAAGCAATCAACGAAATTGGATTGGCCATATCAATTTCAGCAGCTGATATTGATTTCTTAAATACTCCGGAATTACTTCTGAATAAAAAGAGTCATACAGGTGCACCTTCTAAAAGTTCTGTATTGAAAACAATTCAAGTACAAACTGATCTTCTGGGCAAAACGGGAGTGAAATTTTCAGAAGTGGCTAAGAGAATTCAGTCTGCCAGGAAGCAGTGTTTCAGTATCTGAGCTTTTATTTTGGTATATCTGAAAGTAGTTGATTGAGCAGAACAGTATTGAGAGTAGCGTTTTGTTCGCCAAGATAATCCTCGTTGTCAATTAGAATACGATTTCTAGGGACAGGATTGGTCACAAGATTAAGGACTAACAAAACCTTTATGATTGCTTCTTTAAGAACAATCGGTTTTGAACTTGTTTTTGATAGTACTTTCAGCTTTAAAAGAGTCTGAAGGCTCTCATTATCAATACTTAATTTGAAAAGATCATTTAAAGGAATTAAGGTCGTTGCTTGAACAACTCTACAATTGAAGATGTCAGGCATCCCCTTTTTGATTTTCAATTTTAATAAATTGATAATATTTTCGTTTTGCTTTATCTCCTCGTCGGTCAATGACAATTTGACAGAATTATCTTCCCCAGTTTTCTCCAGAGATTGAATGAGGATTACTTTTTCTTGAATGGATGGTTGTAGAATATGAAATATATTTTGATACAAAGGTTCCAATTCAGTGTCATATTCATTTTGGATATCTTCTGCAATCTGTCGCGTATATTCCCTTAAAAAATCTCGTTTGGGAGATACTTTTATAATCAAATCCAAAAGAAACTTAGCTGATGATCCTTCGCTGGTATCTTTGTCTCGAGAGATTGTCTGATACATTTTTTGAATACGACGCTTTTGCATCTGTAATTCAAATTTTGAATTATCAACAATATTCCGACATTTCTCTTCAACTTTATCGACATAAAGTTCAATATCTCTCTGATATACGGCAGCAGTGTCCTTTTGTTTCATTCTCCTAAGTTTAGTAACCTTTCTTTCCATTTGGCGAATTTGTCTTTCACTAAGCGATCTAATTTTCTCAATACGTTTATCTGTCAGCTCCTTATCGGATTCAACACGCTGTTGAAAAAGTTCAAGGGTTTTATATTTTGATTTTCGCTTGTATTGAACACAACAAACTAACATGGAAAGAATATGAGACAGTATATATTTTATTGCTTTATGGGGTAGCGGTTCTTCCTTTAAACCCCCTTTTTGAAGTACGAAGGAGATACCATCCAAAAGCTCATAATCGACAAATTGACCCCATCCGGAATCTTCACCAATAGACTCAGCGAGCTCAAAATCAAAATTTTGATTTTTTAATAGCTCCAAGTTATGGGAATAGATTTCGAAAATTCCCTTTTTTGTTTTAATCTTTTTCTTAACAGGATCCTGTTCTCTTTTTTTGCAGTATTCAAGGAAAGGACGTCTAAATTTACGTTTGGAAATATCGGTTTCAAAAGAGGCTTCAAAAATAATTCGATTCTCAATAGCTTTTTGAATAGCCGGTTTAAATATACCGGAAAGAAATCGAATGGCGATTTTTGATGTTGTCGTTGAGACTAACGTCAAGTAATATTTTAGTAAAAAATGCTCTATTCCCAGATAAATAAAATTGTACCAATACAAGGTAGCGATCTGGTCTTCAAAACTCTCTCCTAAATCCTCATCAAAAACACCATCGTCAGCTGTTTTCTCTCGTGAAGTGGATGCTTTCCCAAATTTGAAGGGAACATACATTTCACTGAATCTTAAGAGGTCATCTTTCAGAGGTGATAGCGCACTAAAGATCTCCTGGTAAGTAGAATCCTCATTCAACTTTCTTGTATAAATCGTAAGTTTTTCTCTGTCCCAGTTTTCCGGAATTGAATAATACCCAATAAGTTTAAAATAGAGTTTAGCGACAAGTCCTTCGCTGTGTGGTTGTGTTGCAATTCCTTTTTCCCGAATCGTTTTGGAGGATAAGATGAATTTTAATGGTGTCCAGGTGATAATTACTTCATCATGTTCTGGTAATATACCTTCTGGGTCTTTGGAAGAGGTACTATCAGCCAGTTCAGGGAAATCATCGGTCTTAAAGACTGAAAACCGTTTTATCTCATTTAAACTGCTTTTATAGGCAGCCCGATATTTTTTTTTTGTATGCTTTGATGTAAAACGAAGAGCAGCTCGTGTTGCCTTCATTTGTTCCATCAAATCCATTCTTTTGATCAGTTTAAAGTTCTCACCTGCATGTTTGATTTTACGATAGTACTGCCATTTGGCGCCTAACATTTTTTGAGCAATTAACTTCAAGAGGTAGATTTTCTCAGTAGATGTCTGGTCTTTATATTCTTTTGTGGTAGAAAACAGATCAAGCATTTATCTTTGCAGGATAGAATTTTAAAGGTCCGAATTAATAAAAGAAAACGGCGACGCTGTACAGTCAAGTCTGGTTGTTGCCGATGATAATGTCAAATCTTCTTTGATATCTTACATATTTAATATAAAACCGTCGAAAAACACGATTTTTACTGGTAAGTGAAATTGTTCACCGCTTTTTTTACCCAAACAGGGAAAATTTATTGGATAAATGCACAACTTTGACCAAATTTAAAAGAATTCTCAGTTAAGTTCTTTGATTAATATGGCAATACCAGTGTGTATAAAATTTTTATTGATTGATAATATCAGGATTGTACAGTGCTTGATATTTCTCAATCCCCCGGTGTGAATAAATCCGGAAGTATTAATATTGAAGCTTTGGAATTGATATTTTTCAATTTAGGGATAGAAAAAAGCGAAATCAACCCTAAAAGTACAAAATTGAAAGAAAATTCGTCAATTTTAGTTAAGAATCAATTAAAACAGAAAACATATACCCTGTTTCATTCGAATGATATATTGGGATTTGCCAATTTAGTGAAAAGCAATCTGGAGCATAATTGTTAAAGGGTTTTTTAAAATGATTTGGTATCAATCCGAAACTTCAATGTCTTAGTTATATGGACGAGTGTATAATTATAAAGAAGGTAGTGACAGTCTGATAATAGATTTGTCAGATAAGGTTGATAAGGTTAGAAAAAAAACAGTAAAAATATTTATTCATCTTTTTTCTTCTTCAAATATTTTATCATCGTAATCTTATTGCCTGATTCGTTCCAGATAACATCATCCATAAACAGTTTAATTATAAAAAGTCCTCTTCCTTTTGGCAGAAGTTCTGTTTCTTTGTTAACGCCTTTAAATGCTTTGTTATCAAACCCCTTTCCCTGATCCTCAATTTCCAGTTTCAAAAACTTTTCACAAAAATGTCCAATGATTTTTACTTTTTTATCTGCATAATTGGGGTCTGCTTCTCTTTTTTCCAACTCTGCGGTGAATGCCTCTTGGGATTCTTCCCGAAGAGTGGGGTCAAGATCCAGATTTCCATAGATAATTGCATTTTGAACCGCTTCAAACACACAGGATGAGATAGCGTCTTTGTTGATTTTGCTGAGTTCACAAAGAGAAATATAATGCTTTTGTATTGAAGGGATTAGACTGGGAATATATTTTGTCTGACTGGGTAATGAATACTCAACTGTCGCATTATAAAACCGGGAAATATCTATGATTTCTTTTATTTCGGACTTAAACGATTCAATTTTATTCAAAGATGATAGTAGTACCTTAAAATCCAGTGGTTTTACTAGAAAGTCAAAAGCACCCAGTTTGAATGCCTTTAGGGTTAAATTAACAGCAGCATAGCCAGTGATAATGATAACGGGGACATTACATTCATTTTCACGCAATTTTTCCAGAAGTTCCAAGCCGTTCATTTCAGGCATCATGATGTCCGAAAGGATGACATCAAATTCTTTTTTGGATGAATCGAAAATGTCCCATCCTTCTTGCCCGTCCTCAGCGGCAACAGCTTCGTGCCCGTTTTGAGACAGAAATTTTATCAGCAGCTTTCTAACTTGTGTATTGTCATCGACAACAAGAATATACATCTTGACTCTCCTTGTAGAACTTAATTTCTGATTGTATGTTTGGTCGTTGACTGACTATTGATATATTATAAGAACTTAGATTGTAAGTGTAGCAAAAAACTTTGGTTCTTTTACCTAAGCTTCTGAATGGTAAAAAAAAGTGGGTTGAAATTGAATTTAAGGTTCTTAAAAATAATTGTTGCAATTATCTCACCAGAATACTCTGAGTTTTGAATCCTAATGGATAAACATATTGTTTTAAAGAAGGGGTAGTAACTCTACTAATAGTGGTAACGACGCATTGGAATTAATTGAACTCATTTTGGAGCTATCAGGGATAACTAAAATATTATCCATTAATATTGATGAGTTCCCATGAGCGGAATACATGAAAATTGAATGGGTTGTGAGGTGCATTAACGTACTGGAGTTATTTTAATATTAGAAAATTCAATTATTTGAAAGTACGAGTGACATTATTATAATCTTGACACATGTCCTTTACTTTATTAGATTTTGCGTTAAGATTAATTGTTCTAGCAACTTTTATTATGTGCAATGGCTCAATGAAGGGAGATCGGTATGAAAATTCTGGTATGTTATGACGATTCTAAAGCATCGATGGGAGCTTTAAAGCTTTCAATCCAACACGCCAAAAGTTTTGATGCAAGTGTGCTTGTAATAACTTCTTTAATTGGCGGTAATAAAGATGGTATTGAAGACAATAAAAAAGCTGAAGACGGTTTAAAGGAAGCCCAAGCAATACTTGAAAAAGAAGGTATCCAGTGTGAAACACATCTATTGGTTAGAGGTATGACCTCTGGTGAGGATATAATTCAATATGGCAAAGAGCATGGCGTTGATGAAATAATTATTGGCATCAGAAGGACATCAAAGGTGGGTAAAATGGTTTTTGGATCAACAGCCCAATATGTTATACTTGAGGCAGATTGTCCGGTTGTAACTACGAAATAATTCAGGTTGCTTTGACTGTTTTTTTTGAAATGGATTTCATTATTAAAAGAGTATCTGATTTAATTGGATAACTAATATCGACAGTCAGAATATAATATATCCTGAGAATATATCTGAACAAAAAATAAATCCATTCATTTTGTTGAAAAAGACTATTTATTAAAAAAATGACAAAATGATTGGGGTATATTTTTAAAACGATTTAGAGATTACCAATTGATCCGCTTCACAATCATGGTAAAACGACATTTTATTTCATATTTGGATGAGCTTTGGTAAAGTAAGAATATTGCATCCGCTTCAAAGTACGCGCTGAAATAATTTTATTTATTTATCAATTGTCGTTTGTCCGCCTACCCACCTGAAGAGCCAAAAAATGATTGTCTGATAATAAGAATATATCCATCTACAAAAAACAGATTTTATTTAATGACTGGTTTTATGATCCGTTCTATACTTAGATAGGGTTAAGTTATTATTGGTATAGATATTATTGATGATTTTTTTATTTTTTGTATTCTATTTACAAGGTTATACTTAGTTAATAATAAATGTAGGAAAAAAGAATGTCCAAGTTTTCATATGAGAATTGGGAAAAATCCGTGGTTTCTCCAGAGAAAGTAATTGAAAAAATAAAACCAGGGATGAGTATATTCATTGGTACAGGTTGCGCGGAGCCTCGAACACTTGTGAAAGCAATGACTCATTCAGAATCGTACAATCTTCAAGATCTTGAATTAATACAATTAGTAAGTGTCGGTGATGCTATTTCAAAAAAAGAGGAGCGCTTTCAAAAGTATCGCTTAAAAACATTTTTTTCCGGTTGGATTGCCAGTGAAGCGATTACATCCGGAAGAGTCGACTTAATTCCAAACCGATTTGATCAAATTCCCAGTTTAATTGAGAAGAGACAAATTCCTATTGATGTTGCATTTGTGCAGATAACGCCGCCGAATGAAGCGGGTTATTGTAGTTTAGGTATTGCTGTAGATGTTGCACGTTTGGCAATGGAACAAGCGGATTTAGTGGTAGGGGAAATCAATACTAAAATTCCACGAACGTTTGGGGATTCATTTGTTTCAATAAATGAGTTTGATATGTTGGTTCGATCAACGGAGCTACCTATTTATTTCGATCCCTGGCCAATGGACAAGACCTTTGAAGTCGTTGCCAAAAATGTAGCTAAGATTATTGAGGATGGTAGCTGTCTTGCGTTTTCAATTGGAACGTTGTTCGAACATCTGAGTGTAAGCCTACAAAATAAGCATGATCTCGGAATACATACCCCTTTTTTCAGCGATAATGTAATGCATTTGATAAAAAGTGGTGCGGTTACAAATCGACGGAAAGAGACATATCGTGGACAGTCTGTTACATCTTATGCATATGGATCTCCAAAATTAATGGAATGGTTGGACCGAAACCCGATGGTCGAATTTCAAAGTATTGATATAGTCTTTAATCCATTACAGATAGGGAAAAATAAAAAATTTGTGGCTGTTGTACAGGCCCGTAAGGTCGATTTGGCCGGTCGGGTAACATTGCATATTGGGAAAAAAGGTGTTGTCGCTGGATTAGCGCAGGCAACGGCAGTAATGAATGGTGCAATGATATCAAAAGGAGGATATTCGATATTTGCTTTAACCAGCCGAAATATGAATGGGGAATCAAATATTTTAATTAATGTTGAAAAATTTGATAATCTGCTTAATTTTCCAGAGGCGGTTAATATTGTCGTTACAGAGTACGGTGTGGCTAATATGAGCGGGCGGACGCTCAGAGAAAGAGCTCAGGCACTGATAGAGATTGCTCATCCTGACGATCGGAGAAAATTGTTTGAGCAGGCGAAAGAGGCGAAAATCATCTATCAGGATCAGATATTTATGCCTGAAAATTCCGTCCTTTACCCTTCAGAAATTACCAATAAACATACATTTAAGAATGGTCTTCAAGTAAGGTTTAGAGCGATAAAACCTTCTGATGAAGATGAAATGAGACATCTGTTTTACCGGTTTTCAGATGAGGCGGTATACTATAGGTATTTTACATCAATAAAAGCGATGCCACATACAAAAATGCAGGAGTATGTGAATATTAATTATGGAGATGTAATGTCTATTGTGGGTTTGATTTATGAACCCGGTCAGGGAACAATGATTGCCGAAGCAAGATATGTCAAGGAACCCAGCAGAGCATGGGCAGATGTTGCCTTTGTCGTAGATGAAGCTTTCAGCGGAAATGGAATTGCTACCTATCTTTATCAAATGTTGATGAGAATTGCCAAAGAAAGGGGAATACAGGGTTTTACAGCAGATGTACTATCAACAAATCATGGCATGATGAAAGTATTTGAAAAGGGAGGTATTGTTAAGGCAAAACTTGAATATGGAGTTTATAAACTGACTATGCCCTTTGAAGAAACGAACGCTTGAGAGATAATTCATTTGATTCTACGATTATTGCGTTATAAACGTTGCAAAAATCATAGAATCAAAAGTATCTTCTGGTTCAGTTGCCCAACTAACCAAAGCATAGCCACTGGTGATGCGAAAATCCAGTATTCTCAACTGCGCTGGTAAAGGTTACTGGGCAGAGTCCATCGAGGGACATTTGATGTTGCCTTTTGTTAAGCTTCTCACAAGTTAAATACAATGAATGGATGCTGGCCAGATCCACTGCAGTTACATTTTCCAGGTTCAATTTAAAATAGGAAATATTTTCATTTGACAGCTCGATGGCATCAATCGCTTTCTTAACTTCCCCAACACTTTGCTCAGTCAATGCTCCAACAATTTTAAAAATTCCCAAATTACCTGATTCATCGGTTTGGTAATCTATACCTGACTTTGATTTATTGTATTTATATTTCATAATGGAACCTTCTAATAAATAGAGTGTAGAAGATATATTATCGCTTTGTTTAAAATCTTTATACAAGGCAAATAGTTTTTCCTAAATCTGAAATTTTAATTTCAAATTACCCCCAATTCAATTTATCTAAAAACCTATCAGAAAATATTGAGCGGATTTTTAACTTAAGATTTCTAATATTAATATTTAGTACCTGAATGGAATTTTAGATTCATATAGATTCTTTCAATTCATTTATTAAACTTCGAAATTTCAAGACCGTACTTTTTATCTATTTTCTAAAAAGCTTAACCTTTTTATATCATATTTATTTTTATTTTTGCGTAAAAATTAATTGATATAACTCCATAAGTAGTGAATAGGTAATGCGCTCTAATTGAAAAATTTTTTATATATCAATGTAAACAGGTAAATAGTATAAATACGAACGATTGTTCTATATGAAAATATGTTGTGAACGGGTAACCGAATAAATGGATTATTGCTTAGATTTTATAGATATATTCTAAAAAAAACATGGATCAATATGCAATGAGAAACATAATATATGTAGGTAAAGTACGAAATAACAATAACTTATATATTTTGTGCGCTCGTAGAAATTTGTTTTTCAGGTATGAGAGCTTAGGAGGGCAGTAGATATGCTCTATATGGCTTTTAGCCATATAGAGCGAACTGGATCTGCAAATAAAACGTTTTCGATTACTAAGTCATTTTTATGAAAAACGAATTCTACTTTTCATAAGATATTACGGCTGGTAATTATCTAATGATGAATGATTATCTGACTAAAGAAAAAAAGTCTGGTTTAAATACAGGTGGGGGTATGATGTTAAGGAAAAATATAAGAAAAAAGAAAACTCACCTGGCAAATCATCAGAATCAATCGCTTTCGGGCAGATTTTCTCTGATTGAATGTCTGGTAATAAGGTGTACATGATCATTGGAATTTTCATTTTTTTGTAACAGAGTCAATATTCCATTATATAGATCTGATTGCTGAATAGGTTTTAGAAGATATGCGTGTATCCCAATTTCCTGACAGCGTGTTGCATCACCTCTTTTCCCATTTGATGCGATTAGCATCATATCTCCGACAATATCATTGAATTCGTCTGCGATGAGTTTACCTAGCTCGAAGCCGTCCATATTTGGGATGTTATTGTTCAGTATAACTAAATCGATATTCCTGGATTCCAATTTTGCTTTCTTTAGAATTTGGATTGCTTTTTCATTATTCTCAGCAATTATGGGTTGGGTCTTCCATTGAATCAGAATGTTTTCCAATATGTAACGGTTAGTCGCATTGTCTTCTACAATCAAAATAGTTGTTCCTTTAATACTTGATTCTGTGCTGATTAAGGTTGACTCAGCCTGATTTCCCTGTCGTTTAACTCTGATTGAAAAGCTAAAATATGCCCCTTTATTTTCTGGTTGTTCTATCCAGAATTTACCTTTCATCAATCTAATAAGTTGTTCAGAAAGCGCTAGATTAATACCATATTCTTTAAAATCAAAAATGGGTGTTGATTCTGAATTTTCACGGATCTCTGTGATTATTTCCAACACTTCCTCCGGGATATTTGAATCTGTTGATTTCAAATGGAAGTCTAATTGAACCGTATTGTTTTGTAGTATTTGAAAGTCAATATCAAAAAATATTTCAATATCTTCAGTATATTTAATAAGGTCTCTTAACAGATTATAGATAATCTGCCTTAGTCGGTAGGGATCACCAATTATATTATCCGGTGTATCTGCTGTGACGTTGTAAGAAAGGTTGATATTTTTTTCAAATCCTATTGCCGCAAGTTTATTCAACGTTTCATCAATACAAGTTCTCAGCTTAAAGTCAATATTGGTGATCTCAAGTGAATCGGTTTCAGCTTTAAAGAAATCGAGCATGTCATCAATAGTTGTCAGGATAAATTCACCGGACGACTTGATTCGTTTAAAATAGTCTCTTTGAGCAGAAACTTTTTCCAAATTGAGTAGGTATTCGGCTAATCCAACCATACCAAATAGCGGGGTTCGAATACTGTTATTAATACTATAAACAAATTCACCCCTCATATAGTTTATATTACTGATTGTATCCTTAATTAATTGAAGCTCTTCGTTGGATTGCTGCAGCTGGTTATTCAATATTTGATTAGCAGCTTTTTCTTCTTTTAGCTCTTTTTCTAATTGTTCGATGTTTTTCATTTTTAAAGATACAAATTAAAAAATATATACAATGATTCCCGGTAAGGTGAATGGTTGTTTAAAAAGGTATTCGTTTAATGTCGTTTTTTGCTATATCTTTGCGGTAATTTCAATTAACGGAAAATCAGGATTATCTTTTAGCCGTAATTTGATTTTCTGGGCGGATGCTTTACTAAATGGACCGGTGTAAATATTTGTAATTTTATATTTGTCATATCTTGTCTTAATTTCAAAACCAATAATCACCTTTGGATATAGTTGTGCAAGGTTTGATTTGAATGATATACTTGTTCTTTTGTTTGGAAACTGACCATAAGAGATTTTATAATTATTTTTGCGCGACTTCACAAGTGTAGGGAATGTTACTTGTTTATTGTACTTATTTAATATTTTAATTTTTTCTTTTGCTCTTCTCAAACTGAATTCATCTTCGGATAACAATTCATAATACATGGTTTTTTTGTATGCCAACCGTTTTCTGATTGGCAATTTCATTCCTTTTAATATTCGCTGATATTTAGTCTGGCAATCAGAAAAAACACAGGTTGCTACTTTTAAATAGTGCCTTTTTTTTAATTGCTTTTTGGGACTATTATCCTTTGTAAGTTTCAGCATCTCTTTGGCAATCGGCATTTCCTCTTCTATTTCCTGGACTTGAATCGTCTCCGAATTGCTATTCAATTCTGATTCAGTGAAGAATCCAGTGACAGCCTCATTAATTATACCCACTTTAAAATATCCTAAAAGAGCGACTGCCAGAATAAGAATGATTACGATTAAGATGACAATCATTTTTTTATTCGCACTTGTTTTAGATGTATCGGCTTTTGATTCGTTCTTTTTCTTTTTAGCCATTATAAAATACCTAAAAATATTAATTTTTATGTTCTCACACAAGCTACAGCCAAGTTGGCTTTAGGCCTGTATCGTTGGTTGAATAACATCATGACCTGATATTACACTTTTATATTAAAAATGCTTTAGTCTGGATTACTGATAAAATAAACCTGTTACTTAAATACATGAAACATAATAACTTGTGCCTGAACGAAAAGCCCCTATTTTTAAGTATAACCTGGTTCTTAAAATAACATTCAGTATGTAAGTTAATAAGCCGTCAGCTATCAGCCTTCAGTAAAAACAAACATTTTTTCAGTCATTTAAAAAGTGAAAGCTTGAATCTTCATTATGGATTTAAGTCAGCTAAATGAATAGCTGACTTTTACGGGGTTTTCGTTCAGTCACTAACTAGGCAAAACGCATAATTTTGTTGCTATGATTCCGATTTTAGTTACTGATTATTTATAAGGTTTATATCAGTAAATCATTAAATCTTCAACAATGACTTAAGATTTTACCAAGAAAACAGTTCGCTGAAATAGCCAATTCAATAAATTTTCATTCTATTCCTCATTCAATAATGGGTAATTGGTCTCAGGAACTAAATAATAGTAGAATAGTATCCGGTTAGCTTAATGCAACAGCTGGAATGGAATCCCTGAATTGTGCTTTTAATTCTTATGCTAAGAACCAGGTATTCCATTCCAGTGAATGTTCCGCAAAAACCTAACCGGACATTACAGAATAAAAGTAGAATAATGATTTTTTTGAAGGTGTCATTATAAGTTTCTGGTTATAAATAGCTGCGGAGTCTTTTTTATCAGTTTGGGAATGAATGTCTGATAAGTAGTTGTAAACATAAATGTAAAATTAAATTTTAATTTCAGTATCTCTTTGATCACTGATGATATTCATGGTAGAGTCAGATTAACTTTAGATAATTAAGAATACGACCGCATTTTTTTTACTGCTTATTTACACACTGCAATAATTTGTTACCTCAGTACAATAGAAGGGATATAAAGTATTATTAACCAATTTTTAGTTTTCTTTGGAAAAAAACTAAAGTTCTGTAGCCCGGTTGCCGATAAAGAAATAACATTTTTTCTAATTAGCTAGGAGACCATAATGAAAAGAATGAATGCCTCGACCGCTTTTATGATTTCTTTATTACTGCTAATTGGAGTGTTTTTTATTGGATCAATCAGCTTTTTCAATGGAATGAATAGTAGCTATATAATGATACAAAAGGGAATAACTCCAACTCGGCATGTCCTTAATAATCATCAATTTGTTCAGAATAAAAGGGGATTTATATTCTCAGTCACTTTCCTGACGGTAGGAATTAGTTTTTTTATCATGATTGTATTGCCATCTGATGAACGTAAATCCGCGGGTAAAGTTTCCAGAGCACCACAGCCAACAAAGGCTCCGAGAGAAGATAGTATGATCTCGGCTGTTGTTGAGCAACCGGCAGCTGAATCGAAAAAGGATGAAGCAATGCTTGGAGCGCCACCAGACAGAGAAGTGTCCAGCGCTCCACCAGATATTATTGAACAAGTTGAAGAGATGGATACGGACTTGTTTGAAGAAATCAAAGAAGGTGAAGACGATGTTGTCTATGGTTCTGGACCGATTTCAGATGCAGCAATTATCCATTTTGTACACAAATATCCAGATAGTGCCCTAAAGTATCTCTACAGAAAACAGCTGGATGGTAAAGCGTTGACAAGTGTGGAAGAAGACATATACCAAGGCTGGGAGCAAAGGCATATGACAAGAGGTAAGGTGAAAGGTTATATTCAAACCTTAATGGATTGGAGAGAATTTCCGAAAAAGCCTCTATACGAAATCTGGAAAGATTTAAGAGATCACATTTTCGAAAATATAGATTAGGTGGAATTGACACAAATCCTATCTGTCCTGGATTCCGGTTTAGCCGGAATCCAGGACAGATTCAACAAGGTCAGAATAATAGTTAACAGTTAGTATTGCCTCAAGACGCCGACAACAACACCCTGAATTGCTAATTCCTGAGCATTAACATATATCGGATCCATTAAATGATTCGCAGGTTGAAGCCTCACTTTCTTTCCTTCCGGATAGTATTTTTTTAAAGTCGCCTCTGTATGATTAATCATTGCAACAATGGTTTCCCCTCTATCAGCAGATTCCCGGTGTTCTATAATCACGTAATCTTTGTCACAGATACAATCATCGATCATTGAATCGCCCTGCACTTGAAGAACATAGGTATCTTTTGGCTTTCTAATCAAGGATTCAGGATAGGCAATTGTTTCATTCTCTAAAAAGTGCTGTATGGGGTGTCCTGCTGCAATTTTACCCATTAGTGGTAGTTCCAGAAGTCTGGAATCAGTATTGACATATTGTTCAGGTTCTTTTTGACGGTTCGGTGTTTCAGAAATGATACGGATTGAGCGGGAAATGTTATTTTCAAAGGTTAAAGCCCCTTTCTTCTTCAAGTTATTTAGATGTTTATGAACTCCACCCGCAGAAGCCAGCGAAAAATGTGCAGCGATATCCCTGATACTGGGGGGGAATCGATTATCTTCAATAAATTCTGATATATATTCCAGAATTTCCTGTTGCCTTTTGGTTAGTTTCATAACAAATATCTCAAATAATGATTAAGTTTTAACCAATGGATTATAAACTGACCCTAACCATTGGCAGATCAACCAAAATACGATTAGAAAAAGATGAGTAGCTTAAGGACTATTTAAAGCACTATTTAGGATCGGATAAAAAGTTTAAGAGGTGTTTTTTAAATACCAATATTGAACATATGTACCCTTTTTTACCTTTTGTCAATAAAATTAATGAACTTCAAAGAATGAGGAATAGTTAATTTTTATGTAACTATTCACCCCCATTATTTAAATCCGCCATGTCTCTGCTGCTGCCCTCGCTCAAGGCTGTCGCTTAACTTCCCTCAAGCACCATCAGAGACATGGCTTTTGCTCACAATAATTTAGCTGTGGTGAATAGTTACACTTTTATAAGATATTAATAATAAGGGCTTGACGGCCTTTAGTGTTGTTTATTCCTGTTAGAACACGTATAAAAAAAATGAGTAATATTTTTAACTTCTTTCTCTAAAACATAGAGTGCATATATTCTGTGAAGATGCCTTTATACCGTTTTACCAAAATTATGTTCTGGATTTTTTATTTTTTTTAGGTAATGAATATCAATTTTCAGGTTAGTATCAAAAACAAAAAAGCCGTCTTAATATTCTTTTATGTATGGGTACAAGGTGCTTTTCTTTGTCTCATCCTGTTCGGCTCAATTGCCGTACCTCATTATGCTTATTCTAATGAGTTGCTACGGTTGAATGATACATCTGCTCGAGAGCAAAAAAGGATTTTTCATCATCGCCGCTTAAAATTATCTTCATCTCAGTTCAAGCAGGAAATTTTATATACCGCACAAAATGAACCGGTTGAATATAGTGTTCGGCGTAGTGTTCTTGAGGAGATGTACCATAAAAGTAAACGGATTTTGAGGCAGTTGCCAATTACAGATTTAATGCAGAGAGTATCCTGGAAACATTTGAAGTATCTTGTAAAAAAGACGGGTAAAGAAAACAAAGAACCCAAATACCTGGTTCAGCTAACTTTAGATTGGATTGATTTTACTCAGCATCATAGCGATCAATTCATTAAACTTTATGAATTAAAATATCGAAAACAGAAACTCCCCAAAGCGGATCAATTATCATTTATTCGGTTTGACAGTGTTTTGCTGACACCGGGAATGAATTCGATGTTAAATCACTGTAAAACTTCATTCGGAAAACAAGTGTCCGGATGGGAGATCTCAGTTGTTTATGGGCATCATAGCCCTGCTTATCAAACATTTTTATTGGGTAAGTTGGAATTGCCATTGAGGGATTCATTTCATAAAATAGCTCCTCCTGGTTATAGTCGTCATCATCTTATGATTCCGGATTTTACGATTAATATGAGTTTAAAAAACCGAAGTGTATCTATTAATAAACCATGGAACCGGTTAATCAAAATTTGTCGACCATTTGGTTTTACCCAAAGTTATCCAGGAAGGGCCGGTCTTGAAGGGGAATTCAAATTTCCAGGAATTAAAATTTTATATGGTAAAATTTTATCGCATAAACTTATTAAACCTAGATTTGCGAAAGGCTTTCTGTTTGCCATGGAGAAAGCGGGTTTTTATCCCTCTCCAGAAGCCCTACAGATCTTGCTGGCGTTAGGTGCTCAGGAATCTAGTTTACAATGGAACCCGGTTCTAAATAAGAAAAAAAAACGGTACCTGAAAAGTCGATTTTTTAAAATATTGTCCAATATTGAAAATTCTTTTAGTGGTGTGGTTACAGATTTAATCATATCTGAGCAAAATGAGATTAGAAAAAGAGAGCTGATTCAGTCTTTTAAAGAAATTACCAACCCCAAAAATATTAAAATTAAGGAATATGATTTTTATCTATGGACACGGCAGGCTTTATCTTTATTAGAAGGTTTGCTGGATGATCATGAAAACATGACTGAGTTTGGACAGTGGCTGTTTGAGCTAAAAAATATAGTAAATCAGGTAATTTATGAACCGCAAACATTCGGATTGTGGCAAATCAATGTAAATTATCTTAAGGAGAGGATTGAGGCTTATCCAAAACTCCATCGTCGTTTTCCAGCCCTATATGAAAAAAAGAAAGGAGAGTGGCAAGTTAACAGGGAAAGTCTGGTTGATGCCCTTTGTGGCGTAAAAGCGTCAAAAATCAGCCGGCGAAAAACCCTTGAACTGATTATCCATACCTATTTGGCCCCAAGATATAAAAATCATTTTCTTGGAGAAAAAAATGATCTTCTTTTCTTTATTGCAGAAAATATGGTTGGTGAGATGTCTACTTTTAAAGCAGCGGTTCAAAGTGAGCTTAATCGTAAGATGGGGTCAGGTTTAGTGATCGATGGTGATCTTGCTTTTTATTTTCCCTATTCAACCCAAATCAACTGGGAACGCCAATCGAATTCCCAAAAGATTTTAACCCGTTTTATTAATGCAAATTCAACCCATTTTCAACAATCTGTAAATTCTGAAAATCTAGTCAAAACATTATGTACCGCCCAAACATGGAGTGTGTTAAGACAATCGGAGCTTTATCGCTTGATAATGGGGAAGAAGAGAGGACTCCGTGTTTTTCCCCGAATAAACACCTCTTTGTACAAGCAATCACCATTTCAGTATGCGAAAATTGTTAAGCGAAAAGCGAAAATTTTTCGTTAATATGAAGTGACTCTATTTTACTTAATTAATTTTAGAAATAACTTTATACCAGTAAATATTTCATGCAAAAATATTCATACAATTGTATCGATAAATCGATAATCCTTCCCTATTTTAAAAAATATTATGTCGCATTGTTTTTTAAACTGGTTCCGAAATGGCTGACCGCTAATTTTATTACTTTGATTTCCACAAGTTTTATGCTTTTAATTCTATTTATGTCGATAAAATTTCCCGATTTATCAACAGAGTTATTTGCTGCCCTTTTTGCCTTTTGTATTCATGCTTATGTTGTGGGAGATCATTTAGATGGGATGCAAGCAAAGGAGACGAATACAGGATCTGCTTTGGGAGAGTTTTTTGACCACTACCTGGATGTGTATAATGGCGCAATTGTGTTTTTTGTGTTAACGATTCTTTTTAGACCTTTACCCGATGAACTGTTTTACTTATTCATGTTCTTTAGCTGTATTGCTTTTGCTGCAACTAATATGGAAGAACTGGAAAGAAATGAACTGATATTTGGATATTTAGGAACATTAGAAGGATTAATTGTGTTGTTTTTCTTTTTAATTTCATGGGTGGTTCCAGAAATCAGAGGCTGGTGGCAGCAGGAAATGTTATTTGGATATCCAAACTATTACATAATGATTTTTGGTTTGGGATTAGGCTATGTGGCAACTGTTGTGGATATATTTTTACGTTTAAAATATAGTCCGATTCAATTCAATGTATTTGTTATCTGCAGTACGATATTGGCTTATATTTTATTCACAATGCATCTGGATCATATGATTGGCTGGTTGATTTTGATGCTATATTGTGGCGAATATATTGCAAAAGTGATGAGAAGTTATCTACTTTCACAAAAACATCAGTACCCGGACCGTATTATCACTGTTCTTATTTGTCTGATATGTATCAACCACTTTATTCAGATCATCCCAGAACTTAATGTTCGATGGATCCTGATCTCAGCAATTGTCTATCTGTCATTAAAAGTAGTCTGGCTTTTCGGATTGACCATTTTTAACTTAAGGTCGCATTGGTATTGGGTGAATCCCTAATGTCGTCAAACGTAAACAGTCTAGTACCGTGTTTCAAAAGTTTTGTACTGAAAATTGGTATTTTTAATTAACTCTGCTTATGTTGAATAA
>Ga0307989_1000404_pt1 | contig 28495 bp, 25 predicted proteins | sample EllFjometagen185_FD_203164 | JGI IMG/M metagenome (GOLD analysis project Ga0307989, IMG submission 203164) | Marine microbial communities from Ellis Fjord, Antarctic Ocean - #185 | ecosystem: Environmental > Aquatic > Marine > Unclassified | place: Southern Ocean | collected 2014-10-08 | reverse complement strand
TCAATAGGATTTCATGACTGAATTTGATGTTAAATCGGGGCTGTTTTTTCATTTTTTTCCTTCTGTCATTTGCAGTGAATATTAACATCCTTCTTCTTCTTCTTCTTCTTCTTCTTCATCATCATCATCATCCTCCTCCTCATCATCTTCATCTTCATCGTCATCTTCATCTTCTCCCTCTTCTTCTCCTTCTTCCTCTTCCTCTGTGTCAGAATCAGCCATGGCAACAACCCACTTTTGTCCGGGAGTCTTTACCATTTGATCATCACCTGTGAAATAACGATACACTGACAGCTTTTTAAGCTGATCATCATTGGCATCAACCGTGTCAATTTCTCCGAATTCCGGTTGCAGAAAACGTTTTTCAAAATCATTGAATCCACCTTTCAAGACCCTTGCATTGTATCCATGATAAGCAAGGATACTGGCTGCCTGAACTCCATCTTCAGAATTATTTCCATAGACGATCAATGGCATATTCAAGTTTTTAAACTGTTTACGAATCCAGTAAGGACTCTCCAGTTTTTCAGCATTATGGCATTTTAACACTTTTGTAACCTTCTTTTGCTCTTTACATTCTGATTTAGACCTGAAACCGGCAACCCGGAAATCCTGTTTTCCATCGATAATCCATTCTGATAGCTGATCGGCGGGAACTTGATTTTGAATTAGTTTATCGGTATAGGTACTTAAATCGGGCTGAATAATAGGGTTGTTGCCACTGGCTATGCTGAATGCGGATAATACGATACCAATCCCTAACGCAATATAAAGGAAAAAACGAGGGGGTGATGTCTTTTGTTGTTCTTTCATGAGAGTTCCTTATGTATAAGTTTCTGCTATTTAATTTCTGAACGAAAAGCCTCTGTTTTTAATTGTAATCTGGTTTAAAAAATAACATTCAGTATGAAAGTCAAGAAGCCTTCAGTTGTCAGCGGTCAGCCTTCAGGAAAAAACTATATTTACCGTCGTTTGAAAACTGACAGCTGAAGGTTGATTACTGAAAGCTTGAATTTTCAATATGGATCCAATTCAGCTAAATGAATAATAGCTGAATTTTACAGGGTTTTCGTTCGGGCATTATTTAGCTTTATAAAGTTTTCCTTCAATCTTTCCTAAAAAGAAAAAAGTAGTGAAAGCGATAATCACAACTATCAGAACCAATATTCCATGGGGAATTGAAAACAAATCACTTAAGGTCATCTTTCCCAGGTTTGCAGTTAACATCGGTTCGAAAATCAGTTGATACGTTTCAGCGTAAATCAAAACACCTGCGAGGAACCCTACAATAAAAATAATGGCATCAATTTTCTTTGCTGCACCTGCAACAATTGAAGTGCCAGGTCAGTAGCCGCCGATGGCCATTCCTGCTCCGAGTAGTAGACCGCCAATAATCTGGCCGCCGAGGTTCAATGATGCCATCTGAACCAGGCTGATATCCAGAAAACCCAGGTAGTATGCTGAGTATGTCAAAACCATTGCGGTGACAACAGCTGAAAACATTATTCGCATAACGGCCCAGTCATTTCCCAGGAAAACAGCGGAAATCTTTTTGGAATTCCCCATCCCTGAATTTTGTAAAATATAGCCAAAGGCAATTCCCACTAAAATCGCAATGATGATCATTCCTGCGTGATTAATGTCTCCCAGCTTATAAAAAGGGGCTATCATTGTTTATCTCCAGTTAAAATTTTATATCTGACTTCAGTAGTGCCCGGTTAGAATTTTGCAAAAGCTGAAATGTAATCACTGAATCGTGCTGATAAGAATTTGAATAGAATTTCTTAGTAAAGTGTAGCGAAAATAAGCCTTGTTTGAGTGAGGTACGAACGAGTTTGGCGGTTTTTCGCGAAGCCAGCTTAGAAAATCTTCAAATTCATATGCAAAGAGTCAGTGATTACATTTCAGCGACTAAGTAGCAAATATCTAACCAGATATTACTGATCTGACTTGGGTTATAACCACTCTTTTCGTACAAAAAAGGCAACAAAAAGGCCTGCGGCAAATACAGACAGGAAGAAAACCCAGCCGGCCACTGCCATCATTGAAGCCCCTGTAATAGCGAGTCCACTGGTGCACCCGCCAGCCAGTCTGGCGCCTAAAGCAACCAGGACACCCCCGGCAAAGGCGGTTATGATTCTGCGCTTTGTTGTTGTATTATCCCCCTTCAGCATGATCGCCTTGGTTCGCTTGCCACGTATCGCAGCAATCAGACCACCGGCAAATACACCGATGATCATATAGACCAGCCAATTATCAAGCATATGGGTGGATGAGGTCAGGTACCGTTGAAAATAGGATATTCCGGCAGTATGCTCGGGAGCTACTTTATCCAGGCCAAAAACAAAAAATCGAGTAATGGCGCCTGATCCTCCTAATCCTTTTCCCACCAGGAAAAAGGAGAAAAAAAGAATGACACCAATTCCGATGCCAGCTAAATATGGATTGCCATAAGGCTTTTCATTTTCAGGAGCATTAATCATATATATCCCTGTGTTAAATTGTTGTTATATTTGATGTTTATATGGTATCAAAGCAATTTGCCGATTTAACTGGCAACCTTATCACTTTTTTCTATCAGAGAAGTTAGAAAGTAATATTTGGGTTCGGTCTTTTTCTCTGCTTGCAACACTTTCTTCTTCCTGCTCTTTAGCACTTTGGAAATTTCACTGTTACGGTCGTTAACATCGCCAAAAACTAGTGAACTGGTGGGGCAAACTTCAACGCAAGCTGGTTGTCGGTCTGTTCCAAGCCGATGCTCACAAAAGGTGCATTTATCGACATAATTATCGGGATGCAGATACCGGGCACCATAGGGACACCCAGAAATACAGTGTCGGCAACCCACGCACAAATCTTTATTGACGAGTACGATCCCATCTTTGATGTAGCTGGCTCCGGTGGGACAAACAGCCACACAAGGCGCTGCTTCACAGTGGTGGCATCGATTGGAAAACAGTTCCAAATCCATTCCGGTTGATGATTCAGTCAGTTTCTGTTCTGTCCAGTCTCTGGCATGTCCGTCAGGAACACTGTTTTCCATTTTACAAGCCAGTACACAGGCATCACAGGCCACACAGGTGGTTAAATCTATTGTCATTGCATATCTTGCCATAATTACCTATTTAGACGAAGGTCACAAAATTAATCTGAGAACCGGTCGCTCCCATGATGGGGTCCAAGCTGTATTCTGTCAGTAATCCGTTATCATCAGCACCCTTTTCGAATGCTTTACTGAGTCGCCGGTCGCTGCGGCCAAACCCATGTGCCATATAGACACAATCCTGTCGTATTCGCTGGGTGACTTTAACACGAACCCGGTTGCTCTTGATTCCCTGCTTGTTTTTGAGAACGACATAATCATCCTCTTTGAGATTATAAATGGCTGCTATATTCGGATGAACCCAGACCTTATTTTCCGGGAAAACTTCCAGCAACATTGAGTTATTGGAGGTTCGGGAAAAAGTGTGTTGTGGAGTTCTGCCATAAAGCAACCTGAAATAGTTATTTGTTGGTGACGGGTGTTTCTGAAATCGCGGCATTGGATCGAATCCCGCTTTTTCCAGCTGTTTAGAATAGAGTTCCACTTTTTTCGATGGTGTTTTAAATTTCATCATGGGTTTAACATACGCTTTTTGAAGCACACCACCCTTTTTATTGATATCTTTGATGGATGATCCCAGTTTTTGTAGTTGATATTCAATAACTTCTTCAAAATTCCAATAATTAAACGTCTTCCCTAACCCCAGACGATTGGCAATTTCTTTAGCCATCCACCAGCTGGGTTTACTTTGATGTAATGGTTTGACCGCTGGCTGGCGAATGGAGACAAATGGGTCTCTCCAGTCAGGGGAATTTAAAACATCGTATCGTTCCAGATAGGTGGTGTCAGGAAGTACGACATCGGCAAATCCGGTGATTTCAGATGGCATGGTCTCAACTACCACCATCAAATCCAGATGCTGGGCCGCTTCCTCAACCATTTTCGGATTGGGTACGGACCGGGACAAATTGGTACTGTATATCAACCATCCTTTGACCAGCGAATTTAACTGGCTGCCTTTATATTTGCCCGGAATCGAGGCTGCGATAATATCCTGTACTGGCGTACTGTTACCTAAAGGGTACTTCTCTTTGGTTTCAAAAGCATGAACGGCCTTGTGAGGTGCTTTGGGATATGGGTAGGCCGGCACTTTTATTTTATTTCCCAGAAAAATTCCACTTTCATTACCCCAGGCACCCAATAGAGCGTTGATAATCGCCATAGCACGTGCTCTTTGAGTATCGTCACCATACCAGGCAAATCGTCTACCGGGAAACAGCAGTGAATTCGGAATGGCATTTCCCAGTTCACGGGCGGTCTCTCGAATAGCTTCGGCTTTTAGTCCGGTATAAGTCGCAGCCCATTCAGGTGTCGTGTTTTCTACATGATCCTGTAATTGATCAAAGCCGGTGGTATGATTTTCAACAAAATCCTGATCGTATAACTCTTCAAAAATCAGCACATGCATCCAGGCTAATAAAAGCGCAATATCAGTTCCCGGTTTTATGGGTAACCAGTGTTTCGCTTTGCTGGCCGCTGTTGAATATCTGGGATCCACGACAATATGTTTGGACCCGTTACGTAAACCGGTTGTATAGTCCTGAACGGTGACATTGTGCATGTTTTCGCCCAGATGACCACCGATGAACGCAACCACTTTGGCTTTATCCAAACCGACTCTTTCAATGGCTCCGGGTCCTTTACCGAAAGTCAGAGACCATCCAATATCGCGAGCTCCCCGACATTGGGCATATGATGGATGCCCTTCTGTTTTCGACCCAATCGCATGCCATAGTCGTACAAAGGGGTCTGCGCCTTTTCCGTGTTTCAGTAAAGCCAGGGATTCAGGTCCATGTTGCTCCATAATTGATTTCATCTTATCAGCAATATAATTCAGTGCTTCATTCCAGCTGACTGCTTTAAATTGATCATCGGATGTTCGCAGCAAAGGTGTTTTTAGGCGGTCGGGATCGTACAACTGCCCCAGTCCTCCGGTTCCGCGTGGACAAAGCTTTCCTCGGGAAATGGGATGAAACCGGTTGCCTTCAATCTTGGTGGCCTGACCGTTTTTCACTGTCACATTAATGCCACATCCCATAAAACATACATCGCAGTATGAAGGCACGATTGTTTCACCGTTGGCCAGGGGAAGGATGCCATTATTGACCGCACTCTCACCTGTTTTAGGGAATAAGAAGGGTGTGCTGCTGATGGCGGCACCACCAATAATTGCTGTTTTTGTTAGATCAATAAACTTTCTTCGGGTTATATTTGTCATCGGTTTCTCTGGTATTGTTTTTCGCTGTTTTTGTTTCCGTTATCTACTCATTTTGAAAACGTAATTAAACATGATTAGATATAGGAGAGTTAAAAACCCTTTAGATCAGGAAGTTACTTTGGGTCAAAAACCGTGAAGCCTTTATTATTCATGTAAGACCCCTTTTTTTTACATGTATTTAATCATACGAATACATGTTTGTTTATATATACAGCAATTATTATACCTCATTTTATAGACAAATGAATCTATGTAATAGACTACTATTAAAGGATAAAAAATTGTCATGTTAAAAGAGGTGTTAAACCATTCTTTGACACATTAACATGTGTTAATATATACTAGCTGTAATATTAACACATGTTAAATCCGTTAAAGGCTAACCAGTAGAAAAATCCAGATAAGGCTTATGCAGAAGACAAACGGCAATAAAAGCATTGCAGACATCAATCTCAGTCAGTACTCAGACAAAATCGTCAACACTATGGCAGAGGCGTTGATACTGATAGGGCCTGATGGAACCATTTTGATGGTTAATAAATCGTTTGAGCGAATGCTGGGGTATGACCGAGAGGATATTGTTGGAAAATCCTGTAAACTGCTGAATTGTGATTTGTGTGATATCAGCGAAGGTGGAAATAAGGTAAAGTATTGCCAGCTGTTCTCCTATGGGACTGATGTGAGAAAAAGATGTCATGTAAAGAAAAAAGATGGCACCTATCTCGCTGTAATTAAGAACGCTTCGATCTTGAAGGATGAAGATGACCAGGATCTGGGTGCGGTTGAAATTTTGACAGATATTTCAGAGCTTGATCAATTAGATAGAAAAGTGGATTCGCTCTCCCGACAGTTACTGGAAGATGGGTCCTTTCATGGAATCATTGGAAAATCACTATCTATTCAAAAAGTATTTGAACTGGTTGAAAAAGCGGCCTGGAGTGAATCTCCCATCATTATTTTCGGAGAAAGCGGCACCGGGAAAGAACTGATCGCCCAGGCTGTTCACACATTGGGCAGAAGAAAGGATAAACCCTTTGTTCAGTTGAATTGTGCAGCCCTGAATGAATCATTGCTTGAGAGTGAACTGTTTGGACATGTGAAAGGTGCGTTTACCGGTGCCTTTCGTCATCGAATTGGTCGATTTGAAACCGCCGACGGAGGTGATATTTTTTTAGATGAAATAGGAGATGTTCCCATATCGATTCAGGTAAAATTGCTGAGAGTTCTTGAACAAAAACAGATCGAAAGGGTAGGCGACCACCAGCCGATACCTGTTGATGTCAGGCTTATCACTGCGACAAATAAAAATCTTGAGGAGATGATCCGGCATAAAGAATTCAGGGAGGACTTTTTCTTTCGGATCAATGTGATTCCTATCTATGTTCCCCCATTGCGTGAACGGTTGGAAGACGTTCCTCTACTGGTAGACAGCTTCATCAGAAACTTGTCTAAAAGAACCGGTAAAAATATTACCGGGTTGACTGTTGATAGTCTGAACTATCTTTTGGCTTATTCCTGGCCGGGCAATATCAGAGAACTAAAAAGTGTACTGGAATATGCTTTTGTAGTGGCAGAAGAGGGGCTGATTAAACCGGATCAACTTCCACAGAATGTACTGGCTAAAGAGGATTTTAGATACACCAATGGCTTTACAGCGACGTCAGGAGTGAAAGCGGTACCATCAGCCAATTTACCTTCATCGGATCAAAGGAGTGGGAATCATCCAGGTAATCATGTAAATTTTACCCCTGATTCTGAGGAATCCCCTGAAAAAATCGCTCTGATTGATGCCTTAAATCAAACGAAAGGGAATCAATCCGAAGCGGCCCGTTTGTTGGGAATCAGTCGGGTAACTGTTTGGAATCGGATGAAGAAATATAATATAGATTTAAAAAGAACACTATTATCATAGTTAGTGCCTGCACGAAAACGCTGTAAAATTTAGCTACTATTCATATAGCTGACTTAGATCCATAATGAAGATTCGAGCTATCAGTAATTAGCTATCAGTAATCAGTTTTTATGGGACTGAAAAAATGTTTGTTTTTACTGAAGGCTGATAGCTGACAACTGTCGGCTTCTTAACTGGTATACTGAATGTTATTTTTAAAACAGGGCTTTTCGTTCAGGCACTGGTTACCGAAATTCTTTATGATGTCAGTCTGATTCAATGATTTCGAACGGTTGAGACCCTATGCTTGAATATTACGGGAAGAGAAAACGTTGGATAAAGTGGCTTGTTTTTCCTCTGTTGATGGTGTTTGCAATTCTGAATTCGGGCAATATCAATGCAGAGTCGCCAACATCGCAATTTTCTAAAATATCTGATCCATCAGAATCGTCAGGGCTTTATCACCTTTGCCCGGCCGATGAATCTATTGCGCCTGAAGTGATCTTAATTCCCAAAGCAAGATCCTGGTTGATATCGTTGTTGTTACCTTATCTGAGGTGTAATCAAACGTCTTCCCTACCGGTTCTGCTAGTATTTCCTGATCAATATGCAGCCAATTTTGATCGGTTTCTTACTGGGATTAAAAACCGAAATATCCTCTCTTTTCTAAATCCGGAAATACTTAATCGAGATTATCTGGTAAATTTACCCCGATTGAATACGCTAAGTATTAAAGATGATCCATTTGAAGCATCCCTGCAGCTGGCAAAATATTTTCCTCATCAATCATCGGAAATTGTGCTGACCGTAGTTAATAATCCGGTTCATTTTATTCAGGCATCACTGTTTGCCGCTCATTTTTCTATTCCCTTAGTCGCATTTCAATCAAAAATTGATACCCACGCACTTGAAACGTGGGTCGCTGAAAAAAATATTCAGAAAATTTATCTCATCGCTAAGGATAATCCGGGGATATCCATTTCATCTTTAATACCGGTGACCCGATTATCGCTGACAGAGGTTGATCGGAGAGTTGTCCGTCGATTGGGTGCTGACAGGATTCGAAATCTAATTATCACAAATCCTTTTTTTAAGGACCCCAAACATATCGGTGTTGACCCGGATCTGGTGCATTATGCCCCTTATATTAGCTTGTTACGACAGTCTCCATTGATCCTATCCTTGTCAAATAAAGGATCGGACGCAGAAAAAGTCTTTCGTTCTTTCACGCAAAAATATGGAATTAATCCCACCACCATCACGCTGGTGGGAAACTATTCGATGATAAGTACGGTGAAAGTCGATGATAAGCTGAGAGATCAGATATTTCAAAAAAAAGAGATGAGACTTGAACCCCTATCAAGCCCTATTGATGGTCATGCGCTTCCCTTTGGTATAGGACGGCTGCCTTTTTCAAAAATTGACTGTCTTTCAATGTATTATGCCAGACTCAAGGAGCTGGAGCGAACACTGGTTGACCGTTTCCCTCGCTTTACCATGATTGCCAATCTTGAAAGTGATAAAAGAAAAAAACTGATGCTGGCAGAGTCGATAAGTCGGTTAACGGTCAAGGAATTGAAAAACTTTAGTTTCGAAGGAGATGAGTTTTATGGCAAGTCTCCTGATGACCCTGATATTTGGGAAACCGCCCTGAAGTCTGATTTGATTATCTACGAGGGTCATATTGAACAGTTTGCCTTGATTAAAGAAAAACAGGATTCTACCAACGATACGTTAAAACATTATGAAGCGCCCTATTTTAACCATTTCCCCTTTATGATTTTGCAGAGCTGTGATTCACTCAAAAACCATGAAGTCTTATTGGATAGAGGAATCAGTGGTATGATCGGGAGCTGTTCCAAGGTTCACAGTGCTTCAGGAAGTGCAACAATTAAGACACTGTTGGATTCAATGCTTTATGATGGGACTAATTATGGTGAGGCATTAAGAGATGCTAAAAACTACTCGCTCAGTATTGTCGAATTGAAAAAAAGGCGCGGTCACACCCAACAGGATAAAACATTGCGCTCCGCTTTAACATTCAGACTGATGGGTGACCCTCAGGCAAGGTTGTTTTTTAAAAAGCTGCCCTCACCGGTTAGAAAACCACTGAAAGCAGAATTTGTTGATGATCAGACCATTCAAATAACAACACCGCATCGACATTATCCGGAAGTTAAAAATAAATGTTATAAACTCCGATTGTTTCCTAAGGCGGAAGCGGCGGGTATTGTTAGCCGGTCTGTTGACCCCACAATTACCATGAGGTGCATCAATCCCTTATATTTTTTTAAATTACCACTGAACCAAAGACAGAAAAACATCGGGAAATTTGAATTTAAAGAAGATCATTCCTTATCTCCCCGAAGTGTAAATTTAATCGATCCATTGGGTCGATGGATATATCTCCTGCATTATCCAAAAAAAGAGCTCAAAAACCAGAGAATAATCCTTCGTTCAAAATAAACTGCGTCCTCCAAATTATTGGACCTGTGCGGTAGAAATTACAAACAATATAAGTGGTTGAAATAATGCACTTAACAATATTAGGCGTGAACAGATAAAGTGATTTCTAACTAGCATAAATCATACATCATCCTAATAATACAAACACCTCAAAAAATACTACCGCACAGGTCGAAATTTTTTATATACTGAAAGCCAATAATCCGTTGTTGAAGATAATTATTCCAAAAAGAATCAATACTCCGCCACTTATGTACCGAACTAAAGATGGATGTTCTCTAAAAAAAACAATTTTTTGTCTAAAGAGTTGTGAACTGTAACCTGCAAAAAGCATAGGAATAGCGAATCCGAGTGAATAAAAACTCAACATGATAATCCCGTTAACCAGATTCCCTTGACTAGCGACACTCATCAAAACACTCGAAAGAACAGGGCCGATGCAGGGTATCCAGATTAATCCCAGTGTTAGCCCCAGGAATAAGCCTGATAAATTTCCTTTCGAATTACTTTGTAACCTATTTAGAATTGTCACTTTTTTAAACAGGTTAATGTTAAAAAACATTAAAATACCAAAAAGCACAATAACAATTCCTGCCACTTTTTCGAGATAAAGAAACTTTCCTGCAATCAAATCTCCCAGAAGGGTTGATACAACACCCATGGAAATAAATGCAATGGCTAATCCAATGACAATTAAAAAGGGGCGATATTTTTGATCTTCACTGGTACCGGTAACAATAATGGGCAGGATCGGTAAAACGCAAGGTGAAGCAACGCTCACAAAACCTGCTACAATTGTTAATAAGATACTTGTTAAAGTGATATCCATAGGGCTATTTCACTGTTTGCAGGTTTTTGAGAAGTTGAGGGCTGCGATGAATACCTGGCGGAAAACGGTGAGCAATGCTGTGATCACTATTGAGAACAATTACAGTGGGTAATCCTCGAACACCATACTGATAAAACAAAGAACGATTAGCGGAATCGTCCGTTGTAATGTAGTGGATTCGAACATATTTTTCAATATCGGCCTTATTCTCATTTATAATCCTCGCTTGCAATTGACAAGGTCGTCCGCCTGGATTCAGAAAAAATAAAAGCTTACCCCTGTCTATCTCCTGTTCGTCATTTCTAATCGGTTGTGAACTATCTTGAGTACGTTGTGATCCTTCTTGAGTAGATTGAGTCAGGTTCTTCTGAGGGGTCATAAAAAATGTTCCTGAAATTGCAATCGCTGCAAAAATAAAAAAAATTACTGAAATTTGAATAATCCTAGTTTTGTTCATTTTGTATCGTTTATATTTAAGTGGAGCCTAAAAGAAGTTATCTGAAGGGCCAAATTTAGTCTATCCCTTGCTTAGGGATCGTACAATAATAACTTCACATAATCTGTTTGCAAAGGTCCCAAAAAGACTGGATATTTTACTAACAGAAGGTGAATTAATTTTTGAACCGACTCTTATCCGTTTTTTTTTGCATTTTTGCACATTCGAAACGAAACAGATCAATAAAAAAAACGGATTCCCGGCTGTGGCATCGACCGCTAAAAACATGCCGAAAACGGAAGTAACTTTAAAATAGAATTTGTTATTACACCCAAGGCAAACAATAATTATTCAATACATATGCCACAATCCATATTGATTAAGGGTGTACTTTTAACTTGCTATTTATGATGTTGAAATTACTATCAAATATTCAACACTTGATCCGCACTCTCTGTTTTTATTACGTTATCATTCGAAGGGATAGATTGTTAGCCTATTCCGTATTACGGACTGATTTCCTTCTAAAAAATCAATAAAGTTAAAAAACGATATCTGAGGGTTTTACTATTTGTTGATTTGTTACTGATTTGCATTAAAGTAACATGTTTTACTTAACATCACTTTTAATAGAAGTGAGATCAGCACTGTTTTTGCCATTTTCAGGAAAGTAAGCATCTATTCTAAAACGTTGAATCAAGTTAGATTTTTGCCTTTTGGGCAGAAAATACTTTAACAATCATTTTCCGTTTATCCAGGTAAGGTTTCATTGGAGCGCTTCATATTTAAAGCAACCTCTTTTATCATTCTTGGACAATTAAATTTCGATGATTTATCTAGTACTGTTAGTAGCTTGGTAACTAGTGCCTGAACGAAAAGTCCCTGTTTTCAATTATAGCCTGGTTTTAAAAATACCATTCAGTATGAAAGTCAAAAAACTGATGACTGATTACTGAAATCTCGAATCTTCAATATGGAACTAAGTCAGCTAAATGATAATAACTGAATTTTACAGGGTTTTCGTTCAGGCACTAACTATAAGTATCATTTAAATATGATACAAAGTGTTACCCTTTTCTGTATTTGGTAACAATTAATTTTTGTTACCTGTGATATGGTAACAATATTATTAATTGATACTTATCAATTTTACCGCTGTTGAATTCCCTATCCCACATTTATCAAAAAAAAATGAAGAGCGTTTAAACATAAAAACAACAATAGATTGCATCTACTTTGAAAATTGCAGATGATTTATAAAAGGGCCATGGCATGTTATTTGTAGAATCTTGTTTCAAATGCATGATAAGACATCAATGATATTAAAATATAATATTAAAAAAATGGATGTTTTCCAAATATTGTTACTGAAGCAGAAAACCTGAGTGCCTACTTTTTGTATTAGATTTTTTTTCTAATGGAAGTAATGGGTAAAGGGGGTAATTTGAATATAAACTGGAGATTATTATGGCGGAAGATCTAAATTCTATTGAGTTTGCAAATAATGTAGATGCTCGTGGAAGTGCCTGCCCGGGACCTCTTTTAGAGGCAAAGAAAGGTGTTGGCAAGGTGATGGTTGGGCAAGTCTTGGAAATTTTTTCAAATGATTCTGGAACGCGAAATGATATTCCTGCCTGGGCCGGAAAAGTGGGCCATGAGTATCTTGGTTATTTGGAAGTGGATGGATATGACAAACATTACATCCGAAGGAAAAAGTAGTGTAATTTGCGTAAATATTCCAAAAAGTATACTGGAGGGGGGCCTCCAGTTTTGCTATTTTTATAAAAAATTTAGAAAGTTATAGAATTTTAAAAACCATTTTCAATTTTTTCTATAGCTTAATTTTTAGGACTTCAACAGGAACACCATGCCAGATGAGACGAAAGTGAAGGCAGAAAACAAAATTCTTATTTTAGCAACCGAAACCTGCGCTTATCCCGGAGCAGACTCAGTTGGATCATCCCATTCAAGTTATCCCGCAAATACATACATTCTCAGGGTTAGAGCCCCCGTGCTATTCCCCGAGCAGTTTTACCTGGATTGTTTTGAGAAAGGCATCAGCGGAATTATCATTATGTCTTGTGGAGAGGAGTGTCCATATGAACATGCATATACGGCACTGGCAAAAAGGCTTGATCAGGTATACAAGATGATGAGGGAAAAAGAATTTGATATTCGCAGGCTTAAGCTCACAGCTATTTGCACGGTTTGTAATCGTGCCTTTTTAAAGAATATTAACGAAATGAATATGTTAGTGAAGGAACTAGGCCTTCCGAAAGAAGGCGAAAAAAAGACTCCCTGAAAAAGAGTTATCCTGACGCAAAACAATAACTATAACCAGCCCGGGAAGTGCCTGATTCATGGTTTCTATTCCGGATATTTAGGAGAGATTCATGCAAGCCCGTCGTGAATTGAATTTTGATGCCCTTGTTGTTGGAGGCGGAATTGCCGGACTTCAAGCAGCCCTTGATCTTGCAGAACAAGATTTTAAGGTGGCTATTGTAGAAAAAGACGCCACCGTCGGCGGTAAAATGATACGGCTTTCAAAAGTGTTTCCAACCTTGGACTGTGCCAGTTGTATTACGACACCCAAAATGGCCTCTGCAGCCCATCATGATAATATTTCTATTTTTACTTATTGCGAACTGAAAGAACTGCAGCGTTCATCAGATGGGATTGAAGCCACAGTAAATCAGAAAACAAGATTCGTCAATCCAGATACCTGTATCGGATGCCGGCAGTGTGAATACGTTTGTCCGGTTTATGTTCCCAATGAAGAACAGGGAAACTTCAGTATGCGGAAGTCAGTATATATTCCCTTTTCTAATGCGATTCCACAAATTGCTGTGTTGGATATGGATAACTGTACACTCTGCGGCCGATGTGCCAAAGTTTGTCCAACTGATGCAATTGATTATCTTGAACAGCCGGAAGAATTCAGTATAAGCGCAAAAACTGCAATTTTGACGACCGGCTTTAAACTAACTCCCATGAATCAGAAACCTGAATATGGTCAGGGTAATGTCCAGAACGTTATCTCATCCATGGAAATGGAAAGATTGCTGGCACCGCATGGTCCTTATCATCGTGTTCTCAGACCCTCAGACGGGAAAGAACCCGAATCAATCGCCTATGTTCAATGTGCGGGTTCCAGAGATAAATCTATAGGGATTCCATATTGTTCCAGAGTTTGTTGTATGTATGCCATCAAACAAGCCATGCTTCTTTCCGGATCTCTACCTTTGGCCGATATTACGATTTACTACATGGATATTCGAGCTTTTGGAAAGGGCTATGAACAGTTTTTTCAAAATGCCAAAGCGATGGGTATTGAGTTTGTAAAAGCAAAAATTGCAAAAATTGAACAAGGTGACAATCAATATGTGAAACTCAGGTATGAAAATCAAGAGGGCGATGGCGGTGTTTCCATTAGAGAACATGATCTGGTGGTTCTTTCATTGGGAATGGTCCCTGAATGGAATCCTGCGGGTATCTGCGATGTTTCTTGTGATACGGATGCATTTATAAAATCACTTAAACCGATGACCGCTCCGTCAGTGACTGATATGGAAGGTGTTTTTGCTGCAGGTGTTGCATTGGGACCGAAAGACATTGTTGATACAATCACCGAGGCCGGTGCAGCGGCAATTGAAGCTGCGAAGTACCTTACTAAAAAAAGTGCGGCCTGAACGCCCCACATCGACAGGTAAAAGGTAGCTGTGAGAAACGCAGACTTTGCCTGAACAAAGGAATTGAAATTTTTATTGTCACAGGAGAAATCTAAAAATGTCATCAAAACCTAAAGAAGATACTACAGAAGACAAGGTTGGTGTATATATTTGTCATTGCGGTGGTAATATCTCTGATCATGTGGATGTACAACAGGTTGCCGAAAATGTAAAAGAAATAGACGGTGTCAGCATGGTTCATACAAACGTGTTTATGTGCTCTGACCCCGGTCAGGAATTGATCCAAGAAGACATTAAAAGTGGAAAAGTGAATAAAGTCGTTGTCGCATCCTGTGCGCCAAGCCTGCATGAAACAACGTTTCGAGGGGCCATAAGAAGGGCCGACATGAATGCTTATCTATACGAACATGCCAATATTCGCGAACAAGTCAGTTGGGTTCATGATGGTGACCCAGCTACTGCTAAAGCGACTATACTGGTTAAGGCCGCGATTGCCAAAGCCAAGAGACTTGTTCCATTAGAACCTATTAGAGTAGATGCTCATAATCACGCTGTCGTTATTGGTGGTGGAATGTCAGGACTCAGAGCTGCACAGGATCTTTCCCAGAGAGGGATTAATGTTGCTTTGATTGAGAAGAGTCCTTTTCTGGGTGGCCAGGTTGCCAATCTTGATACGCTTTTTCCGACCGGGGAAGATGCTGCCGATATCGTCACCGAGATGGCGGCGGCGGTAATCAATGATCCGAAAATCAGTGTACATACCTGCAGCCAGATCGTTCAGTCCGAAGGGTATGTTGGAAATTTTAAAGTCACAATCGAAAAGAAACGCCCAGATTCAGTTGAAGATTTTGAAAAGTTAAAAAAGCAGGCAACCAGTGGTCAAGAATTCGGTAGCTATATCCCTTTTGCGGGGTTTTATTCGGAAAAAATTCCGACAGAGAAAGAAAAAATTGTGTTAGAAACCGGTGTCCTGATATTTGCTACCGGTTTTCAGACTTATACTCCGCGGCAGAAAGAGTATGGTTATGGAGAAAATGCGCAAGTGATTACCTTACCCCAATTAATCCAAACCATGGCTCAGGACAAAAGTGAAGACGACGTATTGAAAATCAATGGTAAGAAAATTCGGCGGGTTGCCCTTATTCATTGTGTCGGGAGTCGACATATTCCTGGGATTCATGAACCGGATGAAAATGGGAATTATAATGAACATTGTTCGCGGACATGCTGTACGGCGACGCTTCAGGCAGCTATTGGAATTCGCCAGAGACATCCCGGAACCCATGTATTCGAATATTATCGCGATATCAGGACGTATGGTCGGGGTCAAGAAGAATACTATGAAGAGGCCTCAAAAAACAATGTTATTTTTCTGCGCTTTGAACCGGAGAATAGTCCAATTGTGGAACAGACGCCAAACAGCCTCTATCCGATGAAAGTATCGGTCAAAGATACACTGACCTTTGGAGAAGAGATAGAGGCGGAAGTTGATTTAGTGGTCCTTTCTGTAGGGATGCTCCCCAGCAATATTAGTAGTATGACAGAAATGATGAAAATCCCTGTGAGTGCAGACCGCTTTCTGCAGGAAGTCCACCCAAAATTAAGGCCGGTGGAACTTGCTAAGACTGGCGTTTTGCTGGCGGGGACCTGTCAAGCTCCAATGGATATCGGTGAATCCTGTAACGCTGCCCAGGCAGCTGCAGCAAAAGCATCTATCTTACTTTCCAAAGGCTATGTGGAACTCGATCCTTTCATCGCTCAAGTCGATTCACAGCGCTGTATCGGTCATGGTGAATGTCTGACAGCATGTTTGGTAGAGGGAGCTATCAAAATGGAGGACGTCGAAATTGAAGGGAAAATTACAAAACAGGCGCAGGTCGCTCAGGCTATTTGCACAGGATGTGGTGCTTGTGTTGCTGTCTGTCCGGAAAATGCCATTGATATCAATGGCTGGAAATTAGAACAATACGAGGAGATGGTTGACGCTATTGTTTCGTCATAACCTTATTGTTAACATAAATCCCGTGTCTCTATCTAATACTTGCTCTGTTTTTTTTTAAAAAAATATTCAGGGAAAAGAGATATTTCAAAAAACATTGTTTTGGTGCCACTCATGAGCGAAAAGAAAAAAGATGAAAAAAAGGAAGCTTTAAAAGCACTTCGTAAGGAACGTAGCAAAATTATTGAGCGAGTTCGCAATATGAATAAAGCTCAAAACAGTGATATTAAAAATATCAGCGAGCAACTGCAAACAGGTGGAAAAACGGTTCCAGAGATCGCAGAAGCGATTCGTATTCCAACCTCCCAGGTGATGCTGTATGTGGCCAGTCTGATTGAATATGGTTTGGTTGCAGAAGGTGCAAAGGCAGGAGATTACTTCAAATATGAGATTGTGCCTCAGTAGGCCGCTTCTGAATATTTGTAACCGTTCACGGGTTCAAAGTTCAGAAGTTCAAAGTTCCCATGTATATCTAATTCATAGATATGTTAACTGTTACTTGAATAATCGGTTTAATTTTTGTTTAAACATCTTCAAAAAATTTGAACGCTCATACAATCGTTTTTCCAAGGTTTTCTTGAGTGAAAAATCTAAAAAATGATTAAAAACAACTTTGAACAATGAACACTGAACCTGTGAACGGTTACGAATATTTTTTGTAAACGGATAATAAATGAGTTTTGATAAAATGTAATTCTTGAACGGAGAATATAACATGAGTATAGGTGTTGATCCAGATTTTATTCTGGAATTAGAAAAATTTGGGGTTGCAGACGCCAGTACCTGCTTTAATTGTGGCAATTGTACTGCCGTTTGTTCGTTGTCAACCGAATCAACCCCATTTCCCCGGAAAACGATTCGTTACCTGCAGTTGGGTGCTAAAGAGAAGTTATTGGAAAGTCCGGAACCCTGGTTGTGTTATTATTGTGGAGATTGCACGGAAACATGTCCTAGGGATGCCAATCCGGGTGAAGTGATGATGGGGATCAGACGTTATTTGACAACAAAGTATGATTGGACAGGGATATCTCGCCTGTTTTACACCTCTAAGCTATTTGAGATAACGGCAATCCTGGTGATTGCCCTTCTGGTGGGAATAGGATTTTATTTCTTTCATGGACCAATGCTTACGGATCGGGTAGCACTGAACGTTTTTGCTCCCAATACGGTCATTGAAATTCTGGATTTGATCATGCTGGGCGTGTTGTCAGCTCTATTGTTGAGCAATGGGTATAGAATGTTTAAAGATATAACGGGAGATCCGGCTCAATACCTCTTACCAGCCGAAAAGGGGAAACAGTCTTCGCGCCGGTTTTTGGTTAGGGGTATTCCACTTTCCATCTATCTCTTAGAAATAAAAGAATTTGTCATCCATCTATTGACCCAAAAAAAGTTTGCATCTTGTGATACGGATAAACCACGAATGGGAATGCAGTGGTTTGTTCATTTGCTGATTATGACAGGCTATACAATCATTTTCATGTTGGTGGTTGTCGGATTACGTTGGTTCCAGCGGGATGAAATTCTTCCTATTTGGAATCCCATCAGACTTCTCGGTTACTATTCAACTTTTGCGATTCTTTACGGAACGACTTATGCTATCGTGGGTCGATTAAAAAAAAGCAAACCTGTTTATGAACATACTCACTCGTCTGATTGGGCTTTTCTGATACTTCTATGGCTAACAACTTTTACAGGTATTTTGATTCATTTTACTCGATTACTGGCGATGCCGTTATCGACGTATTACATATATGTTATTCATTTGATGATCGCGGTTCCGATGCTGGTTATTGAAGTCCCCTTTGCAAAATGGACACACCAGCTCTATCGTCCCTTAATTCAGTATTTGATGAAAGTGAGGGAACACGCTTTATTACAAAAACAATAATTTTAACAACAGGAGAAAAAGATGTCGGAAAAACAGGAAATGATTATGTACATTGCCACTTATGCAAATAATAATGCAGAAAAGGCCGCAATGCCATTCGTATTAGCTGGAGCCGCTTTGGCAATGGATATTAGAGCGGTTGTAGTCCTGCAGGGAGAGTCCACATATATGGCAAAAAGGGGATATGTTGATACAATGGATCAGCCCGGGGGATTTCCTCCAATGAAGAAATTACTTGCAGATTTCTTTGAATTTGGGGGCGAATTGAAAGTTTGTGGGCCATGCATCAAGGAACGAGGTATTGAAGAATCAAGTCTGGTGGATGGATATAGCATAACTGCCGCTGGCGAGGTGAACATACTAGCCCTTAAGGCCGATGCAGTCATAGCAATTTAAACTAAACAACCCGGTAGATCAGGCGTTGTCTGTATTATGAACGTATACCAATGGTTGATACCGAAAACGATATTGAGGTTTATCTATGAAAGATCAAACGGTTCACTTTCCCCCCAAAAGAGTTAATGATCTTGTGGAAATAAAAAAAAATGGTTCCGATGTTATTTGCAGTCTTTCTTTTGAAGTTTTGCCGGTGGATTTTGCTCATAAGGATAATCAATTTCAAGCATTCATTTTCCTTTGTTGTTATGTTGTTCGTGTACATGGGAAAGAATTCATGTTCAGAAAATGTTATGCCCGGGGTTGCCCCCACAATTTATGTCCTCATGTTTCTCAGGCGGTAATGATTGCCAACCGCTATCTTCAAAGAGATTACAAGAAAATGCGTGAGGTAGGGATTAAAATAGAAGATAAGCAGTTCACCCTGAAGGACATGTTAACAGAATTTGATAACATAAAGGATAATAAGGAACCATCTCTAACAATTTACGATTATATAAATATTGCTGAGGAAGGTAATGCTGTTACGGTTGAAATTGTCCTTGAGTTTGTTCCTGCTGTTGAGCACTTTGCTAGCGAAAAAAATAAGCAGACCTTTCTTACAGGGTATTTTACAGTGAATACACTGGGTAGAATTGGAAATTACCAGCGTTGCCTTTCGTGTTATCCAACAGAAAAAGAAAAAGATGATAAGCCATTGGCAATTGTAACTGCTAATGAGCGTTTATCTGAATTGTACCGCGAGTTTGACAACGTTGAAATTAAGTATAAGGAACAATTTTTTGAATATTGATATTCAAATTTCAATTTAAGAGATAATCCCGCGTTCATAATCTTTCTGCCATTAGATTCCCGGGATAAAAACAGCGGGGTAGCCTAGAATGCCTCGCTGTTACTTTTTTAATTTAACGATTGATGAAGAGAAAAATGAAACAAGTTTCTTTGACAACAGGGATATAGGAAATACAGGCCATCGTATTAGTCCTCAGGCCGCTAAAAACCTGTTTGATCTGGAAAACGACTTGATGGGGTTTAAATCACTTTATGGTATAAAAATGTTACCCATGTTACTTTTATCTCATAAGTAACATTAGTACTTCTATTAAGTAGCAACGTTGAAAACAGTAGATTTATTCACTCTATTTTCTCCTCAATACACCTTCATATGCTCCTTTAAGGTATCCCCAGCCTTCCCGCTCTTCCCTATTAATTCATCAAAAAAAACCGGCTACATTTTACTGTATCAAGGATAGCGAGATATCTGAAAAATATTTGGCGTGCCAATTGCAATTGTTACGATAAGAGAGTCGCAGAGATAAAACAGTGTCATTTTCAATAGATTTTAATTTATCTCTTTTTCTGGTTTTTTTATTTTTTTAATCACTCAATTTAAATTCTAGACAATAGGAGTTTATGATGAATGTATGCTATCCCGTTGAAACGGAACAAGGGAGCAAGAATGCACTGCATGGGCATTTTCGACTGTCTCCTCGATTTATCATTTATAATACGGAAACAAGTGCGGTTCATTCGGTTGAGAATCAATTTAAAAAAAAGGTTCATGATATTGAAGTTCCTCTAAAATCATTACGTGCTATGTCTGTTGCTGCGGCAATTGTCGGAGGAGTAGCAAAATGTGATCTTAAGAAAATCAATAGCTATGGAATAAGGGTGTTTCAGGCCACCATGTCTAATATGGAAGATAACTTCAAAGCTTTAAAAAATGGTGAGTTAATTGAGCTTACACAAGATAATATTCATCGAGGTCAGCCTTGTTGAAAAACCGTAAACAAGACAGAAGATTTAAATTTTAGAGATGATCGGAACCACTCACAGTCTGAATTTTTTCTTCTGTCTATCATTCTTTTATTTTTCATTTTTATATCAAAAGGATCGAAAATTTTCCGTTTTTATGAATAGTTTAGTTTTTGTGAAATCACTGCAAATCATTTGTTGTGAAGATAGGCATTAAAAATACAATCATGGCTAAACAAGGATTTTTAAAAACCTATAAATGGAGCTAATCATGACTATCGCAGGAAGCATAAAACAGGAACATAAAATTGCTTATCTGGGAAATAAAGCAAAAGAGATATTCCCTAATATTTCGATAGCAATTTTTGAAGAGGCTTTCCGCTTAGGGGTTGAAGCCGCACTGAAAAAAAACAAATACAGAAAGTGGAGTGATGTGATTAAGGAGCAACCCGTTGCTAGAAAGAAATTTTTTGAAAATATTCTAAGGGAGTCAAAAACCTATTTGAAAAAAACGAGTTTGAATATCGATCAAATTGAAAACCTACTTAACGAGCTTAGTAAAAAAAACAGACGATATCTCGGATAGGGCCAAATTTACTTGAGAAAGGCAAGCTGCCCCCTATCGCTTTTTCCCTTGATTCAGATTGAATGGGGTGCCTTTCTCCGGTATCGACAAGTATCTTTTTGCCTGCTCCTTAAAGCTATCAACAATAGATAGCAATAGTGTATTCTATTCCGTTATTGAGTTGGTAGGTCATCATACTTTGGTCAAAGACTTTAGTTTCCCTAACAATGGGATGATTTTTATAATAGGTCATAAGATTACTTTTGTTTTAAAATCAGGGTTGCTTTAGGGGGATATTCCATTTTTTCATATACTTCCAAATAGATGAGTGACTCAGATTGAGTTGTCGGCCAATCTCGGATTTATTCCATTTGTATTGATTCAACAAGTCTAACAGTTCTTTCTTTGTTAGTTTATTTGGTTTTGCTGATATAGTTTTGACTGCCTCAATAGATTGATCAGGTATGCGTATTTCTATTGGAAGATCAAATGCCTCAATCTGTGTACTGTTACAGAGAACAAATGCATGTTCAATGGCATTTTCCAGTTCACGAACATTACCGTTCCAAGAGTGGTCCATTAGAAGCCGGAGTGCAGGATTACTGACACTTTTAACTTTCTTACCGGTTTTTTTATTCATGCTCTTTATAAAGTGATTCACTAGCATTTCAATATCTTCTTTGCGGTCTCGTAGCGGTGGAATTTGAATGGGGAATACTTTTAGGCGATAATAAAGGTCTTCTCTAAAAATACCGTCGCGAATCAGCTGATAAAGATCTCTGTGAGTTGCTGCGATCACCCTGAGATTGATTTTTCGTTTCTTTGATTCACCAACACGTTCTATTTCCCTTTCCTGAAGGACTCGGAGAAGTTTTACTTGAATAAAGGGACTTAATTCACCAATCTCGTCTAAAAAAATAGTTCCATCCTGAGCTTCTTCAAAACGACCGATGCGATCTCTTACCGCATTAGTAAAAGCACCTTTAACATGGCCGAAAAGTTCACTTTCTAATAATGATTCTGAAAGCGCCGAGCAGTTAACCGTTATCAATGGTCGATTCTTACGGTGACTCTGATAGTGAATAGCGCCTGCAACCAATTCTTTGCCGGTCCCACTTTCTCCCTGGATGAGGATGGTTGATTCACTGGCAGCAGCGACCTTTATCGCTGAAAAAACCTTTTCCATTTCATGGCTTTTCCCGATAATGTTTCCCATTTGGTGAATTTCTCCTAGGCGGAATGCGGCTTCCTCAGCAATTTTCTTTGCGTTTTTTAATTCAGTGAGATCTGTAACGGTCTCTACAACACCAATAATATTGTCTTTTTCATCTCTAACCACACTGGCATTTTTTATTAAGGAAATATCGTGGCCGTCTTTATGTCGCATCAAACACTCTTTTGTTTCTGATGTGCCTCTTTCGATGATCCCGCAACTTTCAATTCCGGATGGGCATTCATTTCCGAAACACCGGCTACAACCTAGAATATCACAGCCTTTTCCCAGTGTCTCCTGGGCTGAATATCCACTAATTTGTTCCATAGACCTGTTCCAAGAAGTGATTTTACCATTGATATCCATGGTAAACACCCCGTCTGCCATAGAATTTATGATCTGGCTTAAGAATCTCAAATTCCAAATTTCATGGGTTTGGTTGGGCATCGGTTTTGTTATTTCAGATTCATTGAGTACTTGCTTTTTCTTCATTTTATCCTTTAATCAAACTTTTCAATGATTACAAACATTTTGGGGTGATCATCAATTTTTGCCTAAACTGAACCGGTTGCTGGGTTTTCAGGTTAAAAAAATATAGGTGATAATTAGTGCCTGAACGAAAAGCCCCTGTTTTCAATTATAATCTGGTTTTATAAATAACATTCAGCATAAAAGACAAAAAGCAGTCAGTTGTCAGTCTTCAGTGAAAACAAACATTTTTTCAGGCACTTAAAAACTGAAAGCTGATGGCTGATTACTGAAATCTTGAATCTTCATTATGTATCTAAGCCAGCTAAATGAATAGTAGCTGTATTTTACAGGGTTTTCGTTCAGGCACTAATTATGTTACTCGATAATGTTACAATTATACCCATGTTGTTACCTTTGATTATAGGTAACAACATAGGAACTGTCAATCTTAAATAATCAACCGGCTATTTTTCCCTATTAAAAGGCTATCAATCAATTGATTGACACTCTATTTTTAATGAAAAAAGGGCCTAATTATTAGGCAGGCATATGGTATTTCAGGAAACGTATAAATCCGTCTAAGGAGCCACTGAAGTCATTGCTGACCTAAAAATCCTTACACGGTGTATTACAATTCACCTAAAACAATATATATCTGGCACTTAGATGACATTTAGCTTTTGAGCGGCAGGTTTTTTTATTGTATTTAATAATTCAACGAATTTGTTATTTTTTTTATAACAAATCTCCATACAGCAGAGGACATGTTTTATTATCTGTCTCCTAATTTATGGCAGCGTTTTTAAGTTGTATATTTAAAGTATCAATCTGATAATTTTGCTGAATGTGACCATTATGCCTTTGAGTGGATTTTCCCGAAGCGGAGCAATCATAATAGATGTTACCTTGAGTGCCAGATTGTTACATTATAGCATAGGTAACATCATATCACTGCTATTTTGCAAAAATCAGTCGTACTAAAATTTTTTAAATAAACTAAAATAGCATAAAATAGTACATAAAAACAGCTAATAGCATTTATGCAAATATTAGAAAAGTTTCAAGAGGCCACATGGTATATTTATTGAAAAACAATAGTTAAAGAATCTGAAGCGATGCAGGTTATTGTTGAGAATCTTGTCGCAAGAAACAGATGATTTTCAAAAAACAGATAGTATAGGAGAAAAAATGAGTGCGAAAAACTGTTGTAAAACGATGGAAATGGAGCTAACTGCCTGGAAAGCTATTATCTATGATATTTCACGAAAAATGGAAAAAACATCTTCAGAAATCAAGGGAGAAATGCTTCCTTACATCTCCGATATTAACATAATGATTGAAGAGATGGATGTGAGATTAGAGGAGATTCGTGAAAATTGTACTCCTGAAACAGGAATAGATGATATCAAGACAGACCGAGAGAAGTATGATAGTGCGCTGGTAAATGTCCGAATGAAAGCTAACGAGGCCATGAAAGCGCTTGGGGCAGGAAGTTTTGGCGGATAAGTGGAACTGTTTATTTAATATTTGTACAGGATCTAATAACCTCAATCTGTAGATAAATGGTTGAGGTTTTCTATATGAAATAATTGAGATAAGGACATTCCCGTGAACCGGAAGAAATCTAAAATATCACAGTTTTATGATCATATTGGACGTAAAGGTGTCGTCCTTATTGATTTTAATTTAACTGGGTCGACACCCTGTAATTCGCAACTGCCTATTATCGATGGATTATCAAAACAGTTCAATCGGAAAGCAGCTGTCCTGGTACTAGATATTGATGAAAATAAGGATTTGGCTGCATCCTTTCGAATCACGAGTATTCCAACCTTAATTATAATTAAAAATGGTAAAGAGGTTGAACGTTTTGTTGGCCTGCAGAGTGAACAGACGCTGAGCATGGCTGTTGAAAAAGCGATAAAATAAACTATGTCCCCTAACTTATCTAGGAAATAATAATTTGACAGAGATTTTTATATCTGCAATTATTGTTAGTAAATACTAACTAACATGAAATTTCAATAAATAGAAAAATAGAAAAATGAACAGAAAGACAGACACAAATAATTACAGAGTCAATTAATATTATTTCTGAAAAAGGTATTCAAGGGTTAACCATTAAAAACGTATCAAAAAGAATTAAAATTTCGGAACCTGCGATCTACCGACATTTTGGTAGTAAGATGGATATTTTACTGACGATTCTGGACGTATTCCAGAAAAACAGAAAATTTGCTCTGACTGAAATAGTTGAAGATGAAATTTCAGCGATTGAGAAACTCAAACAAATCTATTTTCATAACTTCCAGAACTTTGCCGTTAACCCTACATTGACAGCGGTGATATTTTCAGAGGAAATATTTAAAAATGATCCACGATTGTCCGAAAAGGTGCTGTCAATTATGAAAAATAATCAAGAGGATATACGTGATATTCTCGAAAACGGACAACGTAACAAAGAGATTAGAAGTGATATTCCTGTCAAGCAGTTGTCAATGATCATTCTGGGATCATTACGGCTATTTATCACGCAATGGCGTCTTAACAATTTTTCCTTTGACCTGGAAGATGAGGGGAATGACCTGTGGGATTCCATTAAAAAAATTGTATCTCCCGCTTGATTTTTTAGTGCCCTATAAATAATTTTCTCTGTTTTTCGCAGGAAATTATTTGTTGATAAAGCGATTTCTGATGACGCTGAACAGGTACTATATTTTTTAAATTTTTTGTTAGTGAATATTAACAAACTAAAAAGGTGAAATATGGAAACACTCTTTAAGAAAATTATGAAGCATCCGTGGTTGATTATTTTGGTCACCATAGCTGTTTCAGCGGTCTTTATGGCAACTATAAAGTCAAAATCCCGTATGGAGACTAATCTGGATAAATATATGCCGCAGGATCATCCTGCTTTTGTTTATAGTGATCAAGCTGAAGAGTGGTTTGATATTAAAGATGGAATTATTATCGCGATCGAAAATCCAGACGGGATTTATGACTCCGGCACCATTAAGAAAGTAAAAGATCTGACCCGGGCTTTAGGTAAGTTTAAAGAGATTGATAAAAATGACGTCACATCCTTATATACCGCCGAAAATATCATTGGTACGGACATGGGAATGGAGGTTAATTCTTTTTTTAAACGAATTCCTAAAAATGAAGAATCACTGAAGAAGTTGCAAAAAGCAGTGGTCGCGAATGAGATGATTTACGGCCGTTTGGTATCAAAAGATGAAAAAGTAACTGTAATTATTGCAGAAATTGGGGATGATGTTTTCTCGCAGGAGTTTTATCACCGTATTTTAGATCTGACGAAACAATATGAAGGGCCTGAAAAGATTCATGTCGCCGGTCGGCCGATTGTGGAAGGAACCATGGCCTATCTTGGACCTAAAGATATGAAGCGGATGGTCCCGATTGTTATTCTGGTCATTATACTGGTTTTATGGCTGGTACTGCGTAGTATCAAAAGTACTGTATTCACCCTATTGGTCGTGTTGTTCAGTACCGTTTGGACATTCGGTTTAATGGCTGCAGTCGGGATTCCGGTGTATGCTGTTTCCACTATGATTCCGGTGATGCTCATCGCTATTGGAGTCGCAGATGGGATACATTTATACAGCCATCTACATCTTTTTTTATTGGATAACCCGGAGGCCACCAAGAAAGAAGCCGTCGCAGATATGTTGTCTGGAATGTGGAAACCGGTTGCAATGACTTCAATTACGACCGGAGTGGGTTTTATTTCACTGGTTTCTTCTCAGGTATACCCAATTAAATATTTTGGTTTGTTTACCGCATTCGGCGTCATGGCGGCCATGGTATTCTCTCTGATAGTCATTCCTGCCGGGATTATGATTTTTGGACTTCCCAAATGGAAAAAGCCATCAAAAAAGAGTGGCGACGAAAATCTGATTTTTAGTAAGATTTTTGCGGAGAAATTAGTGAAATATAAGTATCTCACCCTTTTTGTTACCTTTATTATTATTGTTGTCTCTGTAACGGGTATCAATAAGGTATGGATTAATTCCAGTTTTCTGGAGAAGTTTGAAGCGGATAGTGAAATTGTTTTGACTGACCAGTTTATTAATCAGAATTTTGGCGGGACTTCCACCCTAAATGTCATATTTGAAGGGGATAAAGAGGGTGCTATAAAAAATCCTGAAGTCCTGGAGATGATAGATCAACTGCAAATCGATGTGGAAAAACTGGCGATTGTGGGCAATTCGTTTTCACTGGCGGATTATCTGAAACGGATGAATAAGGTGATGCATGCCGATGATTCGAATTATGATGCGATTCCCTCATCTAGGGAACTGATTGCGCAGTACCTGCTGTTATATGAAATGTCGGGTGATCCTGACAATCTCTGGAAAGTGGTTGATTATAAATATAAAAAGGCCAATCTGACTTTTCAATTGAAAAGTGATAATTCCAAGGCAATTAATAGTGCAATTACAGTGATAAAAAACCATGTTCAGGGGTTCAAGGACAAGGGAATCACAGTTAAATATGCCGGATCAGGCTATAAAGCACTGGTTTTTACAGATCTGATTCTTGAGGGACAGATTATCAGTCTTTTGATGTCGCTGGTTATTGTGATTGTTTTGCTGGCGCTGATGTTCAGGAGTATCAGCTTGGGATTTATTGGTGCAGTCCCGATTATTATCACCGCAGCAATTAGTTTCGGAGTAATGGGATTATTAAATATTCCTTTAAGTACTACTACGGCACTTGTTTCAAGTATTGCCATCGGTATCGGGATTGATTATGCAGTCCACTTTATCGAACGTTATAGGATCAATGCTTTGGAAACCGGTCAAAAGGATCTGACGATTCAGATGACGATGCAACATTCCGGACGGGCAATCGTATTTAATGCGATAGTCGTTATTGCCGGTTTTTTAGTACTGCTGTTTTCTGTTTTTCCACCTAACCGATCATTAGGCGCCCTGGTATCTTTGAACATGTTTACTAGTTTCCTGGGTACTGTGACGGTGATGTTGTTATTGTTGGTTTTTTCAAATATTTTCTTTAAGAAAAAAGCGGATTCCTAAAATAGGTTACCCCTACTTGGGTAATAAATTAATCTGATTATGTATGATTTGCAGCCTATTTTAGAGCTTCCGCTTCGCTTTGTCTTTGCTACGGATCTGAAGCGACTACAGCAATCCCAGGGTCTTGGGTCCCAGAGCGGAGTCGAAGGGACAATGCATTCAATCAGGGCCCCTTCGACTCCGCTCAGGGACCTGATTGAATGCAATTTATATAAAACGTTTCCAAAACAGGATGTCGATTGTAAATAATCAGGTAAATTAAAATACTTCATAAAAATAATACTGAAGGATGGATCGGTTTTATCAATATTCATTCTTATTTTAGAAAAGCTATTTCCAAATTATTTATAAAAATGGAGAAAAAATGATTTCACTGAATAAAAAAATGGTGAGCATTCAGTGAAAGACGTTTATCATATAATATTGGCCAAATTAAAGAAATAACGGGACTCTTTAATTCAAATGGTCTATGGTTGATTATATGAAAACAACATTAACCATTCAAGGCCGCAT
>Ga0307989_1000403_pt1 | contig 28530 bp, 24 predicted proteins | sample EllFjometagen185_FD_203164 | JGI IMG/M metagenome (GOLD analysis project Ga0307989, IMG submission 203164) | Marine microbial communities from Ellis Fjord, Antarctic Ocean - #185 | ecosystem: Environmental > Aquatic > Marine > Unclassified | place: Southern Ocean | collected 2014-10-08 | reverse complement strand
TCAGGGGACGGACACCGGCCCAAGTCGACTGTATCCATTCGAGATGTTCCATACATGGCAAAATCGGCTTTATTAAATCCGGTTCTCCAAGGATAATATTCATTCCTTGAAAGTCCCTCTCTGCTTCATCTATTGCATCAAGGGCAATTACTTCAAGTCCTTCTAAATCAGCATCCTGAATAATCCGGGCGTAGGAATTTGAATCCCTGGCCAAAATCAGCAGTTTATTTTTATTAGATTTCATAGTGAGCAAAACTATATCTGTTCATGATTGATATGGTCAAGTAAAAATGGGGAAAAACAATTGGATGAGCTTGCCAAAAAAAAGCTTGGACAAAGGCTTGAAAAGTGGGAAAAACCTGCAATTGATACTGGTATGGAGTATAGGCTGGCCAAATATGTTAAGGAAAATATGTAATCAATAAAAAGATCGGGACTCCTGTTATATCCTAACTTAATAATAGGGAGTCCCGATCTCACTTTTTGGCTGACGAAAATTATTTCTCGTCGTGGGAACCATCGCAATAGGGTGGATTTTTAGTTTTACCACAACCGCAGATGGAGTAATCCTTTTCTTCCGTCACTTCAAAGGCAAAGGGTTCTTTACCCGTACCTTTGTGAGAACCGTCACAGAAAGCACCATTTTTGCTTTTTCCACAGGCGCACCAATAGTGTGTTCCGGGTTTTAGTATTGTCATTTTTACATCCTCCTTTATGTTGTGAGTATAATTAAATCATGGCGAGTATGACAAAATTTTCTTTATTTTACTCATTCCGGTCGCAAAAGTCATCTGTTTTCAGTTTATTTTCGATAGTGATAATTTTCTCAAATTGAATGGAAGGTTGGCAGATTCATTGTTTGGTTAACTGACTGACCAAATCCAACAATTCTTTCATATAATAGGGTTTTGGCAGGACAGCATCAAATCCGATATGTTCAAGGAGCCAGGGGGTTCCTGACATTCCCACGATGGGAGTTGTTTTTTTAATTGTATTTCGCAGATAATCAAAAATTTCATCACCGGTAATACCATTCATTTTCATATCTGTAAGAATCAAACTGTATTCATTATTTTCTATTTTCCGGATGCCCTCTTCACCGTTCGTGGCAATATCAACGTCATATCCATTTCTTGTAAGAGTTCTTTTCAATACCTTCAAGATCGATGCTTCATCATCAATTAAAAGTATGGGATTTGTTGTTGTACAATTTTTCATTATTAGCCCTGTATTTTGGCTAATATTATATAAAATGTATTATAGGTCAATACATTTTAACACTAAAAAATATACAGGTATTTAACAGGTAAAAACTGTCATTATCCCAGAGATAACAGATAGGATCTCAGATTCTTTTTTTTATTTTTCAATCCAAGTTTTTGTCTGATATTGTCTCTATGCGAAGAAACTGCCCGAATTGATTTGTTGAGTATTTTTGTTATTTCTTTGTTTGTTTTTCCCTCTTTAACAAGTGCTGCGACCTGAATTTCTGTAGGAGTAAGACCCATTATCGGGTCTGCTAATTTCTTTGAAAAGGAGGTGGTCATCTCCTTAATGCTTGTTTCCAGTATCTCAAGTATGTCTTCATGAGTGTCCAAGGCAAAACTGATTTTTAATTGATTTAGCAGGGGCTGTATGACTGATTTGAAATTTGCATATATATTTTCACCGATCTGATTTTTATCCTCTTCCCTTTTTTTTAACAACACCCTTAAAGCTGTATTTACATCTTCAAGGGAAGAAGTCCTTTCTTTTATCCTATTTTCAAGCTCTCCATTCAATTTTTTCAACTTTCTATCGATTTCTTTTGTTGCAGTTACATCAAGTACTAATGCGGCCATGCCGATTACTTTGCCATCTGCATCTTTCAAGACGGTATTGTACCAATCACACATGATATATCTGCCGTCTTTGGTTATATTCTCGTTTATACTGCGGACGTTTTCTTTCTCTGATAGCAGGTCCTTAAAAAGCCCAACAACCAATCTCTTCACATTTCCAGGAACAATGAGTTCAATAACGTTTTTGCCCAACGCTTCTGCTTCAGAATATCCAAAGATAGCTTCTGCTGCAGGATTCCACTCAGTTATATTGTGATTAAAGTCACAGAGAACTACTCCAACCGGTGTATTTTTAATGTGAGAATTAAGTTGGTACTCACTATTACGTAGTGACTCTTCTACACGTTTGCGCTCAGTGATATTAAAAATATAATGAATGTATAGATCCTCGTCAAAAGGTGCCCAAATTCCTTTGTACCATACGCCTCTATACTCAACTTCAATTCTTTGTAACTGATCCGTTTCCCAGAGTTTGGGGGCCTGGCACCACGAGCAGGGGTCATCTCGCATGGCACATTTCTTAAAACATAATTGACCGGGAACTGCACCTAATTCTTGGGCAACTTTATTTGAAGCAACAATCTCACGACTACCCTTTTTAATTATCAAAGCAATGCAGTCGGGAATATTGTCAAGAAGGACGGTTCGCAGGCGAAGTTCCTTCTCAAAGTCTGATTTGGCATGTTTAATCTCAGATTGTGATCGCTCTAATTCCTGAATCCGTTTTTCCAAATCTCTATAAGTTGGTTTTTCAGTCATGTGAAGTCCTTTTTATGATTAAGTTCCATTGGGACATCTGATTCCATTTCCTGGAGTTTGTAACTTTACACCTTCTTATTTAGATTTCGTGAGCAAAAAAGAAATATACTATACCGATTCTGGACCATATAAGAAGCAAGGGCTCTTGTTATTATCCTTAAACTGGACATTAGTTTTTGTCCAGTATCTTTCGAATAGTCTTTGCTGTTTCCAGCATATTGATTGGTTTCATGACATAGGCTGCCAACCCCAGTTCTTTTGCCTTTTCTTGATCAACATGGGCACTATGCCCTGTGCAGATTATTATGGGTATATCAGGGCGAATATTCATGAGCTTTTCAGACAAATTAACACCGGTCATCCGGGGCATTGTCATGTCAGTTATGACAAGATCAAAATGATCGGGATTTAGCCCAAACAATTTCAAGGCATCATGCGGCCTGGTTGCTGTTTCTACTTTGTATCCCAGGAGCCTGAGCATTTTTTTCACCATCTTTACAATGGATATCTCATCATCTACAAATAATATGGTTTCACTTCCCCTGGGAATGTCCTGGATTATCGGAGTTTCAACCATTGGTTTTTCCGTGACCAAAGGGAAAAAAATACTGAATTTAGAGCCTTTGCCGGGACTGCTGTCAATAGTAATAGCACCACCATGGCTCTTGACAATGCCATGTACCACAGATAGCCCCATACCAGAACCTTTCCCAACCTCTTTGGTTGTAAAATAGGGGTCAAAGATTCGATCGATAATTTCAGGTTCGATTCCCGGGCCTGTATCACTTACAATTACCTTGACATGATCGCCGCTTTTCAAGTCAGGGTAAGTTTTGGCTGAATGATCATCCAGAACTGTCTTTTTCACAACGACCTTAAGATTTCCACCGGTTTGTTCCATGGCCTGGGATGCGTTGATGCATAAATTCATCATGATCCGGTTGATCTGGGTTGGGTCAGCAAGAATTGTTTCATTTGTGACAAAAATGTCCTGCTCAATATTTATGGTGCTTGGAATTGATGATCGCAAAAATTTTAGCACGTCTTTAATAACCGGAACAATTTGAATGGTTTGAAGTTTCTGGCCAGTCTTACTGTGGAAACTGAGAAGCTGCTTTACAATATTTGCTGCTCTTAAACTTGCCGTCATGATCTCTTCAAGGCTTGAATAGGCTGGATTCGATTTCGGAACATCCTCTAAAGCAAGTTCTGTATTTCCAAGAATAATATTCAGAATATTATTAAAATCATGTGCAATGCCACCTGTTAGTGTTCCCATTGACTCCATCTTTTGAGCATGAAGAAACTTAGTTTCCATTTCTTGCTTATAAAGTGCTATCTCAATTGCAATATGAAGTTCTGCTTCCTTAAAAGGCTTGGTAATGTAACCATAAGGACCTGTTATTTTAATGGATTCCAATAAATTCTTATCTGCAAACGCAGTCACATATATAATAGGAATATTATATTTTGTATTAATCTGTTTAGCTGTATCTATTCCATTGATTTGCCCTTTAAGCATAATATCCATTAAAATAAGATCCGGGGGATCCGTTTCCACTATTTTAATGGCTTCCTCCCCGCTGGGGACAATACCTGCAACTTCATACCCAAAATTCTCCACCCTATTTTTTGTGTCGTTAGCTATAAACCAATCATCTTCCACAATCAAAAGTTTTTTCTTTGCTTCCATCTTTAAATCCTCTCTTTGCGTAGAAGCTCTTTAAAGGTAATATAAAATTTGGTACCCTTATCTGTGACGACCTTTATTGATCCCGGAAGTTGATGTTCAGCCAGGGCAACAACCGATTTAAGTCCCAGAGTACCAACGTCTCTAATATCCAGTTCAAGCGGCAAACCAACACCATTATCGCTCACCATGAACTCAATTTTGCCATTATCTGATTTTTTGAGGCTAATTTGAATTTCGCCACTATGATTTTCAGGAAAGGCATGCTTGAATATATTTGTTACCAACTCATTCATTATAAGACCGCATGGGATAGCTGAATCAACAGTCACCATTGCCTCATTCATATCTGTTTTTATCTTTATTTTCTCAGATTCGTCCTGAAAGCTGTTCGATAAAAGGCTTATCAGCTCAAGGAAATAATCTTTCAGATCAATCCTGGACAGATTTTTTGTCTGGTATAGCTTTTCATGCACAAGACTCATTGAATTTATTCTATTTTTGGTTGCTTGAAACATCTGCAAAATGTTTTCATCTGTGATATCTTTGATCTGAAGATTGATCAAGGATATGATTACCTGCATGTTATTTTTAGTTCGATGATAAAGCTCTCGCAGGAGGGCCTCTTTTTCTTCGAGGGATGCTTTAATTTGTTCTTCAGCCTGTTTGCGCTCAGTAATATCTCTGCCTACTGATTGAATTTCCGTTAAATTCCCATTGAGATCAAAAAAACCCGTATTAATAAATTGTATCCAATGAATGTTACCTTCTCCGGAACGGACTCTGTTTTCAATTGATACAGAAGTGTGTGCAGGTGACAATAATGATAACTTTTTCTCAATAATATCTGAATCATCATCAACAGGAAGGGGCTGCCATTTAGACCCGATTAAATCCTCTCTTGTTTTATTAAAAAACCTGCAAAAAACCTCATTAACATAAGTAAAGGTCCCGTTTGAAGAAAATCGACTGACAAAGTCTATTTGACTTTCAACCAAAGAACGATAGCGCTCTTGGCTATCTCGAATATCTTTTTCATAAAATAAAATCTGTTTTATAGTATAAAATGCAATTAAAGAGGATATTAAAGTACCCAACAATAAAAACATGATCGATTTTACAATAAGTTTCGAATAAGTGTTTTCCGAGTCTGTCATAAACAAAGAGGCTTTAGTTCTTGCATAGCTGGTTAACTCATGCATTTTACTTTCTAATTTGGCAACATGATCTGCTCCTTTTTGGACTGTTATATTTGCCCCTTCATCTATTTGACCGCTGATTACCAAATTTATAACTTCTTTTCGTATAGAGTGCCAATTCTCGAATAGCTTTCTGGCTTCATTCTCAAGCTTCTTGCCTTCGGCACCTATGATTTGATTCTTTACGATATCAAGATATTGGTATACCTTTTTTTCTTGTTGCTCAACAGCCTTAATAGAATTTTGAATTCCCTTTGAAGATTTGGAAAGCACAACATCTTTCATGCTGCGGTGCATTTTAGCTATCGAGGCATCTGAATGAAGTGCCGCATTCGACACCACCAGAGGATGATCGTAAATTGTTTTGGTCAAATTGAAAATCGTATTATGGTCAAAGAGGGATAATAAGCCATAAAAAATGAAAATTAAAATCAAAAGGCAAAAGGTAAATATCAAACTTCTGCGGATGTTCGTCGTTTTAAGTTTATCCACGATCGTATCTTTCCTATCCTTAAAGATTTCAGTAAAAAAAATTTATAGTCTCTGTGTAACCTTAATCTTATATTTACTAGCCAAACCTTTAATCTATTTACCCGCAGCCATTTGAATAGCTTTCTTAACCATTTTTTCCATGCTTCCATCAGCTTTAAATTGTTTTATTTTTTTGTTAATAGCCGGTAGATACTTTTTAAATGGTGATTTTTTTGAAAATGCGAAATGAAGATTTCTGGATGCGATTGGCCTGGGTAGCAATTCTATCTTATGCTCATAACCCAACTTTTTTGCATGAATTAGAAATCCATATTTTGGGGCGACTGCATAATCCGCTCGATTGTTGCCAAGCATGTTAAAAATCTGTTCATATTTTGCCACTTTGCTTATGTTTAACTTGGATTCAAAGGCATCAAATTCGGGTGATATATAGTCTCCCTGCACCATTAGTCCACGCTTTTCCTTTAAATCTTCAAGACTATAAAACGCAAACAACCTTCCAGGGGGAACAAATACAACAGTAGGTACCTCTACATAAGGGATAGAAAATTCCATAAACCTGGAACGCTCTTCACTATAAAAAATGACTGGGATCATATCCAGTTGGCCAGATTTCATCTGCTCAATTGCTCTTGCCCACGGCATGACATGTGTTGTAACTATCACCTTGAATTCGACAAAAATATCTTCCACCAGATCAATAATTGGTCCGGTTAATTTTTCGCCCTGTGTTTGTGCCCATATTGAAGGCGGAGCATAAATTTTTAAGCTTTCATCTGCATATACGACTGAATTGATACATAATAAACAAATGCTAATAAGAAAGAATATTTTTTTCATTATCCTTTTTCTTTCATAATAAAGATTGTGCGTTTTGGTTAATAATCACTTTTATCCAATGCTTTTCGTACGGCTTTTGCCATTTTACCGGTGTCGATTGGTTTCACTAAAAAACCATCAATAGGAAAATCTAAAGCTGTAGCTTCATTGATCTTCTCACTGAATCCCGTGCACAAAATCACGGGGATATCCGGTTTGATTTCCTTAACAGCCTGGGATAGTTTATCGCCTGTCATTTCCGGCATAGTCATATCAGTTATGACCAATTGGAATAAATCAGGTGTCAAACGAAAGATTTCCAGGGCTTCCATACTGCTGGTTCTGGTTGTAACAGAATAACCCAGCCTCTCCAGCGTTCTTTTTTGTAGTTTTACGATTGTAGGTTCGTCATCTACAAATAAAATTCTCTCTCCACCCCCAACATTTTCTGTCTTTGTTTGAATTGTTGATCTCTTTTCCACTTGTGTGGCCAGGGGCAAATACACATTGAATGTTGTTCCCTTCTCAAGTTCACTGTAAACAGAAATATGCCCAAAGTGAAGTTTCACTATTCCGTGAACAACTGCTAATCCCAACCCAGTTCCCTTATCCGGTGTTTTTGTTGTAAAATAAGGATCAAAAACAGCAATTAAATTTTCTTTGGCAATCCCGCATCCTGTATCACTGACAAACATCTTAGCATAGCTTCCCGGCATCATATCCGGATATGATTCTATATTGTTCTTATCAAGATGTATCAATTCAAGACCAATGTCTATCATCCCGTTATCTTCTATGGCATGAACAGCATTTGTGACAAGATTCATTATGACTTGATTCATTTGAGATGCATTGGCCTGTATTGTAATTGGCTCATGACTTATTTGTTCTCTAATTTCAATATTTGATGGGATCGTTGATCTCAACATTTTCATATTTTCATTTATCAAGGAGTTAATTTCAATCGGATGTTTTTCCTGTTCTCCCTTTCTGCTGAAGGTAAGAATTTGTTTGACCAGGTTTTTAGCTCTTTTCCCTGCAGCAAGAACTTCTGTGAGATTATCATGTATCTCAGTGTCTTGTTGAACATCCTGAAGAGAAAGATCTGTAAATCCTAAAATTGAAGTTAGAATATTATTGAAATCGTGTGCAATACCACCTGCTAGATTACCAATCGCTTCCAGTTTTTGAGTCTGTCTGATGGCTATTTCCTGTTTTTCTAATTTTTTCTGCATTTTTTTTTCGTTTGATACATCTTTGAACACACAATGGGTTTGAATGAATTCACCGGCCTGATCTTTCCTTATTTTTCCATCAAATTGAGTTGTGATGTATGTCCCATCCTTTTTTTTCATTTCAAATTCGACTCCGAGGACTTCCCCGACGCTTTTGAATTTTGGAAAATTTTCTTTAAAATGATCAATCCATTCAGGATGCAGAAAATCGCCAAAGGATTTTCCAATGACATCTGATTTTTGATATCCCAACATCTCTAACCATGTATGATTAACTTCAATAATGCAGCCTTTTTTATCAAGTGATTGATAAGGTAATGGTGCATATTCAAATAGCTTTTTAAAACGCTCCTCGCTATCTTTTAGTTGCCTTTCCGCCTCTCTTGATTTTGAATCATCCTGAAAAACCAAAACAACCCCGAGTTTATTACCATCATCTAACATAATTGGAGCGCCACTATCTTTTATGGGTCTTTCGCGACCATCCCGGGCAATCAAAACAGTGTGATTTGCCAGGCCAACAATTTGACCTGTTTTTATAACCTTTAAAACCGGATTCTCACTTGGTTTTCGGGTTAATTCGTTAATTATATTAAACACAATATTTAACGGTTTTCCTGATGCATCCGATTGAGACCACCCCGTGAGTTTTTCTGCGATGGGATTCATAAAAGTGATTTCTCCGACCATATTTGTAGCAATCACCCCGTCCCCGATGCTGTTCAATGTTGTTTGAAACCATTGCTGGTTTTCTCTTAATTTACGATCTGATTTTTCTTTATATACTGCGATTTCTATCACTGATTTTAATTCAGTATCATCAAAGGGCTTAACAATATATCCATATGGTTCTGTAAATTTTGCATGGGAAACAGTATCATCATCGGCATGAGCTGTAAGATAGATAACCGAAATCTTATATTTATCTTTTAGCTTTGAAGCCGTATCAATACCATTCATGCCGTGGCCCAGTCTGATATCCATTAAAGCAATATCCGGTCTTCGACTCTTTACTGATTCAAGAGCCTGCTCACCGGAATAGGCAGTTTCCGTAATATCATATCTCAAATTGATCAGTTTTATTTTAAGATCTTCAGCAACAATCGGATTATCTTCAACAATCAATATTTTAGTTTTTTTCATCAAAAGCTCTCTTGGTTATCATGTTGGCAAAGGAAAATGGATTTCAAATATGGTACCATTATTATTCTTTACTGCCAAGTTTCCTTTTAATTGTCCTTTAACAAGGATTTTGACAATCTTCAATCCAAGGCTGTCTATAGTTTTAATATCCATACCCATGGGAAGCCCCTGCCCATTATCTTTTATAATAAGCAAAGCATTATTGGCAGATTTCCTCTTTAGAGATACTAACAAGCTACCTTTTTTTGTGGAGACAAAAGCATATTTTAAAGCGTTGCTGACAAGTTCATTGATTATCAAACCACAGGCAATACTTAAGTCCATACCCAATTTGAGGGGTTCAACATCCATCTTTAATTTTATATCAAGTCCTTGTTCGTGATAAATTTTGAAAAGATGCTGAATAATTTCATTAAAATAGGTTTTAATGTTTAATTTTGACATGTCTTCTGATCGATATAGTGTTTCATGAATCAGAGCCATGGATTTGATTCGATTATTTGAATCAATGAGCGGTTTTTTATATTTGTTTTCCTTAATCTCATTTGACTGAAGACTTAAAAGGCTTTGGATAATTTGCATATTGTTTTTCACGCGATGATGAATTTCTTTAAAAAGCACTTCTTTTTCTTCTAAAGAAGCCTGAACCTTTTCCTCTGCTATTTTTCGTTCAGTAATATCTGCCATAACCCCTTCAAAATAATCTTTGTTTTCAGAAAAACTTCCTGAAAATTGAATCCATTTTATAGAACTGTCATTGATTCTAATTTGGGCCTCAAAATTTGAAATTTCCTCATGTTTTTTAAGTAAATCCGCTATTTTTTTTCTTTGTTCCGGATAAATATAACTATCATTGGCAATGTGTTTTGCAATACATTCTTCAGGTGAGTCATATCCCAATATTTCCGCCATCCTATAATTGGACTCAACTATTTTTCCGTCACTCACCCGTGACCGGAACATACCGATCTGAGCATTTTCAAAAAGATTTCTGTATTTTTTTTCACTTTCTTGCACCATGTCTTGGGATTTACCGACCTGGATTACCTCGGAAGCCGTTGCTCCAATTGTCTTCAGCAGTGTTTCATCCTTTGCTGTGAGAACTTGTTTGCTGAAAAGAGCAAGAACCCCTATGGACTCACCATTATTTGATAAAAGGTTATAGCCGGAAAACGATACCAAGTTCAGTTTTCCGGCCCATTCATGGTCTTGGACAAGCGTGTCGTTTATAATGTCATTGGTAAGGAATCCAGAAATTTCACCGGATGCGATTTGTCCAATCTTGTAACAGCCCATAGGAATTCTCCCATGGGGTCCATCAATGTGTGTATAACGTCCTGAACTGGCCATCAAATGGAGACATATATTTTTCTCACAACAGATATTAGATCCCTCACTTATCAGGGCTTGCTTACAGCCTGATTCGCATATATCTCCTTTCTGAATAAGCCATATACGCGCAAAATCAGCATTTAAAATATCAACCACGCTACCCTTCACAAAAAGGTATTATAGTAATAAACTATAGATCTTGTTGTTGAAGGGGATCATGCCCCTGCCGGCCCGGCATTTAAAATATGGAGAACTGAATGAATTTTATTAAAAAAGCAATAGAGCAGGCAACATCTTCGAATAGAGCGTATCTCTATATTTTTTCGAATAATAGCATTCTTGTGAAGGAAACATCAAAAGATCTTGTATCAATACCATGTTTTGAAAAAACAATGATGGCACAACTGAGATTAAAGGGAGTTTGCTTTTTTGGAACTTATAAGAGCGTTTCCTGTTATTGTGCCAAAATTACCCCCGGTAATTTATCGGATACTTTGACAAATATATTATCGGGCAAGTACAAATTCATTAACTTAAGATCTTTATTTGGAAAAATTGATCCCATGTTTTGGAGCATCGCAGGTTATGCCAGACAAATTTTTGACTGGAATATAAATTTTCAATTTTGCGGCAAATGCGGAAACCCGACAACAAGAAAAACAGATGAACATGCAAGACTTTGTGAAAAGTGTAATTTAACCTTTTACCCAAGGATTTCGCCAGCGATAATTACTGCCGTAATAAAGAACAAACAAATCCTTCTTGCACGGGGCATAAATTTCCCAGATAAAAAAATATTCAGTGTTTTAGCAGGCTTTGTGGAACCAGGAGAGACACTTGAAGAGTGTGTAAAGCGCGAAATCTTTGAAGAAGTCGGAATAATCGTCAAAAACATTCAATATTTTGGAAGCCAGTCCTGGCCTTTTCCAGACAGCCTTATGATAGGATTTATTGCTGAATATGAAAAAGGAAAAATATCTATAGACACCCAAGAAATAGTTGGGGCCCACTGGTTTGCAGCGGATAACCTTCCTGCCATACCTGGAAAGCAGACCATAGCCGGTAAACTCATTGAATGGTTTTCTCTTCAAAATAAGCTTGCTATTGCACCTGGGGATGAATAAATACAGTGAACACCATCTTGTGGCTCATGCATCAACTCGCTTTCTGAACTTCCATCAAATGCCTTTGATAATCTTATAGCCATCCTTCAAATGTGCATTATAGTAAAGAAGTGAGCAAAGATCTGAAATAAATAAAGATGTTTAAAGGAGCAAATTATGTCACAAAATAGAAAACAAAACCGTAGCATAGTGCTGGCTGCCCGCCCACACGGCGTTCCGGTTTCTGAGAACTTCCGTCTGGAGACAGGATCAGTGCCTGAACCTGCCCAAGGCCAGGTGCTGCTGCGCACCGAATATCTCTCCCTTGACCCATATATGCGAGGCAGGATGAGCAAAGCACCATCCTATGCAGAACCTGTTAAGATTGATGAAGTGATGGTGGGTGCAACAATTTGTCAGGTTGAAGCATCCCGGCATCCTGATTACAAGGAAGGAGCGTGGGTGCTATCCTATAGCGGCTGGCAGGATTATGGGCTTTCCGATGGAACAGGTCTGACCCGATTAGGAGAAAATCCTAAAAACCCTTCCTATGCATTGGGGATACTGGGCATGCCGGGTTTTACCGCCTACATGGGTTTATTGGATATTGGCCAACCCAAACAAGGAGAAACCCTGGTGGTAGCTGCTGCAACAGGTCCGGTAGGTGCGACTGTGGGACAAATCGCCAAGTTAAAAGGCTGTCGTGTTGTGGGTATAGCCGGTGGCAGCGAAAAATGTAAATACGCAAAAGAGGACCTTGGTTTTGATGAGTGCCTGGATCACAAATCTTTGGATTTGCCCCAACAACTCAGGCAGGCATGCTTTAAAGGGATTGATATCTATTTCGAGAGCGTAGGTGGCAAAGTATTTGATGCCGTCATGCCTTTACTCAATACAAAAGCCAGGATTCCTCTGTGTGGCCTCGTTTCTCAGTACAATGCAACACAGCTTCCTGATGGACCAAACCGTCTATCTCTTCTTATGAGTACACTTTTAGTCAAACGAATAAAGGTTCAGGGTTTTATTATTTTTGATGATTATGGTCACCGGTACAATGAATTTGCAAAAGATATGTCTCAATGGCTGAGTACTGGACAGATAAAATACCGGGAACATATTGTTGATGGATTAGAGAATGCACCAAAAGCGTTTATCGGCATGTTGGAGGGTCATAATTTTGGAAAATTAGTTATCCGGGTTAATGATGAACACTAAAAAAGCGGTTTCCAAGGTGCCGGATCTATATATTTTTGAATACATGCATTTTTGTTAGGAAAACATCATATGGTGTTATGAAAGTTTTTGCTTTGAAAATTGTACTTCAAATTCTAAACCGACAGATCTGTTTTTAGCAAAAACTTTACCATTACACTGGGCAAGCTGTTTTTTAACAATGGTTAATCCCAGGCCTGATCCTGGATTTTGGTTTGTTTCTATTCTTTGAAATGGCTCAAAAAGTTTTTTTAATTCCCGAGCATCGAGTTCCCGGTATGTGTTTGTTATTTTAAAGGTCAAGATATCTTCTTTTGTCTTTAAGGCTTCAAGCTTTATTGTGCCGTTTTGTTTTGTGTATTTTATGGCATTATCAAAAAGATTGGAGAGAACGGACCTGACGATATTTTTATCCATATTAAAAATAAGGGGGGCATTGATATCCTTTTTTAATATCAGGTTTTTTTGTTTTAACAATGGCTCATATTTTTTTTCAATGCCGGTTAAAAGACTTGTAAAGTCTAATGGTTCAATGGTTACAGAAATTTGCTGGATATCCATCTTAGACAGCTTTAAAATTTTATCAATTAACTTGTCCAGCGTATCAATGTCTTGATCAATATTTTGAACATATCTTTTGATATGGTTCGCTTCAATGGGATCAAGTTTATAGGAATCAAGTCTGTCCTGAATCAATTCCTTTGACACTCTGATCCGTGTTAGAGGGCTTCTAAGCTCATGGGAAATATTGGCAGTAAACTCTTTATTTCCCTGTATTATTTTTTCAAGCTTGTCTGCCATAAAATTAAATGAGTTTGCAAGCCCGGCAATTTCATCCCGGCCTTTGACATCTGTTCTACAGTTTAGATTTCCATCGGCAAACTCAAGGGCAGCCTTATTGAGTTGCTTGATTCTATTGGTTATGACCCTTGCTAAAGGTACGATGAGAATGGCAATGATAATACCTATGGATAAGAGCCCGAAAAGAAAAACAGCTTCGGGTTTTCTCTCGTGTTCCCTATAAAACTGGACATGCAAAGTGTTGGATTCAGTGCTCATTTCAACGGGAATTTGTGCATAATATGAGAGATGTCGCCTGGAAAGATTATATAATTTAATTCCATCTTTTAAAACGTCATATTCTTCCAGATTTTTTCTTTTGATATCAATTGGTGTTGAAAACGTTTTAATTATAATTGATTTGTCTGGTGCCGTCACCCAGATTTTGACATTAAAAAGATCAGCAAAGGTAAACAGCAGTTTTTTGATTTCAGTATTTTCCGATAGAGGGATCAATGGGCTATGATTGATTTTTTCCTGAACAACTTCTTTGAAAATTAAAAGCTTGGCAATGGACTGCCTGTCTATGTAATGCTTAAAGGACCTCCCTGCTGTGGCAACAAACAAGCCGAGAATCAAGATTTCAGTGATAACTAGAACCCCGAAAAAAGAAAGTAGCAGTTTTACATAAAGGCTTTTAATCTTCATAACGATTCCACAAACATATATCCTGTTCCCCAGATGGTTTTAATCCTTTTGGGGGACGCAGGCAAAGGTTCTATTTTAGATCTTAATTTGCTGATATGAATATCAATACTTCTGTCAAATGCCATAAAATCTCTTCCCTGGGCCATGTTCATAATTTGATCCCGGGAAAGAATCCTGTTCGGATTTTTCATTAATACTTCAAGTATTTTAAATTCAGTAGTTGAAAGATCAATGACCTTCTCATTTACGTTAATAGTATGGGCAGCCTTATTCAGGATAAGGTCACCCACCTGGATGACAAGGTCCTTATTCCGAGAGTTCTCTGCGGTCGATGTCACTCCTCGACGAAGGATGGCCTTAATCCTGGCCAGAAGTTCTCTTGGATTAAATGGTTTAGTAAGGTAGTCATCTGCTCCCAGTTCCAGTCCGACAATCCTGTCTGTCTCATCACCCTTTGCTGTCAGCATAATTATGGGGATATCATGGTGAACTCTGATATCCCTTAACACTTCAAGTCCATCTTTGCCCGGCATCATATAATCGAGGATAATCAAATCCGGAGTTTGACTTTCGATCTTGCTCAAGGCATTCAGGCCATCAAGAATATAGGATACTTCAAATTGATTGCCCCCAATATACTCAGACAATAGCTCAATCAATTTAATATCATCATCGATAATCAAAATTTTTTTTGGCATGAACGTATCCTTTTTATCTGTTTTACAACTAATTTACATTTTTTTACAAGTTGGAAAAATTTGATTTACAATTATCCATTATCCTTGAGTCATCCTTAACTTGTACCTTAAAAAAAAATTTGAACAATGTTTTTTTTGCCGGGTACTCAATTAGGAATGGCAATTGAATTTATTAACCCAATTATTATTCAGGAGAATAAAAATGACAAAAACTGAAAAATTAGTCTCAATTTTAAGTATTTCCCTTATTGTAATCCTAATTTCCGGATTTGGTTTTGTAATGGTCTCTGGCGCTTGCGGATTTGATCTGTTTCAAAAATCAAGTTCACACAGGAGAGGAATGCCCCCCTTTATGCAAAAAGAAGTCGGCAACTTTATCCTCTGGCGAATGGACAAAGGATTTGAAACTCTTGAAATGTCTGGAGCACAGCAAAATCTATATGACAAGTTTCATTCAAGGTTACAGAAAACCATTGAATTGGGTGTAAAAACAAGAATGGAATTTAAAAAACAAGCACTGCTGGAATTTGAAAAAGAAAACCCTGACCTTTCCGTTATGGCAGTAGAAATCAAATCCCATGTGGAGATGATGTCATCGGCTCTATCAAAGAACTTGAGCTTATTTGCTGATTTTTACAATACACTTGACAGCGATCAAAAAAGCAAAATCACAGAAAAAATAAAAGAAAAAATGGAAGATCACAAAAGATTTTAATTTTTACAGAAAAAAGGCGGTGATAAAATGAAACAGATAACAAGACGACAATTTGTTGCAAAAAGTTCCATGGTTGCTACTGGATTGATTGGAGCCAGTGCAATCGGTTTTGGTGTGATATCACCCAAATCTGTTTTTGCTGATGATGTTAAATTTATAGAATCAAATTGTGACTCCCAGGGCAGAAAAATTCTTGTGGCATATGAAAGTTATTGCGGAACCACTTCAAAAGTTGCCCAGGGCATCGCAGATGTATTCTGTAAGAAAGGCGCTAAAGTAGATCTCAGGCATATTGAAACTGTCATTGATGTTTCATCCTATGATGGCATTGTGATTGGAAGTGCTGTGAAGAGCTCTTCCTGGTATCCCTCTGCCATAAATTTTGTAAAGAAAAACCAGAATCAGCTTAAACAAATTCCTGTGATATATTTTTTAACCTGTCTGGCCTTATATTATGATACAGAAGAATCAAATCAAACTGCGAAAAGTTATTTCAATGGGGTACTCAATGAAGTTCCAGAGGTTAAACCCAAAGAAATGCAGGCTTTTGCAGGAGTGCTTGATTACAGTAAACTTAACATGATGTTTAAAATTGTTATGAAATCTAAAATGAAAAAAAAGGGTATCCCGGAAGGGGATTTCAGGGACTTTGAAAAAATTCAATCATGGGCTCTCAACACTGCCTGGCCGAGGCTCCAGACAAGTTGATTCATGTTTTACCGATGCTTTTTGAACTTTTAAGGGAATGTCGGTTAATAAAATCAGCTCGTGCATCAGAAAAGACTGCCATTTCAATGGTCACTTCAATGGATTTTTATTGCCTGTTTTTTTTGTTAACATAGGCGTTGAGGTCCTTTTCAATCGCAGGATCCATATCCGGCTTGATATAGGCTTCAAGCCGTTCTTTTACATAATTGGCAGCTCTGCCAACGATGTCACCATACTGTTTAGCTTCCCAGTCCTCGTAGGTGCTTTTACATGTCAATCGGGCCGGGAAAAATGCTGTACGGCATTTCATGGCGGTTTCCGGCTGCATCAGATAGCTTCCGCCAGAGCCTACCCGTTCAATCAAGTCTGTATTAATGCTGTCTTCAGAAATCTCAAGGGGGCGGACCGCCTGTTTGATCATGCCGCAGACTTCCTCATCAATGACAAACTTTTCAAAACTCACAGCTGCATAAGCACCCATAATCCCGCAGGACTGATGGATAAAATGGGCTCCAGATATAACAGGACCGGCCATAAGTAATGCAGATTCGATACCGGACTGGGCATTAATGGAATAAGAATCTGTGAGATTGCCACCGTATCTGCATGGAAGCCCATAAAACGCTGCCATTTGGGTAGAAATACCAATGAGTTGAAGGGATTCCGGGCCGCCCAGACTGACACCACCTGTCCGCATATCAGAGGCGCAGGAAGTGCCACCACAAACACAGGGAATCCCTGGATTAATTAACTGGGCCAGAACAATGCCGGATAGACTTTCAGCCATTTCCAGGGTGGCTGTGCCTGGAATATCGATGGGCCCGGTAATACCTGCCAACACCATCGAAGAAATCAGCAACGCCTGACCCTGTCTGGCAAATTCTATCAGTCCCTGAAGTGTGTCATCACCATACGTCAAAGGAGATAACGGGTTGACCGATACGATGGAGACCGGATGATCCAGACTTGAAGCCTGTCTGCCCCAGACAATCGAAGCCATCTCAGATATTTCCCGCCCGTTTTCACGGGTACAGGGATTTGACACAAGGGGCCTGTCTGAGAGGGTAAAGCAGGCTGCCAGCATTCTGGTAGCAGCTTCTGGTGGAGAAAACTCCGCTGGAATAGCCATGGAACCGGCAACCAAATCAAGGTATGGAGATGTCTGAACCAGTTTGCAGAAATCTTCATGATCCTTAAGGCTTCCTGTTCGGCGGGTACCGTCAGTACCAATGACGAAGGGGGCTGCCCATCCTGGACCAAAGGCAAAGTGTTCTCCACCGAGTTTGATATTATTATTGGGATTTTTGGCCTGTATGATAAATTCAGACGGCACCGTCTCCAAGGCCTTGAGCACCTGAGACTCTTTGAAAAAAACCTTGTCCCCATCAATCTTAAATCCGTGGGTTTTGAAAATTTCAATGGCCTCAGGTTCTTTAAAAGATACGCCAACCGTATTCAAGATGCGCATACAGGCATTATGAATGATTTGTATTTGATCACTTTTAAGCGGTTGCAATCTGTTTTGCATGGGATAATACTCCTTAAAATAATGTCTGTTACGTAAACCCGAGCTCATAACCAAGGGCCGTCAACTTGCTCCTTGAATTGCAATCACAGACCATTCCGGCAGGTTTGATCAAACCACCTCCCTTGTTGTCATTAAAACAGGGGAGAATTATTAAAAAGTTATTATCCGGTTCTATCAAGGCAACCGCCCTGGTGACTACTACACCAGGGCGGTTGGATTTACGAACTTACCTATTCATGGGTCCTTGTTTTTTGGGGATCATAAAAGGGAGTCGGCTCGATGATGGCAGAGTAAGTGACATCTTCGCCAGCAACCGTCAGAGTGGTGCCCACAATAGCGGCTTCCGGTATAACATGAACCAGCGCCAGGGATTTTTTCATGCGGTGGGAATAACCTGGACTGAGAACAGACCCGACCGCTTTTCCATCCAGCAGCAATTTTTCGCCACCAACCACCATGTCATCATGTGCAATTGAAATACCCACCAGATTGACCTTCTCTTTTCCTTTGGATGCCATCACAGCATCTTTGCCTCTAAAATCCCCTTCCCCCATGCTGACAGACCAGCCCAGGGTCACTTCCCAGGGGGTATTGTCTTCGGACATGTCATATCCATAAAAGAGCAGGGCAGCTTCGATTCTAACCTTGTCCAGAGCTGTAAAAGAACAGGGCATGACACCCATCTTATTTCCATGTTCCAGGATTTTATCCCAGAGGTCACCGACCACATCTGCCGTGGCAAATATTTCATATCCCCGTTCTCCTGAGTAACCCGTACGTGAAATGATGCAGGCGTGACCGAATAACTCGGTTTTTTCCTGGTGGAAATATTTTAGGGACGAAAGATCCATAGGAGTATGGGCATCCAGCAGTTCAAGGGCTTTGGGTCCCTGCAGGGAAATGTCGTGGAGGTCATCATCAAACTCACAGGTGACATCCTTGCCTTTGGCTGTTTCCTCCAGCAATTCCATGGTGGAACCACCGCCATGAACCACGATATATTCGTTGTCACCCATATTAGAGATAATGGCATCATCGGCAATCATTCCCCCAACCGTGAGAATGGCACCATATGCGGACTGACCCGGACCGATTTTGGTCATGTCCCGGGTAATGATATAATCAACAACCGCTTCTGCATCCTGTCCTTTTACATGGATTTTTTTTAAACCGGACATGTCAAAGAGACCGGCAGCCTCCCGGACGGCGTCATGTTCGTCACATGGATCGCTGTTATAGCTCCAGGCCGTTCCCATGCCATTCCAGTCTTCCAGATCAGATCCCAGAGCCCGGTGACGACTTGCCAATGCGGATGTTCTTGTGCTTTCAGTCATTTAAATTTCCTTTCAGGTGGTTTTATTAATAAAGGATAAGTTTAGTAAACCCATGCATGCCCCTGCTATAACAATTAGTTTAACAACTATCAAATATAAAAAAATTTAGAATTACAATTGGTTAATGTACACCCCATCGTTGCAAAAAACATGAGAGAAAGCCCTTAGTTTTTGAGGATTTCTTGTAAAATCTCAACGCTCGCTTCAAGACTGGTTTTTGTGTTTTTTCCGTCGTCTCAACCAGAATTGATAATATTTCAATGGTCACTTCAATGGATTTTTGTTATTCAGTACAGAGGCATTGTGGTTTGGAAAGGTTCTGAAAATGATTCATAAAAAAAATAGTTTGTTTTGCATCATCTTTTATAGTACTGATTTTAAATATAGGTTGTGTAACAAAAGTCAAACACTTGGGTATAAAATGATTAAAGCCTCAAACATTGCTGAAATGAATAATACCGGGGTGAAATATCTATTTCAATGGATACTTTCAGCTTTTGGCTGGACAATAACAGGCACGCCGCCAGACGAGAAAAAATATATAATTATTGTTGCACCGCACACATCTAACATTGATTTTTTTCTTGGGATTGTGGTTAAGTTCGCCATTGGGCTGAAAGCAAATTTCCTGGCCAAGAAAATTCTATTTTATCAGCCATGGGGATGGATTTTTAGTAGGTTGGGTGGATATCCCGTGAAACGAGACAAGCATTACAACCAGGTCGATCAAATTGTTAAAATTATCAATAAAAATGATCGGTTTGTCTTAGCCCTTGCACCTGAAGGAACCCGTTCAAACTCAAAGCAATGGAAAACAGGATTTTATTGGATTTCAAAACTGGCAAAAATTTCCATCACGATGGTCTCTTTTGATTATGCTAATAAAAAGATCACCTTTTCAGAACCTTTTTATCCAACAGAAAATATGGAAGAAGATTTTTTAACAATGAAAAACTTTTTTAAAGATGTAAAAGGATTTCATAATGGATTACACTAAATTTCCAAGAAGAGAATACATAACAACTCCAACTCCAATAGAGGCCATGCCCCGCCTGAGGAAGGCCCTGGGGTCTAATGTAAACCTTTATATAAAACGGGATGACCTTCTTCCTGGTGCATCGGGTGGAAATAAAACAAGAAAACTTGAGTTCTGTATTGCTGAGGCAATGGAACAGGGGGCAGATACTATCATTACCTGTGGTGCAGTGCAGTCCAACCATTGCCGCCTTACTGCTTCCTGGGCGGCAAAAGAAGGACTTGACTGCCACCTTTTACTTGAAGAGCGCGTTAAAGGCTCCTATAAAAAGCAGGGAACCGGAAACAACTTCCTTTTTGAACTTCTTGGTGTAAAAAGCATTGCTGCGGAAAAGGGCGGCACGGATATGATGGCGGCCATGGAAAAAAAGGCTAACGAACTTAAAAAAGCTGGCAAAAAACCCTTTATTATTCCCGGCGGTGCATCCAATCCCACTGGTGCCACAGGGTATGCAGTCTGTGCCGAGGAGATAATGAACCAGCTTAACCAGATGCACTTAACTATCGACCATATAATTGTTCCTTCAGGTTCTGCCGGAACCCATGCTGGTCTGGTTGTGGGAATGATAGGTATTAATGCCAATATTCCTGTAAGCGGTGTCAATGTTTCAAGAGCAAAAGATATTCAGGAAAAGCTTGTTTATGACCTGGCCCTGAATACAGCCGAAAGAATTGGGGTGAACACCCCTGTGGCCCGTGAAGATGTTATATGCTACGATGCTTACGTGGGCCCGGGATATTCCATTCCCACAGACGCAATGGTTGAGGCTGTAAAGCTTTTCGCCATGAATGAGGCTATTCTTCTTGATCCCGTATATACAGGCAAAGCTGCAGCCGGGTTCATTGATCTTGTAAGAAAGGGTATCTTTCCTGAAGGGTCCAATGTGCTTTTCCTTCACACGGGGGGATCTCCTGCTCTTTATGCATACCTTGATGCATTCAGAAAATAAATAAAATCAATATTGCTTTAGTGCCGGATAATTCACACGCATTTTATGTTTATGGAAAAAATAATACCAGGACCTATTAATAGGAGATATTATGATCAACTCGGCATCAACACAGGCACGGCAACCCTATTTAAAAATTTTAACTGCAGATCAAATTTTTGAAATAAAGCGTGCAGCCTTTGATATTATGTTCAGTGTCGGCTTCAAGGTGTTGCATGCCGGAGCAAGGGATATGCTCAAGAAGGCAGGCGCAGTTGTGGAAGGAGAGCATGTAAGGGTTCCTGAATATATTGTTAAACAATGTCTGGTTACTGCACCCAATGGGTTTACTCTTTATGATCGCCAGGGTAACCGGGCTCTTGAAGTGGAAGGTCGCAAAAGTTATTATGGCACATCCACTGGAAGCCCGCGAACAAAAGATGCTTTAACAGGGGAAATTCATCCCACAACTATTAAAGATATTGGTATCGGTGCACGGGTCGCAGATGCATGTGAAAACATTGACTGGGTCATGCCAATGGGCTCATCCCAGGATGTTCCTTCAATTGTTTCGGATCTTTACGATTTTGAAGCGGTTGTCACCAATACGACAAAACCAATAGTTTTTCTGGGTTATTCCGGTAGAGGAACCCAGTTGGTGTTTGAAATGGCTGCTGAAATTGCCGGTGGTATGGACAAACTCAGGCAAAAGCCGTTCCTTGCCGTCTATCCTGAACCAATCAGTCCGCTTGTCCAACCGGGTGAGACCATTGACCGTATATTTGCGGCTGCGGATCATTTTATTCCCCAGGTGCCGGGGCCTGCCGTCCAGATGGGTGCCACAGGCCCGATTACCATGGCGGGTGTTATCACCATGATTACGGCAGAGGCATTGATGTGCCTGGTATTGGCCCAGTTAAGGCAACCCGGGTGTCCGGTTTGTCTGAGCGGGAATGTCCAGATTTTAAATATGTCATCGGGTATCTTTGGTGTTGGATACCCGGAAATGAGCCTTGGTATCTCTGCCCAGGCAGAAGTTGCCCAATCTTTTAACTTGCCAACCTGGGGGTATGCGGGGTGTAGCGACTCAAAGGTATTGGATGCCCAAGCCGGACTTGAAAGTGGATTTTCCATCATTACCCAGGCTCTTGCCGGACTCAACCTGATCCATGATGTCGGTTATCTTGACCAGGCAATGGTCTGTTCAACCGCTCAACTGGTATTGGGGAATGAAGCCATTGGAATGACCCGCAAGTTCATGAAAGGTATCCGGATAGACGCGGGAAGCATTGCTCGCCAGGTGATTGAGGATATTGGTCCCGGAGGTCATTATCTGGCACACAAACACACCCTCGACCATTGTCGTGAAGCTATCTGGGGTTCAAAACTGCTGGCCAGACAGCCCTATGAACGCTGGAAAGAAGAAGGTGGAAAAGATATGGCAGAGCGAATTCAGGAGCGCCTGGCCGATATCCTTGAGAATCACAAAGTACCGCCTTTGGATGAAAAAGTCCTTGCAAAAATCAGAAAAATAAGGGATGCGGGTGTAAGAGAGCTGACCGGCAAGGGTTAATCACAAAAAAAATATCAGGATCACCATGTAATTAGGATTAGAAACATTTAGTTATCACCTGGCCTTTGCCTACGGAAAAATGGATATGGCTGCAGGTTAGGAGAGGGGTGCTTCAAAATTTATCAGCCCCCCTATGATCCGGAAATAGTGGCCCCATATATTTCCCAGTATATAGAGAATCCTTTTGAACTTAATGCTTTTGCCTGGTCAAAATTAGCCGACATAGCAAATTCGGACAGGCAGCGTGAAGCGCTTGTAGAATTACAGGATAGGGCTGTTGTGTCCAGTGTTGCTTATGTGAAAGGATTAAGAACCCCACAAGGTATTGATACGCTGTCACTTTAAAAAATTTTCAGGTTACACCGCGTCCACTTTATTTTTTATTTTCAACATAGTGAATTAAATCTTTTTCAATTAAAGGATCAATATCCGGTTTTTCATAGGTTGAGAGTCTTTTTTCAAGCAATTGTGATGCCCTTTGATCCATTTGTCTGGGTTCCATTTTTAACCATTTGGCATGAATAGCCCGTGTATTTAAATCTGGAATAAAAAATTCGCTTCTGCAGCGCCTGGCCGTGTGGGGTTCAATAAGATAATTACCCGAAGTTCCCATTTTTTTTATCAGTTCCATTGCAAAGGCTTCTTCACTGAACTCAATTGGTTTCATAAGGGTTTTGACAGCCCGGCACAGATCTTCATCTGCTATGAACTTTTCAAAACTCATGGCAAGCATTGAGCCATATGTGCCGCAGGCATGTAGACTTACATGAGCACCGCTGAGGGCAGCAGTTGAAAGCATCATTGAAGATTCCATGCCGGCCTGGTAATCCAGGCTGAAAGATTCGGTCAACGCGCCCTGGCTTCGACAAGGAATATTATAATACCTGCCAAGGGCCGTCACAATGGCAGTATGCTTGGCATCTTCGGGAGAGGCATTGACATATCCACCTGTCTGCATATCCGTGGGGCTGCCGCCCAGACCATATACAATGGGTGTGCCGGGATTAACAAGCTGGGCAAGACAGATCCCGGCCAGCGTACAGGCATTTGAGATGACAAGGGAACCTGCTATGGTAATAGGGCCTGAAGATCCCATGGAACAGGAGGAATGGATGATCAAAGGTTGTTTTGCCCTGGCATATACCAAAAGCGCATCCACCATTTCCTGGGCATATTGCAGGGGAGATAAAGAATCCACAAGATTAAGCATAACAGGCTTATCCATTTTTCCCCATATTATTTTAGCCATTTCCAGAGACTGTTCTGCACAAATTTTAGAGGATGTACTCCCCATAAGGGGCTTATCCGTGAGCAACATTGTTGACAGCAGCATATCCAGATGAGCTGTTTTTGTCGGCACATCATTGGGCTGGGCCACGATGGAAGAGTTAAAATCCAGGGCTTTGGATGTCTGGACAAGTTTACAGAATTTTTTTGTGTCAGCAAGCGTGGCAGGCCTCATTTCACCTGATTTCTCAATAATGAAAGGAGGGCCATATCCAGGCGCCATCCTATAACTGTCATCACCTATCAGAAAACTGTTTTTTTTGTTTCTGGCATGCAGTTCAAATTTTTCAGGTACGGTTTCAAGGGCTTTTTCAATATCTGATTGCTCAAAAAACACCATCTCCCCGTCTGTTTTAAATCCATGATGCTTAAAAATATCCAGCGCTTCGTTATTTGGAAACCGGATACCAGTTTCAGCCAAAAGCTCCAGTGAACAGGAGTGGATCTGATCCAACATTTTATCATCAATATTAAAAAGGACACGGTTCATATCATTTACCCTCCTTTACCCTAAGATCAGCCAGCGACAAGCCTGCGGATAAGTTCAACGGCTCCGGGTGCATTTTCGCTGAAACCATCGGCACCGATCTGATCTGCATAGGCCTGTGTTACGGGTGCACCGCCAATTATGGTTTTTGCTTTCAGACCGGCTTCCTTGAAAGCCTCAACCGTTTTGGCCATGACCGGCATGGTGGTTGTTAGAAGTGCAGACAGGCAAACCACATCTGCATCATGGGTCTGTGCCTCGCTCACAAATTTTTCCACGTCCACATCAACCCCAAGGTCAATAACGTTGAATCCGGCACCTTCTACCATCATGGTCACAAGATTTTTGCCAATATCATGCAGATCCCCTTTTACCGTACCAATGACAACCGTGCCTTTTTCAGTCAGGGCATCGCCTGCAAGGTGGGGTTTTAAAACCTCCAGTCCCAACTGCATTGCCTTTGCCGCCTGAAGCATTTCAGGAACAAAAATTTCACCGCTGGTAAATTTTTCCCCCACAACATCCATGGCGGCAATGAGCCCTTTGTTTAAAATATCATCAATGGAAATACCTTCGTTAATGGCTGTTGTTACATTCTCAACCACTGCTTTTTTGTCAAATACAATTACTGAATTTAAAATATCTGTTATCGCCATCTGTTTTGCTCCTTGTTGCCCGACTTTAGAATCCGGCTTTACTTTTCAATATCCTGTTCTTTGTAAATCATTAAATCAGGGCATCATTTCCATTGAAAATTTGTGACTTCCCTGTCCATGGCCAGGTAATTTTCCTTGGGCGTGAAGGGAGAAGAGGTTCCTGCCGTGGAAAAGACATACCCGGTCATCCCCTTTGCCCTGTCAAGGTGCACCCGGGTTTCTTTTGCCACCTCGTCCGGTTTGCCGATAAGCAGGGGACCATTGGGATTGATATTATCAAAGATACAGATCCGGTCTTTTACTTTTTCTTTTAACTTCCGGATATCCAGAACCTTTTCCTGGGTAAGATTACCCGGCATGATACCGTGAATATCCATTTCCAGAAGCATATCCACAATACCTGTTTTGACGATATCACCGCACATGTGGGGAAGCACCTTGGCCCCGAGACGTGCCAACTCATTACACACACGACTTGTAGGTTCATGGACAAATTCTTTATAATGGCTCGGAGATAAAAGGACGGGACATTCCATGTCCGCCCCGTAAAAAATATAATCCACCCCGGCTTCGATCAAGGCTTTACCCATGGCAATATCCAAGGGAACAATGGCTTCCTGGAGGGCATGCACAAGCTTGGGGTCATCATACATATCCATCATGATTTCATTTGTACCCCTCAATCTTGTTGCAATGGTAAAAGGAGAAATAAATTCACAGGCAATGGGGACTTCCCCTTTTAACTCTTTTTTAAGCAGTGTAACGCCTTCAAGAAAGTTGTCCATACGTTTTGTAAACATATTTTTTTTAGCAATCCGCTCCACATCCGCCATTGAAAAAATACTAGTTTTTTCAATGATGGGAAACACATCTTCCGGATATTTCACCTGACATTCCAGAGCTTCGGGAATAATACCACCAATAAATCCCATGCCCAGCATCACCCAGTCAAATTGAAATTCTTCCAGGCTTTTCATATGGGCTTTGAGCATTTGGGGACCCTCAAGAAGGGAGGCTCTAAAACTAGACCCATAGTAATTGCAGACCGGTGCTTCAGTAAACGGCGCATTGGGTACCTTGTCTACAGGCATCAAATTGATAGCAGCTTCCATTCTTTCTCTAGCATTCATTTATCATAACTCCTTAAACTTTAAATTATATTTATAAAGGATACTGTTTTAAGCCTTATCCTGATATGCAAGTCATACAAGAAAACCCGTATAACAGATTTCTACAGGCCCTGTCATAACAGCGATATTCTGTTCTTTGAGTTCAATCTCAACCGATCCTGCCGGCATGATCACGGTCATGCGGTTGTTTTGAGTCAACCCTCTTCTATGGGCCGCTGCAACTGCAACACAGGCGCCCGTACCACATGCAGTGGTCAAGGTTCCGGGGCGCTCCCATACGGAAAGTTTCAGTGTTTCAGAATTTACAAACTGGGCAACACCTATATTTGCCTCTTCAGGAAAAAGGGGATTTGTCTGGAGTGCTTTTCCATATTTTGGAAGATCAATGGCATCCAGATCCTCCACAAAAAAAACGGCATGGGGATTACCGATATTCATCCCTACAGGATCATTTAAAGGGCCTGTTCCAATCTTTAGATGCAGTGTGTCCATCTCTTCGGATAAAGGAATTTCCTGCCAGTTGGTCTTAACTTTTCCCATTTCAACGCTCACCTGTTTTTCACCGGCAAGGGAACAAGTTAAAATCCCGCCAAGGGTCTCGATTTTAATCTCTTTTTGATTCGCCTCTTTTAGCAGCAGCCAACCGATGCACCGGGTTGCATTACCACAGGCTTCCACTTCCCGTCCGTCAGGGTTAATAATCCGGACAAATGCGATGGCGGAAGAATCTCTGGGCGGTTCCACAATCAACAATTCATCAGCACCGACCCCCTCGTGGCGGTCACATATGTGAATAATCTCGCTGGCTGACGGGTGATAGGGATCTTTTCTGGCATCGATAATAACAAAATCATTAAGCAACCCATGCATTTTCACAAAAGGTCTGCCTGATTTTATAAGGCTGTTTTCAGTGTTGGAAAACCAAGGAATTTGCATATATAAAATCTCCTGAAAAATAATATCAAAATCAAATACAAAATGTAATTCACTTTGTCAAGACATTGTATGGGTATTTGGAATCTATTCTTAATAATAACTTAAAAAATGATATCTTCGGCTTCTGAAAGCCTTTCCTGGATTCCATCCAAAGCATTTTTATGTATATCTTTTATATGGACTTTAAGAACTCTTGTAGCTGTTTCAACATCTTTTGATTTAATGGCTTCAAATATGGCAGTATGGGCAACTGCCGAATCTTCTGAAGGGCGTGAGAATATGAGCTCCTGGCCAAATCTAAGATATAAGAAATCAAATAAATGTTTTAGAATTAATATGGATAATTTCTGACCTGATAATTGAGCCAGGGACATATGAAATTGAATATCCTTAACCAGTTTTAACCTTAAAGATCCTTTTTCACAGGCATCAAGATATTCATCAAGAGCTGATCCAATCTTTTTTTCACCTTGTTTGTCAAGGTTTAAAATAGTCTGGGCCAACATTATAGGTTCAATGATGTACCTGAGCTTATAGGCTTCGTCAATCTCCTGGGAGCTCACCTTTTCAATAAAGAATCCCTTATTTTGTTCATGACGAACAAGACCCATGAATTCCATATGTTTCAAAGCCTGAACAACGGGTGTCAAGCTCATGCTTAATCCATCAGCCATTCTCCTGTAAGGAATCTTCTGTCCGGGCTTGAGTTCATTTGAAAAAATCATCTTTCTAATGTCGTTGTAGGCTTCTCTTGTAAGGTTTTTAGGTTGAGAATTTTTATTGGTCTTTTCCGGAATCAATCTAAACTCCTTTTTGTATTCAATTTATAGTTCAATATCTAAGACTATATTTTATAACAAATGTTAGCAATAAAAATTTAAAACTGTATAACAGCATTCAGATACTTGGCCCTCTTTAGGAATAAATAATTGCGGGAAACTAATTTTGTATTACAAAATGAATAAAGTTCATTTTTCCCTTATTATTCCTTGACTTTTACTTGAAATTTTTAATAAGGTCCCTGCATGTTCAGTAATCAGATCAAAGAGATGATTTTGACAAGATTCGTCTATAGGGCATGAAACAAGCATAATCAATTTTTAACCACTATATGTGGTTAAAAATCTATGTGGTTATGAATTTTATTTTTTGATTATAGGTAAGCGTTTCATTTTTAATAACTTTATACTTTTGGGAGGAA
>Ga0307989_1000402_pt1 | contig 28571 bp, 31 predicted proteins | sample EllFjometagen185_FD_203164 | JGI IMG/M metagenome (GOLD analysis project Ga0307989, IMG submission 203164) | Marine microbial communities from Ellis Fjord, Antarctic Ocean - #185 | ecosystem: Environmental > Aquatic > Marine > Unclassified | place: Southern Ocean | collected 2014-10-08 | reverse complement strand
CTCACCACGGGATCTTTCGGAATTTATTTTGCCAGATTTTGAAGAGATCCGCATTGGAACGAATGCAATAAAATTCGATTACTACTTGGGAAATTCTACCTTCGAAGCTGTTTGGATTCCTACTTTCGAATCCACGATACTTCCAGAAGAAAACTCAATTTGGGCTCCTAAAATGCCGGAATTTCCGGTGCCTGTAATATTTGATTACTCAGATGCTGAAGTAGAAAACAAACTTTCCGAAAGTGAAATTGCTTTTAAGTATTCTTACCTTGGAAGCGCAATAGATTTTGAATTGATGGCAGCTTATATGTGGGATGATAATCCCACCATGCATATCTTTCTGCAACCCAATTCAACCCTTCTTATCAAGCCGGAACATCACCGTCTTCCATTGGTAGGGGCAAGTTTTAGTAAAGCATTAGCTGGAGCTGTTGTGCGTGGGGAAGGTGCATATTATTTCGAGAAGAGATTTGCTGCAGAAGATCTCACTTTTAATAGAGTAAAAGAAAAAGATTATGCACATTATCTTATTGGTTACGATCATAACTGGATTGGCGTGAATGTGAGTTTTCAGTTCATTCAGGAATATATTCTGGATTATGAGAATGATATTAGCAATGATGAATTCACCAGTACGATGACTTTCCTGGTGACGGAAGATTTCCTGCGTGAGACTTTGCGATTGGAATTTTTTTCCTATTATGGCATCAATAATGAAGATGCACTGCTGCGCCCTAAAATCTCTTATGATCTTGCCGATGGATTTGAAGTTCAATTGGGAGCAAATATTTTTGTAGGAGAAGAAGGAAATTTCGGACAGTATGATGAAAATGATATGCTATTTATGAAAGTGAGGTATGATTTTTAAGAAGAGTTGCACAAATAAAATGAATGTCATTCTGAGGTTTCTTTCAGGTTCGATCTTTCGAAGAATCTCATTATAGAAGGAGATCCTTCCATAGAGCTACGTGCAAGATTCGTCAGGAAGACATAAACACTTTTATGCAGAACTCATATTAATAATTTTAGGAAGAATCGGATGAAGAAAATATTATTTATCATAATGCTATTTCCATCTTTACTATTGGGTGAACCAAGGATTTCCGGAAGCTTTCCACAAGAATCTGATTTTGTCGTTCCTGCAGCAACTGAGAAGAATCAGGGAAAGAAGAATTATACTATATCTGCAATTGAGAATATCGGTTTTATTGTTGGTTTATGGGGTTATGACCGATATGTGGCGGAAGAATATTGGGCTGTAATTGGATTTAATTCTATTGAAGCAAATTTCCAAAATGGTTTTGAATGGGATCACGGTGGATTTGCCATGAACCAGATCGCACATCCTTATTCAGGTTCTATCTATTTCACAGCTGCACGTTCCAATAATCTAAGTTTTTTAGAGTCTTCTGCATATGTTTTAGGCGGAAGTTTGCTATGGGAATCTTTTATGGAAAATCACTATCCTTCCATAAATGATATGATTACAACAACTTTCGGCGGTATTGCTTTAGGTGAAGTTCTGTATCGTTTATCGAATCATTTTTATAATGATAATGTTACTGGAACAAAAAAAGTAGTAAATGAATTCATCACAACATTACTTTGTCCAATGAATAGTTTAAATCGGCATTTAGATTATTCTTCTCCTAAACGGGAAAATTCCCAGATCCAATATACTTTTTCTTTTGGAGGTAATAATAACTTTATGTCCGATCAAATAGAAAAAATGGATGCAAATATATTTGCAGGATTTCAATTGGAATACAATAAAATGTTTCAGGACAAAAAGATCAGGAAACCTTTTGATTATTTTAAGGCTGCAATAGATATAAGTCTTTATAAAGGAGAAACCGTATCTTCCATAATTTTATTGGGACATTTGATTGGGCGGGAAATTAACCAGGAATCTTACTCTATTTTAGCAGGAGCTTTTCAAAATTTCTATTACACAAATAATGACATCATCAGGCTTTCAAGCAGCTCGATCGGTCCGGGAGTAGAGATTAAATCGGTACTAACTGAAAAGATTCATCTCAATGCTGGCTTTCAAGTTCATGGTATTTTACTGGGAGCTATGGATTCAAGATATAATGAAGAAAATAGAGATTACAATTTAGGACCCGGTTACTCAATTTTATCTTACCTGAAATTTGGACGCAATGATTTAATTAGGATGTCCATTTCAAGCAGATATTTCAGTTTGTCCAATGTGGCAGGATTGGCTGCTAGTGAACGAATATGGATCATCGAATCCGGTGTTGATTTTCCTATTTATCGTACTTTAAGGTTTGGTTTGAATTATAACTACTTTGATCGTCAGGAAAATTATGATGAATATGATGATGTTTCAGGATATGGAGATTTACTCAGGAGTTATTTGACGATATCTTTTTAATTCGGTTTCATATTTGTTTCGTTTGTATTATAATTCAGAATGATACAAGTTTTAGTTTCTAAATCAACTTATTCCTCAAAATTCTTCAATCGTGAATCAATATCTGCCTGAAATTCTTCATCTGTAAAATCCGGGTTTCTAGTCGATATCCAGATTTCACATGGAGCTTTTCCACATTCTTTACAAGAAGAAAAATTCCTTTGTACAGTACATTCATAAATAGGACAAAGAACTTTGTCATAAAACTTAGCCCAGGCTACTTTTCCTGCTAGTTCATTACAGCCATCGCATTCAGTTTTATATGCTTTGCAGTCGGTGGAACAACATACACAGCATTTGCTCAATTCTTTCATAATCTCTCTTTCTTTTAACAATCTTAATTTTTTTCAATATAATAAAGCTAAACAAAATCAATAAATATGTAAGTCAATCTTTTACTTAAAACTTGTAAAATTTTGACATCACAAGATTAAAAGTTAAGCTATAGATAATTGTTTAATCAAATTTTTGTAGGAGGAATACATGTCGTTAATTTCATGCGATGGAATATCAGAAATATATAAAATGGGTGAAGTGGAAATTAAAGCTTTAAATAATGTTTCAGTTGAAATTTCCAAATCCCAATTTATATCATTTATCGGACCATCCGGTAGCGGCAAGACTACAATGCTGAATCTTTTCGGTGCCGTAATTCGTGGAGAGACTGCCTGTTATTTTGATAAACGCTTTTCTGCCGAGGATTTTTCCGTAAACGGTATCAAAGAAAAAGATTATCTTCATTATCTTGTCGGTTACGATCACAATTGGTTTGGCGTGAATGTCAGCTTCCAATTTATTCAGGAATATATTTTGGATTATGAAGACGATCTTAAAAATGATGAATTCACTTCAACATCCACTTTCTTAGCTTCCAAAACATTTCTGAACGAGACAATGGAACTTAGTTTGTTTTCATATTTCGGAATAAATAATGAAGATGCGCTGCTTCGTCCGAAACTAAGCTACGATCTGTCCGACGGCTTCAATGTTCTGCTTGGAGCAGACGTCTTTATCGGCAAAGATGGCAACTTCGGACAATACGATGAAAACGATATGGTTTATATGAAAGTGAGGTATGATTTTTGATTTTTTAAAAAGGAAATAACAAAAAAAACTCGTTCCGGTTGAAAAAAGCAAGGAGCATTGTGCATACTAAATATTAATCAAAAAAATATTGCAGTCTTTCCGCAGATATTTGTCTATATTATTGAAAGTTTAAATAAAGTAAAAACAGGAGGATTTATGTCCTTAATATCGTGCCAAGGAATATCAAAAATATATAAAATGGGAGAAGTGGAAATTAAAGCTTTAAATAATGTATCAGTTGAAATTTCCAAATCCCAATCTATATCATTTATCGGCCCCTCTGGTAGTGGTAAGACAACAATGCTGAATCTTTTCGGAGTATTGGATAAACCAACATCGGGAACTTTGAAAGTAATTGGAACTGATATTTCCAAATTGAATTATGTGGAACGAGCAAAATTCAGAGGTGAACATTTGGGATTTATTTTCCAGAATTTCAACTTGATACCCGTTCTTACAGTTTATGAGAATGTGGAATATCCTTTGATAATGGTGAAATCAATTCCACCAAAAGAGCGAAAAGAAAAGGTTCTTTCGTTGCTGGATGCAGTAGGAATGTTAGATCAAAAAGATAAATTAATAAATCAAATTTCAGGTGGGCAAAAACAGCGAGTAGCAATTGCCAGATCACTTACAACAGATCCTAAAATAGTTCTGGCAGATGAACCAACCGCAAATCTTGATCACGAATCTGCTTACAAAGTAATGAGTTTGATGAAAAGATTGAGTCGTGAAATCGGTACAACCTTTATCTTTTCCACACATGATCCAAAAATCGTGAAGGAAGTTGATATTACTTATACAATAGAAGACGGAGTTCTTGTAAATCGTGAAGAGAGGAATAACTGATGAATAATATAATTAAAATTGCTTTCAGAAATTTGTATCGCCAGAAAAGAAGAAGTTTCCTCACCATGGGAATAGTAGCATTCGGTGTTTTAGCTGTTCTGCTATTTTCAGCCACAGCCGGTTCATTCAAGAATTTTATGATAAGTGAGATAACCGATTCAATGTTGGGTCACATTCAAATTCACGCAAAAGGCTACGTAAGCTCACTCGATAACCTGCCGTTGGACAAAACTATAAAAGCAAAACAAATTAAAGAAATGGAAAAGATATTAGATGAAATTCCTGAAATTGAAAGCTATACTTATCGGATTTTACTCGGTGGAATGGTGAGTAATTATCTGGAATCTACAAGCGCTAAATTTTCTGCAATAATCCCTGCCAAGGAAACCAAAGTTGCTCCGCTTCTCGAAGAAAGATTGTTGAAAGGTGAGTTTTTAAAGAAAGGTGAAATCTTGCTGCCTGAGATGATCACAAAGGGTTTTGACTCCAAAATCGGTGATGACATTGTATTAGTAGCAACAAATGCAGATGGTTCTGTAAACGGACAACCGCTCAAAATTTCGGGAATTATGGAAAGCGTTGTGGGTCCTACAGGAAAATACGGATACATTCATTTTGATGATGCAAAATCTATTCTGCGAATGAATGAAACGGAAATTAGTGAAGTAGCAATCAGATTGAAGAATTTCAACGATCTGGAAAAAGTGAATTCCATCCTAAATGAAAAACTGGCAGCTATCAAGAACAAGAAAGATCAGCCCTTTTTTGAAATCCACACTTGGGAAAAACTTTCACCATTTTACAATATTGCAAAAATGATAGATATGATGTCGCTGTTCATAAAAATAATTCTGATCGGCATTGTTTTAGTGAGTATAATGAATGTGATGATAATGGCAGTTTATGAACGCACAAAAGAAATCGGTGCAATTTCGGCGATGGGAACTCTTCCTTCCAAAATCAGATTGATGTTTCTTTTTGAAGGTTTATTCCTTGGAGTTTTTGGCTCTGTTATCGGAGTTGTGGCAAGTCTTATAGCGATATTTATTGTAAATATTTCCAATATTACTGTCGCATTCGGAAGAAACAGCAATATTCTTCTGCAACCGGAGGTATCATTTTCACAAATTGTGATGACGGCATTAATTGTAATCTTGGTGGCAATTGTTGCAGTTTTGGAACCTGCTTTTAAAGCTTCTAAACTTGAACCGATTGAAGCACTTAGACAAAATTAGGAGGAAATATGAAAAGAATACATACAGTGATGATAGTAGCATTAATAATGAGCAGTTTCAGTTTATTATTTGCAGAAGAACCGATTGAAACAGGAAACAAGCTTCTTAAAGAAATCGATAGAAATCTTTCACCGGAATCATTTGAATCTTTACGGAAGATCATCAATATCGAACCGAACGGAACAGAAAAAGAGTTTGTTCTTTATGCCTTAAAAAAGGGAAATGATAAAATGGTGACGACATTTCTGGCCCCAAAAACCGAGGTCGGACGTTCTACATTGCGATTGGATGAAAATATGTGGCTCTATATTCCCAATGTGGGAAAACCGATGAGGATAACCAGTTTGCAATCTGTTATCGGTGGTATTTTTAACAACTCGGATATTATGCAATTGGATTATACAGCGGAATACGATGTAATTGAAATGAGCGACGATAATACCGAGAAATTACTGACTCTGAAAGCAAAAACTTTTAATGTAGCATATGATCAACTAAAAATGTGGGTGGATATAAAATACAAAACTCCAACAAAAATGGAATGCTATACTGCCAGCGGAATGCTTATAAAAACTCTTCATTTCAAAGAGATCAAAGATTTTGGAAACGGTATTATACGCCCTTCAGTTTTGGAAACCGACAGTCCTCTTCATCAAGGATATAAAGCAGTGATGATTTATGCAAATATAGCACCGCGCAAAATTGATGATGAAGTTTTTACACTTAATTATATGGATAAAATAAAGGATTTGAGAAAATAAAAACCTTGCGAATGGTTACAAACAGAGAGATTCTTTTTATTAGACCTTCGCAATGGTTGAACTTCGATTTCCAACTATTGCGAAGATCCCGTTCCTCAACTTCATGCAAGGATTTGATTTCAAAAAGACAAATAATAGGAGTTCGCTTTGAGAAGGTATAATCAATTAATTATCTGCGTATTTCTGATTTTAATATCACATCTCTCAGCCCAGGATTATTCCTTCGATTTTGAAGAATTTGAAAAGAAATCTTATGAGTATGTAGGAACTTTTCAATTACAATCGGATATTTCCGACTTGAATAATTCATCAGGTTTATACAGACTATCCTTTTTGAACAAAGAAGATAAAGAATTTCTGGACTCATATTTTGCTTCGCTTCAACTGCGTGGAAGTTATGAAATATCTAACTTTAAATTTTCTTTGGATTTAAAAGATAAATTATCATACACTTCAAATGATGATTTTGAGAATAACTTCAGCACTTATGAAGCCTTCCTGAATACAACTCTTTCAACAAATTTTGATTTTCAGGTTGGGAAAAAATCAGTTAAATGGGGAAAAGGATATATTTGGAATCCGGTGTCTTTTGTGGGACGTCAGAAAGATATAAACGACGTCGATGCAGGACTGGAAGGTTTTTGGATGTTCAAGCTGAGTTATGTGAAAAGCCTATCCGGTATTTTGCAGAATTTTTCAATCAGTCCGGTAATTATTCCTGTTACTAAAGAATTAAATGAAGATTTTCAACCTGAAGAAAGTTTCAATTTTATACTGAACAGCTATTTTCTGATTTATGATACCGATCTTGATTTTTATTTGTTTATGAAAGATGATACATTCAAAAAGTTCGGAACAGATTTTTCTCGCAATATATTACCAAATTGGGAAATTCACGCAGAATTTGTCTTTGAAAAAGAAGTTGTAAAAAACAGTTTTAATTCCGATTTTATAGTTGAATCAATAACAGAAGATTCACATGACTATTTATTCGGAACAAGAATTTTGCTTGAAACAAATACAACTGTTATTTTGGAATATCTGCATAATGATTCTGGATTGGATGAAAAACAGATGAGCAATTTCTTTGATGCAGTTGACTCAGCCTTATCAGAGAATCCTGCTTTATTACCAATTATTAAGAATTACCAAATAGAAAATTTCAATTCCCAGTATTTAATGAGAGATTACATTTATACAAAATTATCACATCCCGAACCATTTGATATTTTGTATTTTACTCCTTCTATTTTTGTTTTATACAATTTAAATGACAACAGCCGGATGATAGGTGGAGAGTTTAATTATTCTCGCTTTGAAAATTTGAATCTGAAACTTAAGTATAACTCAATGTTCGGAGAAGAAAATTCTGAATTCGGCGAAAAGATCAGTTCAAATAAAATTTCTTTTTTAATGGAATTTGTGTTTTAGAATAGTTGGTTATAAAAAATTACAATAAAAATGAAATACTGACAAGATAAACTTGTACATTACAAATAGAATTATTTAAGAAAAATAAAACAAAAATCTTGACGTAATAATCCCATTTCGGAATTTAAGTACCTAAATAGCAAAAGGGGGTTGATATGTCGAATTTGATAAATATTTCAGAAGCTGCTTCATTGGCTCTACATGGTCTTGTGTTTATTGCTAAAAATCAGCCTTCACGGATAAATGTGAAAGTATTAGCTGAAGAATTAAACGCTTCTCAAACACATTTGGCCAAAGTTTTTCAAAAACTTGGTAAAGCAAATTTGGTAAGATCATTGCGTGGTCCTGCAGGTGGTTTTGAACTTAACAAACCAGCTGAGGACATCACATTCCTGGAAATATATGAGATTATCGATGGTGAAATAATACTGGGCGATTGTCCTCTCGGCAAGAATCATTGTGTTTTTAAATCCTGTATTTTTGATAATGAATTAAATCGGATATCACAGGATATTTATGAAACATTTAGCAAAATGAAATTATCCGAATTTTCTTAAAAGATAAAAAACATCAGAATGTTCAGCTAAGAGTTGGCTTAACGCAGTGAAACGTTCTCTATACATTCATCTTAGCTTGCTGAACTTCCGATTGTTTAAAATAAACATTCCGAAGAATCCCGAAAACATTCGGGACACATTCGGAAGTTAATAACAGGAGATCGTTTGCTGGAGATGTTGAATGAGGAGTGATTGTTTTTCTTCGAAAAGCCAACACTTCGCAAGCCGACTCTTAAAAAGGAGAGAACTATGGAAATTAGAAATTACAAAGATTTGGAAGTTGCAGAAACACCACACGGTATTAATGCTTATAAACTCTACGATAAAGATCCCGCATTGATCATGCACCTTCACTTAAAGGCAGGTGAAAGCTTAAAGGCACATATTACACCTGTGGATGTAGCTTTCTATATTTTAGAAGGAACTCCCACGATTATGGTTGGAGAAGAGAAGATAGTAGTTAAGAAAGATGATATTGTGGAAAGCCCAAAGGATATTGTGCATTGCATCTATAATGAGACTGAAAAAGATGTGCGTGTGTTAGTTATGAAACTTCCAAAACCGACATCAAAGACTATAATGGTTTAAAGTCATTGCGAGGAGTGTTTCGACGCAGCAATCATTTCTTTCTGTTCTTTCAACAGTATAGATTACTTCGACTGAAGTCGCAAAGATGAAAACTCGCAAGGTCAGATAGTAACTAAGGAAAATAATTATGAAATATATCGATGAAAATTCAACTCTACTGGAGATAGTAGAAAAATTTCCGGAAACAATTCCGGTTTTCACATCCAACGGATTTTCTCAAATGGATGATCCGAAACAGCGGGCTAAATTTGCAAAATCTATTTCTCTGAAAATGGCATTAATGCTTAAACAACTTGATCTTAAGATCTTCTCCAATCTGCTTATTGAAGCAATTGAACAAAAAGATACTAATATTGATGCTACTTTGGCTGCTACCACAAAAGTAGATGATGCTGAAGCTTTGAATATTGTAGGTTTGCTACCTTGTCCGGTTCGGATTCCACTTTTAGAGCAATTTAATAATTTTAAAAAAGAGTATTCTGCTTCTCATAATGTTATTATTAATCATGAGCTTAAAGCTGCATCTATGGGTTTGGATTGGGTAGAGAATAACATCAAAGGTGTGAAAGATGCAAAAGATCTTCCTGACCTTTTCATCTCTGCCGGATTCGATATGTTCTTCGATGAAGAGATGATTGGAAAATTCAAAAGACAAGGTGTTTTTGAAGATACAACTAAATTGGAAAAATTCAATACTCTTTTTGATGAGATAAACTTAAAAGATCCAAAAGGTCATTACGCCATGATCGGTGTAGTTCCCGCTGTTTTTCTGATCAATACAAAAGAATTGGATGGAAGAGAAGTTCCCCATAGTTGGAAAGATATTTTGAAACCGGAATTCGAGAAACGTGTTTCTCTTCCTGTTGGAGATTTTGATCTTTTCAATGGAATTCTACTAAACATTCATAAACATTATGGTGATGAAGGTGTAAAGAAATTGGGTCGTAGTTTACTAGAATCCATGCATCCGTCTCAGATGGTGAAAAGTGATCGCAAAAAAGAGAATAAACCTATAGTAACTATCATGCCTTACTTCTTCACAAAGATGGTAAAAGATGGCGGACCGATGGCTGCTATCTGGCCGGAAGACGGTGCAATTATAAGCCCGATCTTCATGCTTTCCAAAAAGGAAAAAATAGAGAAACTGCAACCTGTCATAGATTTCTTCGCTTCTGTAGAAGTGGGAAAGATTCTATCTCATAGCGGACTTTTCCCAAGCGTTCATCCTGATCTTGATAACAATATTCCAGATGAGAACAAATTCATGTGGTTGGGCTGGGATTATATATACAGCCATGATATCAGCAAATTGATCAAACATTGTGAAAAGCTGTTTAACGAAGCAATTGGGTAATAAAAAAGGATATTATATGAATCTTGTAACAGTATCAGGTCCCCCTTCATCAGGGAAAACTTCAGTAATATTAAAGACGATAGATTCTTTAAAGAAACGAGGATTTAAAGTAGCTGTAGCTAAGTTCGACTGTCTTTACACCGACGATGATATACTCTATAAAAAAGCTGGAATTCCAGTGAAGAAAGGACTCTCTGGTGCACTTTGCCCCGATCATTATTTTGTGAGTAATGTGGAAGAGATCACCAAGTGGGGAGTTGATAATAAATTTGATATTCTCATTAGTGAATCAGCTGGGTTATGCAATCGCTGCTCACCTTATATCAAGGGCATCAAAGCGGTTTGTGTTATAGATAATTTAAGTGGAATCAATACTCCCAAAAAGATCGGTCCCATGCTTAAATCTGCTGATATTGTGGTTATTACCAAAGGTGATATTGTTTCTCAGGCTGAGCGCGAAGTATTTGCCAGTCGTGTGAATACTGTGAATCCGGCTGCTGCAATTATGCACATAAACGGACTTACAGGTCAGGGAAGTTTTGAATTGAGTACACTGCTATACGATGAATCTTTGAATATTGAAACATTGAAAGGAAAAGAACTACGTTTTCCGATGCCTGCTGCACTCTGCTCTTATTGTCTGGGTGAAACTAGAATTGGTGAGAGTTATCAAATGGGCAACGTTCGTAAAATGAAAATGGAAGACTAAGAGGAAGAACATGAAGAATCTTGAAATAAAAAAAATATCTGAACTTCTTAGTGAGTTTCCATTTCTTAGTGCTTTTTTTAATGATAATGGCTTGGAAATAGAAGGCAAAGAAGAGCTAACACTTCCGGAATATTTCGCAGCTCTTGATGAAGATGAAATCGAAGATAGAGCCATTGATGTTGATAACTTGATGTTTCAGATCGGTGAATTTATCGAACAGATGATTGCCTTCCTGGGAAAAGATGAAGATATCGTGAAGACCGTAACAATTTTACAGGGAACAGATAAATCAGGGAACAAGGAAGATTTTGAAAAACTTGAAATTCATCAAGGTGAGATCATTTCTATTGTGGGACCCACAGGTTCCGGGAAAAGTAGATTATTAGGTGATATCGAATGGGTTGCACAGAACGATACTCCCACTTCTCGAAAAATTCTCATTAACAATGATATTCCCGATAAAAAATGGCGCTTTTCATCTTCCGATAAACTTGTAGCGCAGCTTTCTCAAAATATGAATTTTGTAATGGATCTATCGGTATTTGAATTTGTAGAGCTCCATGCTGAAAGCCGTTTGGTGGAAAACAAAGAAATTATTATCAAAAGAATTATTGATAAAGCTAATGACCTTGCCGGAGAAAAATTCTCTCCGGATACTCCGATCACTAGCTTGAGTGGAGGGCAAAGTCGTGCATTGATGATCGCTGATACGGCAATCTTGAGCAAATCTCCAATTATCTTGATAGATGAAATTGAGAATGCAGGAATTGATAGAAAAAGAGCATTAAAACTATTAATCTCAGAAGATAAGATTGTATTGATGGCTACACATGATCCAATCTTGGCGTTGATGGGAAATAAACGAATTGTAATTAAAAACGGTGGAATTCATAAAATTATTGAAACTACTGATCAAGAAAGAGAAATCTTAAATGAATTGGAAAAATTGGATAAAACATTATCGGCTTACCGCACAAAACTAAGAAGTGGTGAGATTATTGAGAAGATAAGCTAAGATCAAGGTCAAGTTCAAGGTTAAGAAGTCATTATGAATACGAGATTTCAAGATATGTCAATTTGGAAAGAGAGTATATATAGAACAGAAGCTTTAAATAAAATCATAAAAACGTTAAATAATAAATAGAATGTTTCAAAATGAAAGTCTTGATCTCGGTCTCGATCTTGACCTTAATCTCGATCTCGACCTGACCTTGAAACTAAGGAGATAATTATGCATGATGGATGTGCAGGAAGTTTTGAAAATGGTAAACAGGTAGTAGATAAAGTTAGGCAGATGGGATTCAGCCCACAACCAATGCCAATGCCTTTGGAAATTAAATGTGTTGAGTGTGAGGAAACTTTTGAAATGGAAAATTTCGAAGACAAATGCCCCAAATGTAAAATGGTTTACGGTGTAACACCTTGCCATGCATTTGATCCGGTTAATGTTAAAGCTGCCGGTATAGATTATTAAAAACTTAAACAAAAATTAGAAGGAGAATTAAAATGAGTATGTTTTGTTATCAATGCCAGGAAACAGCAGGCAACAAAGGCTGCACAGTAAAGGGTGTATGCGGGAAAGAAGGTGATGTAGCAAATTTACAAGATCTTTTGATCTATGCACTTAAAGGTATTTCAATTTACAGAAGTAATATTGAACTTAAAACCAGAAAGGAATATGTAGCTGAATGCGGTGTGCTGGATAACTTTCTTGTTCAATCACTTTTTGCTACAATTACAAATGCAAATTTTGATCGAGAAGCATTTATTAAAAGGATTTTCGAGGCTATTAAATACAGAGATATGCTGAAAGAAAAACTTGCTGAGTACAAAGTTGAAGTAAAATTTGCAGATCATGACGCTGCTAACTTCACAATAACTGAAGAAAATATCGACGAAAAATCCGCTACGGTTGGTGTTCTTACTACCGAAAATGAAGATGTACGCTCCCTCCGTGAACTCCTGGTTTACGGTCTTAAAGGGATAGCTGCTTATTACGAACACGCTTTCCATCTTGGAAAAGAAAACAAAGAAATTGTGATGTTCATTGAAAAAGCTTTGGTTTCTACAGTTAACGATGCCCTATCAGTTGATGAAATGGTTGGTTTAGTTCTAGAATGTGGAAAATTTGGTGTTGATGCAATGGCGTTGCTGGATGGTGCAAACACTTCAGCTTACGGAAATCCTGAAATCACTGAAGTTAACCTTGGTGTTGGAACCAATCCTGGAATTCTTATTTCTGGGCATGACCTTAAAGATATGGAAGACCTCCTAAAGCAAACTGAGGGAACGGGCGTTGATGTGTATACTCACGGTGAAATGCTTCCTGCTCACTACTATCCAGCCTTTAAAAAATACAGTCACTTCGTAGGTAACTATGGCGGCTCCTGGTGGAAGCAGAAAGAAGAATTCTCAACTTTCAATGGTCCTGTTATCTTCACTACAAACTGTATTGTACCTCCACGTAAAGATGCAAACTATGCCGATAAAATCTACACAACCGGCGCTGCTGGTTTCCCAGGATGGAAGCATATTGAAGAAAAAGATGATGGACATAAAGATTTTTCTGAAATCATCGAACATGCTAAGAAATGTGCTGCTCCAACTGAAATCGAAACAGGTACAATAGTGGGTGGATTTGCTCATGAACAAGTATTTGCTCTTGCAGATAAAGTTGTTGAGGCAGTAAAGAGCGGAGCTGTGAAGAAATTCGTAGTAATGGCTGGTTGTGACGGACGTCAAAAAGGCAGAAGTTATTACACAGATTTTGCCGAAGCTCTTCCAGAAGACTCAATAATTTTAACTGCTGGTTGTGCAAAATATCGTTATAACAAACTTAATCTTGGTGATATTGGTGGAATCCCTCGCGTACTGGATGCAGGACAATGTAACGATAGTTATTCACTTGCACTTATCGCGCTTAAGCTGAAAGAAGTTTTTGAACTTGAAGACATCAATGATCTGCCGATCGTTTATAATATTGCCTGGTATGAGCAAAAAGCCGTAATCGTACTTTTGGCCCTGTTATATCTTGGTGTGAAGAATATTCATCTAGGACCAACTCTTCCAGCTTTTTTATCTCCAAATGTAGTTGATGTATTGGTTAAGAATTTCAATATTGCTGGAATTGGAACAGTTGAAGAAGATATTAAATCTATGATTGGATAAAAATCTATAAAATACTTCTGAAGTGATAATACTTCGGAAGTATTTTTAACATTTTTACAAAAGTGAGAAAAAATATGAATTTTGTAGTAGATCAGGAAACGTGTATCGGTTGTGGAGCTTGCGTAGCTACTTGCCTGGAAGTGTTCAAATTAGGAGATAATGGGAAATCAGAAGTCATCTTAACTCCTGTACCGGAAGAATTGCATGCAAGTGCACTGGAAGCGGAAGATAATTGTCCAGTAGAAGCTATTTCACATAAATAACAATGATAATAAATTTAGGGGTGATCTTCGGATTGCCTCTTCGTTGTCCAAAAAAACTTTTCAAACTCAAATAGCTTGGAAGGTTTAGCATTACGAATATTGATCGAGAAGTTATATCATATACAAGAATAATGAGTTAGGAACATGTTTCAAAGCTAAAATTTAAAGTTTGTATTAACAGATTATTCTTAGTGATTCTCTTTTCCCTTGCCTTTCGTCTTAATAAAAAATATTGTTGTGTTTGAATGATGTTAAAAGGTGGTAGAATGTTTTTTGAAGTATTTCTTTCGAGAAAATTCATATGATTTCTGTAATCATTCCAGTCTACAATGAACTTGATATCAATTCAACATTAACTGAAATTTATAAACAAAATTATCATAATTTGGAAATAATAGTTGTTGATGGGCAGGAAGATTGTTCCACGATCAAATTGATCGAAAATGAAAACTGCATCAAATTGCAATCAAAACCTGGACGTGCAATACAGATGAATGCAGGAGCAAGAATAGCGAATGGTGATGTACTACTATTTTTGCATGCTGATTGTATACTACAGGAGAATGGCTTGAAAATGATTGACCAAATAATTAAAAGCGGCTTCAATGCAGGAGCATTTAACATCTGGTTTGAAAGTAGAAATTTTATATTAAGAGAGATAATTTCCCGTACAAGTTCACTCAGGGGAAGATTAACCAGATTCCCTTATGGAGATCAGGGACAATTCTTTAAAAAAGAATATTTTGAAGAAATTGGTGGCTATACAGAAATGCCTTTAATGGAAGATATTGAGATAATGCAGCGTATTAAACGTCGAAATGATAAGATATTTATCATTCCTCAAAACATGAGAACATCTGCACGCAGATGGGAAGAAGAAGGTTTATTCTATGTTATTTTTAGAAACCCGATCTTATCAATTTTATTTTTTTTTGGTGTCACAGCAGAAAAATTGAGTAGATTTTATCCAAGAGCAAAAAAATAAGAGAGAGGTGGGAAAATGGATGTATATTACAAATCAGAAGATTTAAAAAAGTTTGGTAACATTACCCGTGTAAATAAAGAATTGGGTGAGAAATATTTTGAATACTACGGAAAAGTGATGGCTGCAGGTGCTCTCAGCGAAAGGGAAAAAGCTCTCATCGCTCTGGCAGTTGCACACACTCTCAAATGTCCTTATTGCATTGAAGCTTACACAGATGCTTGTCTTACAAAAGGTGCCGATGAAGAACAGATGAGCGAAGCAGTTCATGTAGCAGCTGCGATGGCAGCCGGAGTAACACTGGTTCACAGCACACAAATGATGAATAAAATTGATGAGACACTAATCTAAAAAAAATATGGAAGGAAATAAGCAATTATTACTACTTCGTGAGAATGTTCTACCTTTCGAAGATAAAATTACTGAGAATGCAGAATTTCCAATAAAGGCTCTCAGTTTGAAAACTTTCCAAGTGAATATCGGAAGAAAGTGTAATCAAGCTTGTCGACATTGTCACGTGAATTCATCTCCTCAGGATAAGCGGGAAATGACCAGGAAAACGGTTGATCAATGCCTTGATGCTATTCGTCGAAATGATGAAATCGAAACTGTTGACCTTACAGGTGGTGCACCGGAAATGAACGAAAATTTCCGCTATTTTGTGAAAGAATCCCGAAAAGTTGGAAAGCATGTGATTGACCGTTGTAATCTTACGATTTTGGAAGAGCCAGGATATGAAGATCTTTATGAGTTTCTAGCTGAAAATCAAGTTGAAATTGTAGCCTCTCTGCCATATTTTCGATCCAGTTCCACTGATAGGCAACGAGGTGATGGAGTTTTTGAAAAATCTATTCTGGCGCTTAAGAAGTTGAATAAACTAGGTTATGGAAAATCTCTTCCTTTGAATCTGGTGTATAATCCAACTGGTTTATTTATCAGCTCTTCTCAGGAGCAATTGGAAAGAGAATTCAAGGAAAGTTTAAAACATAAATACGATATAATTTTTAATAATCTATACTGTATTAATAATATCCCGATTAACCGTTTTCTGGAAAGTCTGGTTCGAGCTAATAAACTAGCAGATTATATGGAAATTCTAGTCAATGCTTACAACCCTTGTACTTTAGATAATTTGATGTGTCGTCATCAAATTTCAGTTGGATATGATGGAAAACTTTGCGATTGCGATTTCAACCAGATGTTAGATATGAAATTGCGTCCAGTTGGACATATAAAAAATTTTAATTATGATAAAATCATCAATCGAACAATTCGAACTGCAAATCACTGTTATGGTTGTACAGCCGGTAGTGGTTCCAGCTGAGGTGGCGAGATTTCGGAATAGTTTATTCCGACATTCCATGAAAACCAGAATAATAATTTTCACGAAATTTCCAGAAGCTGGAAAAGTTAAATCAAGACTTGCAAAAGAGGTTGGAAATAATAAAGCAGCTGAAATTTATAAAACTATACTTTTAGATAATTGGCAGATTGCAAAAGACACTGGTCATGAAGTTTGCATCGAATTTTCTCCACTTGATGCAAAAAAGAAATTCCAGACATTATTTGGTAAAAATGTCATACTAAATCCACAAATAGGAACTGATATTGGGTGGAGAATGGCAAATGCTTTTGCACGCTGCTTGCAGCAGCAATTCGATGCAGCAATTCTGATCGGGGGAGATGCACCAGATCTATCTGCAGAACTTTTGAATGAAGCTTTAGTCTCACTCCTAAATCATGACATCGTTTTAGGACCAACACATGATGGTGGCTACTATTTAATTGGTTTTACAAAAGACAGTTTCAACCCCCATTATTTCCAAAATATTGACTGGAGTTCACCTAATGTATTTGAGCAAACAGCAGAAATAATTCGTGAAAGTAATAATAAACTATATCTTATAGAGAAAAGATTCGACCTGGATACTTTTAACGATGTGAAAGAGTTTCTAGGATCAAGTAAAGAATCTTCCATGATTACTGACAAGATTCGGAAGATTCTGGAAAATGAGGATTTCGATGAAGAAAATAGTTTTAATGTTGTTAGTGATAATACCGGTTCTGGTAAGCGCTCAGAGCGAGATCTATGATAAATGGGATGAACTGACCGGAAAATACGTAAAACAAAGTTTTAGTGAAAATATTCAATTCAGCAGTGTTGATTATGCACAATTAGGAAATGATGAAACATTTTCAGAAATAATCAATTCGTTAGAAACATTCGATATTTCCAAACTAATCTCTACAAATCAGATATTAGCTTTCTGGGTAAATATTTATAATATTGCAGCTATAAAAGTTGTACTTGATAGCGATATTCCAAACAGCATCAAAGATGCAGGGAATCTCTTTAAACCAGTCTGGAAAAATGATGCGATCAACATAGGTGGGAAAACCTATTCACTCGGTGAGATCGAACACGAAATTATACGGAAAATGGATCAGCCACTTATTCATTTTGGGATAGTCTGTGCATCACTTTCCTGTCCTGAGCTCAGGATCGAAGCTTATCAACCCGAAAAAGTGATTTCACAATTAGAAGATAACACCAGATTATTTCTAATGAATGAAACAAAAGGGATGAAATTGGATCATGAGAAAAAAGTCGCAGAACTTTCTGCCATTTTTAAATGGTTCAAAGCTGATTTCAATAATGGAGTTCCACAATTCGTGATGCAATATTCAGGTGTAGATATTTCCAATTACAAAATCAAATATCTTGAATACAATTGGAATTTAAACAAACCATAAGAGGAAAAAAAATGAAATACGATTATCATATAATAGTTATTGGAGCTGGAAGTGCAGGACTCACAGTTGCTTCCGGAGCCAGCGGATTGGGTGCAAAAGTTGCCCTGATAGAAAATCATAAAATGGGTGGTGACTGCCTGAACTACGGCTGCGTTCCCAGCAAAGCATTTCTGCGAACGGCACATCTTGCCAAAGATATTACCAATTCTACAGAATTTGCTTTAGATGCGAAGCTTGGAGAAGTTGATCTGAAAAAAGTGATGCTACGGGTAAAAAGTGTGATTGCAGAGATTGAACCGCACGACTCTAAAGAAAGATTTGAAGGATTGGGCGTAAAAGTTTTTCTAGGTGGACCAGAAGTGATCGATAATCATACTGTGAAGATTAACGACCAACAGATCACAGGTAAGAAACTGGTTTTTGCAACCGGATCAACTGCCAGAGTTCCAGCAATTCCAGGATTAGAAAATGTGAATTACCTGACTAATCAAACCATCTTTGACCTAGAAAAACTGCCTGATCATCTCGTTATCATTGGCGGTGGTCCCATCGGTTTGGAATTAGGTCAAGGTTTCAGACATCTAGGTTCCAAAGTAACCATCATTGATCAAAATCATCATCTATTTCCCAAAGATGATCCGGAAGTATGGGATGTGATGAAAAAGGTTTTTGTTAAAGATGGAGTTGAACTATGCCTGGAATGCAAAGTGAAGTCTATTAGCGGAAAAGATGACTTGAAATCTGTAATTGTTGAAATGAACGGAGAAGACAAAATGATTTCAGGAGATGCATTATTGGTTTCGGCAGGGCGTATTCCCAATACAAAAGGATTGAATTTAGAAAAAATTGGTGTAAAAACGAATAATCGAGGTTACATCCAAACGGATAAAAAAATGCAGACGTCTGTGAAAAATATCTTCGCTGCTGGAGATGTGACGGGTCCTTTCCAATTTACTCACATGGCTGGTTATCAAGCCGGAAAAGTTGTTCCAAACGCAATTCTAGGATTTGGAGGAAAGTCTTCTTACACAATGATTCCCTGGACGACCTATACCAAACCGGAAGTCGCACATATCGGTTATACTCAGCCTTGGGCGGAACAGCTGGGAATTTATAAGGAATCAATGACCTTCCCTTTGGAAGAAATAGACAGAGCGAAAGCAGATAATGACCGAGATGGCTTTTTGAAATTGATTTTAGGAAAGAAAGGCAAAATAATTGGTGCAACTCTGGTTGGAGAAAAAGCAGGGGAGATGATCCCGCTTGCTTCTTTGGCAATTGCCAAAGGGATGAAAGCTTCAGCATTCGCATCATTTATTTTTTCTTATCCTACTCAGGCTGAGATATTTCAAAGAATTAGCTTTAATTATCTAAAACGTTCATTCAAAGACTGGATGAAAAAATTGATTGAAAAAATATTCTTATAATCTGGAGGAATAATGTCTAAAATAGTATGCTCAATATGCAAAAAAGTTCACCATGATGTTGAAGATGGCAAATGTCCACTTCATCCTCATCAACATGATTCATATTATGATTTTCAAAACAGTGATGATTTCCTGCAGGAAGAAGTGAAACGAGTTGCATTGGAACATAATAAACTTGGATTGAATGGTCTCGTTGGTGGTTTGCAGGCAATTATAGTGAATGTAGAATTGGATAATATCGAAAAAGCTACTCAGGAATTTTTGAATTTTACCGGCTACATTTTTGATGTTGCCTTTGAGGATAAAGAATTTGTAACTTGTGTTTTGAAGCTAAAGGGATCTGCAGATATTCTGGTGCGAAGTAGAAAATCGGAAGAAAATCCATTCAGAAAATACAATATAAATCCAAAATCTAAACATCTTCCAAATACAAGATTGGAAACATTCATTTTTAAAGGGAATGATTTAAAAAAATATCATGAAATCCAAAAGGAAAGAGGAAAGCAATTCATTCAAAGCAAACCAATTAATAATGACAACTTCAGTTTCATCCAATCTAAACCATCAGAATATACTGGAATCTCTGTGGGGATAATTGAATGGAAAAAGGAGAATCAAAATTATATGACAGAAGACAGTTCTCTTCTGAACTGGGAATTGCAAAAACCAAATCGGAGTTATCTGAAAAACATCGGATTGCTGGATCATACAGCAACTCGAGTACGAGCTGAAGAACGTGATGCTGCTATCATTGAATTTATGGAACTTACTAATTACCATTTTGATTTTGCGATCTATGTGCAAAGCTTCAATTCCATTACAAATGTAGCTCGTCTTTCCAGCAAAGATTTTGCCATGGTTTTCACATCTGGAATTGTTCCATTTAAAAATCTGGAAGAATCCGGACCGACTGAGAAGTTCAGCTATAATTACGGACCCAGGACTCATCACATGGCTTTTGTAACTGAAAATATAGAAACAACTTATGAAAACTTGAAAAAAGATGGATTGGATTACCTGGTAGAATTGATCGGTTCTCCTGATGAAGGTCTTAAACAAACTTTTACTGTGGCTTCACCCAATACACTTCTGGTAAATGAGTATATTCATCGTTATGGAGATTTCACTGGATTCTTCACCAAAGAAAACGTGACTCTTCTAACTAAATCGACTGAAAAACAATAAGGAAAAATCATGAAACCATACCAGAAGAAACTTTTAATCGTAATAATTTTACTCCTGGTAATTTTAGCAATACGATTGACTGGAGTTCATAAATATCTCACCTTCGAAAACCTACAGAAACAAAAGGATGTTCTGCAGAATTACGTAGATGGAAACTATCTGCTTGCTGTAATAATGTTTGTTTTAATCTACGCAGTTTCAGTTGCTTTTTCAATTCCCGGAGCCACAATTCTCACTCTTACCGGAGGTTTAGTTTTCGGAACAATTTTAGGTGCTATCTATGTGAATGTGGGTGCAACAGCAGGGGCGATTGGAGTTTTCATATTTGCCCGATATCTTTTAGGTGCTAAACTTCAAGAAAAGTATGCCGAGAAATTAGCAAAATTCAACAAAGAGATAGAGACAAACGGATACAGTTACCTTCTCACTTTGCGATTCATTCCACTTTTTCCTTTCTGGATGATCAACCTGTTTGCTGGCCTTACCAAAATTCCGTTACGCACTTATGCCTGGACGACAGCATTTGGAATTCTACCCGGTTCATTGGTTTATACTTATACCGGTAATCAACTTAATACAATCAATTCTGTTAAAGATATATTTTCTTGGAATATCCTTTTAGCATTTATTCTGTTAGGTTTGTTGGCACTTTTCCCAACTATCTTAAATCACATTAAAAAAAGGAAAAAGTCTTAATATAAATTTTATCAAGAGTCTCATGAAACCTGCTATTCAGAGCATCTAATTGAGTTCTTAATAACCAAACTTAAAAGTTCAATTAATTATTTAACATTTTATTTGCCATTGTGAAATATTTAATTAAGTTTACTATTAAATAATATAAAATAGGAGTAAAAATGTTAAGAACAAATTTGAAGCATATTGAAAGTGTTGAGGAATTCGACGAAGTTATTGAGAGTAATGAACACGTGATGATCTGTTGTGGTAGAATGGGACCAATGTGTCTTCCAGTTTATGATGTTATGGAGAATCTTGAAGAAAAGTATGAAAATGTGAAATTTTATGATATGGAATTTGATGCTTCGCATGCGCATGTACTTAGAAATCATGAATTGTCCGCTGGGTTTATGGGGCTTCCATTTACATTTTATTTTAAGAATGGAACTGCCGTGAAAGCTACAAGTAGTATTCAGAATAAAAAGCAGGTCAAGACGATATTGGAAGAGCATTTAGTATAAATACTGCTAAATCTTTATATTGAGGAAAAGTAAAATATTATGAATACAAAGCATTATGATGCAATAGTATTAGGATCAGGAGCAGCTGGGCTTACAGCCGGAATATATTTAGCTCGTGCAAACCTGAAAACACTAATAGTAAATGAAGGATCTATCGGCGGACAGATGGTTCTTACGCATGCAGTGGCTAATTATCCAGGTGTTTTAGAAACCAGTGGTAGAGATATTTCATTGATTATGAAAAAACAAGCAAAAGATTTTGGTTGCGATATCGAATCTAATGTTGAGTTAACTAAATTTGATCTTATATCTAAGAAGAAAATGATTGAGATAGACGATGATGAAGTTTTTACTTCTGATGTTGTAATTTTGGCAACAGGTGGAAAGCCGAGAAAACTAGGTGCAAAAAACGAAGATAAATTCAAAGGTTTTGGGATTTCTTATTGTGCAACCTGCGATGGAGATTTTTATACTGATAAAGATGTGATTGTTGTTGGTGGTGGAAATTCTGCCTTGGAAGAGGCTGTTTCTCTTACAAAATGGGTAAGGTCAATTACAATCGTACATCAATTTGATAATTTCCAGGCAACCGATCATGCTATTAAACAAGCAGAAAAGAATGACAAAATATCATTTATTTTGGAATCGGAAATTACAGAATACTTAGGTGAACGGCAAGTTGAAGGCGTGAAAATTCAGAATCAGAAAACAGGTGAAACTAGAGAATTAAAAACTGATGGTGTTTTTGTTTATGTCGGTTATATCCCAAATACAGATAGGTTCAAAGATGTTATTGATCTTAGCGAGAGAGAAGAAATACTTACAGATAAAAATATGCTAACAAACATAAACGGTGTTTTCGCTGCAGGTGATGTGCGAGAAAAGAAAATTCGGCAGATCACAACCGCAGTATCAGATGGTACAATTGCAGCTTTGAATGCAATTGAATATTTACAAAAATAATTTATTTGACATTGTGTAATATTTAATTATATTAATAATAAAAAAAATAAAATAAACTGAGGATTGGTTGAAAATACTGATTCTGTAAAGGAGTTAAAATGGAACATTTAACAAAGGAAACTTTTCAACAAAAGGTTTTTAATTATGAAGCAAACAAAGATTGGAAATTTGAAGGGGACAAACCCTGCATCATAGATTTTTACGCTGACTGGTGTGGACCTTGTAAACAAGTTGCTCCTGTTTTAGAAGATCTAGCAAAAGAGTATGAAGGCAAAGTGGATATCTATAAAATTGATACTGAAGATCAACAAGAACTTGCAGCTGCATTTGGAATCCGTAGTATTCCTTCAATATTATTTTGCCCTAAAGGTGATAAACCTCAAATGTCAATGGGTGCTTTACCAAAGGAATCATTTGTTACAGCTATTAAAGACGTTCTTAAAGTAGATTAATTGTAAAAGGTTAAAAGCAATATGAAAACTGTTATAGTCTTTAGTACTCCCACTTGTTCGTGGTGCAGAAAGTTAAAAAGTTATCTCAAAGAGAATAATGTCCATTTTAAGGATGTTGATGTATCTAGAGATCAAAGAGCAGCTAGAGATATGATTCGCAAGACAGGTCAGCAGGGTGTTCCACAAATGTGGATCAATAATAGTCCGATAGTAGGGTTTGATAAGAACAAAATTGATAGGATGTTGGATATAAGATAGGAGAAATAATGAGAAAAATTATCATATTACTTATAGCATTAATATTGTTAATTCCATTATTAGCAGAAGATTCGATAGTAAAACCGGAACATTTAACCTTGGAATCATTTAAAGAGAAAGTTTTCGATTTCGAGAATGAAACGGAATGGAAATATATAGGAGAACTTCCAGCAATAATAGATTTTTATGCAGATTGGTGCGGACCTTGTAAAAAAATTGCTCCAATTATGGAAGAGCTAGCAATTGAATATGATGGTAAAGTGAAAATTTATAAAATAGATACTGAAGATCAAAAACAACTTGCGAGTATTTTTGGAATCCGTAGTATTCCATCAATATTGTTTATTCCTGTAGGAGCTCAGCCTCAGATGTCTACAGGTGCACTTCCTAAAGAGAATTTTGTGCAAATGATTAAAGAAATTCTTAAAGTTGATTAACAATAGAATAAAATATTTACAGATAAATGCCGACCTTCTTATGAGAGGGTCGGCTTTTTATTTAAATATAAATTATCACAGATCGTTAAAATAATATTATAGAATCGTCTTCAATTCAGGTATATTGAAAAAAATGGTTCTAGTATTAAAGTGTAATTTAATAATCAAAATGTGTTAAACTTCTTTTAATTCTATTCAATCAATTTTGTAGGAAGTACTTGTTAGATTTATTCTATTAATTTCCAGATGTGTTTATCTCTCATGCTAAACATTTGCATTTCACGTTTTCTTTCAAAATAAAATCTACAATTTGTTTATCCAAAGTTGAGTTGATTCTGTCAAAACATTTACGCAAACAAAAAACCGGTTCGCAGAAATACGAACCGGTTTTTATATTCTATTTATTATTACTTAGTATCGGTTATCTCTAATTCAGCATAATAGCTGTCTTCTACTCTTTCCATTTTATAACCACGCTCTCTGAACATATGCTGCATAATATGATTTTGTACAAGTACATTCGCACAGATCTTCTTAATACCTCGTGTTTTGGCAATATCATGAATGTAGTCGGTGAATTTATTTCCCAATCCCATGTTTTGCCAAGGGTCTGCAATAACGATCGCATATTCAGCAATTTCATTATATTGATCAGCGATCAAACGAACTACACCAGCCATCTTCTTTTTGCCTTCATCTTCTACTTCTGCGATAATAGCAATTTCACGATCATAATCAATTTGAGTATAGCGAATAAGCTGTTCGTGAGAAATATCTTTGATAAGTTGGAAAAATCTGAATCTTTGTGTACGTTCACTGAAGTTCGAGAACATCTCTTTTTCCATTAATTCATCTTCCGGAGTGATTGCTCTTAAGATTACTTTCTTACCATTTGTTAATGTAAAATCAGTTGTGTATTCAGAAGGATAAGGTGAGATCACCAGGTGCTTGTTAGAGTTAAGATCTATTTGTTTTACGTCTTTATCTAATAATACTTTCGCATCCAACACAACACCACCACGTTCATCAACACCAAATGGATTAATATCAATTTCATTAATCTGCGGGAAATCCATCACCAAGTAAGCAAATTTGTATAACAAGAATTGAATTGCTGGAATATCGGCTCCGGGCATACCACGATAACCCTTGATCAGTTTGTAGATCTTTGTGTCTTCGATAATTCTCATTGCAAGAGCCATGTTCAATGGAGGAAGACCAACTCTAGTATCCTTGAAGATTTCCACTGCAACTCCACCCATTCCAAATACAATAGTTGGACCAAAGATCGGATCTTTTTTACAACCGATGATCAATTCAAACTTTCTCTTCATCATTTGTTCTACAAAAACTCCTCGGATATCTGCATCGGGTACTTTTTCTTTTGATGATTTTAAGATCTTTAAATATGCTTCCTTGGCTTCCTCTTTATTCTGGATGTTTAGTTTAACACCACCTACATCAGTTTTATGCAGAATATCTGGTGAAGCAATTTTCATTACGAGTGGATAGCCTATTTCTTCTGCCATTTCCACGGCTTCTTCTTCTGTTGTTGCAATTCCATTTTTAATTACAGGAATGTCATAATTTGCTAGGAATTGCTTAGCTTCATATTCTGTCATAACAGTTCTGTTATCTTCAAGAACCATGTTTATAAGTTCTTTGTTAGCTTCTTTATTCGGATGAAATTTGCTGGGTATCTGGGAAGGAGTTTCATGCAGGATTTCCAGGTTTCTGGAATAATCATACATTATCATAAATGCTTTTACTGCATCTTCCGGTGTTTGATAGACAGGAATGTTATTTGCTTCCAGAACTTTCTGACCTTCATAAATATCTGATGCCCCCATCCAACAGGCAAGAACTGTCTTATTGCATTTCTTGGCAATTTCTGCTAGTTTTCTGGCAACAGCTGTTGGATCTGTCATTGCTTGAGGAGTTAAGATCACCAGAATTCCATCCACATTCCTATCTTTTGCACATAATGCTAAAGCTTTTGCATATTGTTCAGGTCCGGCATCACCCAATACATCAAGTGGATTGCCTTTGCTCCAATGCGGAGAAAGATGCTGGTTCAATTCTTCAATAATTTCATTGGAAAGTGTAGCTAATTTACCACCATTGGCAATGAGCGTATCGGTAGCAATTACACCTGGTCCACCAGCATTAGTTACAATTGCCAGACGATTCTTAGTTGGTCGAGGTTGCATTGAAAGTGCCTGAGCGATATGGAAGAGTTCTTCAATAGTATCCACACGAATAACACCTGCTCTTTTAAACGCAGCATCAAATACAAAATCATTTCCAGCTAAACTACCAGTGTGAGACATAGCTGCCTGTGCTCCTTCCGAGCTTTTTCCAGCTTTTAAAACAATAATTGGTTTGTTTCGAGCAAATGCTCTGGCTGCACTAAGGAAACTTCGTGCATCCGTAAGAGATTCCATATAAATTACAATACTGTTTGTATGCGGATCAGTTCCAAAATAGTCGATCAGGTCATGAAAGCTGATATCCATCATTGAACCGATTGAAACAAAGTGGCTGAATCCAACATTCTGTTCAATAGACCAATCAAGGATTGCAGTACACAAAGCACCACTTTGAGAGATAAAAGCGATCTTACCAGGCAATGCCATCTTGCTGGCAAAAGTTGCGTTGAATTTGACAGAAGGTTTAATAAATCCCAAACAGTTTGGTCCGATCAGACTCATGTTGTATTTGCGTATAGTTTCCGAAATTTGACTCATCAATTTCTTGCCTTCTGCACCAGCTTCAGCAAAACCAGCTGAAATAAGCAGAACGCTGGATACACCGGCAATACCACAATCTTCAACAATTGTAGGAGCAGTTTTAGCTGGTGTGGCAATAATAGCCAAATCAACCTGATCTGGTATTTCCTGGATTGAATTATAGGCCTTAACACCTAAAACATTTGTTCTTTTTGGATTAATTGGGTATACAATTCCGTCAAATCCAGAACCAATGATGTTGTCCATGAGAGCATGACCTACGCTTCCCTCACGAGCGGAAGCACCATAAATTGCAACCACTTTTGGGTTGAACATCTTTGTTAAATTCTTAATGCTCATACTTTCCTCTTTATATATTTTTTGATAAATTAAATTGATTTCCAGTGCTTCTTTAACAGTTGCACTGTCATAGCTTTGCGACCTTCATATTCGTAAAATGTTTGGATCATGGAATCTGTATGTCTTTCTGTGTGCTCCATTTTTGTATGATTAATTCCATCTAAAAAGTTATGAAGACAACGTGGGAAAATTTCAATATTATATCCACCTTCGAGAGTAGCAAATACGTTCTTAAAATTACTTGAAATAAGTTTTCCAACTTTATAAAATGTATTTACTGTTATACGAAGATCGAGCAGCAGGTCATATTGATGCGAATCAAAGCCAGCAGAAATTCCTACAATATCGGGTGCAAATTCTTTAGCAACCGGCAGGAAGGTCTCGATGGCATCCATGAATATCTCATCTGCACTTCCGGGTGGAAGAGGAACGTTGATCGTGTAACCTTCTCCTTCTCCTTCACCAATCTCATCAGCATCTCCACCGCCTGGGAAAGCTGGATGCTGGTGTAGAGACCAATACATAACATCTTTTGAATCATAAAATATTTTTTCTGTACTGCAACCCAGGTGTCCGTCAATATCTATGATCAGAACTTTCTTACCCTGGTTGGCATGGTATTGCGCAGCAATTGCGATATTATTGAAAAGACAGAATCCGCTGGAAAAATTTCTATGAGCGTGATGTCCGGGAGGACGGGTGAGAGCAAAATCTCCAGTTTTAGAAGCCATAATAGTTGCACCAACAGCATAAATCGCAGCTTCGTAACTCCCGCTAGATACAATAGTATCAGAATCTGGATGACCGCCACCTTCATTACTAATATCTTTTATTTTCTTTATGTACTCAGGTGTGTGAATAAGTTCCAGATACTTCTCACCATTTTCTAATTCAGTAACTGGTAATTCGCCTAAAGACGATAATCTTTTTTTGTTCTCAGGATGCATTCCTGTATCGTGTTCTAAAAAGATCGGATTATAGATAAGTTTCATATTTTCCTCTTAAAATTTTCATGATTACCATTTCTTAAAAACACCGCCAGATATTTACTCGGGTTTTCTTAGTCAAGCATAATTTAGGGAAGCTCGTAACCAATTAATAGTAAAAAAATTCATGCATAAAAATATTGATAGTATGTCAATAATGAATTATTATTCATCAATTTCTGCTCACTGGAATTTAGATAATAATTGAAAAATTTAGAGCATACTTTATTAGATGGATATCATAAATTAGTGATTTTCTTTTAGACACATCAATCACGCATACCCCCAAAATTTAGAATAAAATTTTCATAATAGTTTATAATTAAGTGATTTATCAATCTAAAAAGTCTTGAAAAAGCAGTTTACAGAAATAGCTCCTCAGAGAAAATTGAATTGTCGAA
>Ga0307989_1000401_pt1 | contig 28616 bp, 42 predicted proteins | sample EllFjometagen185_FD_203164 | JGI IMG/M metagenome (GOLD analysis project Ga0307989, IMG submission 203164) | Marine microbial communities from Ellis Fjord, Antarctic Ocean - #185 | ecosystem: Environmental > Aquatic > Marine > Unclassified | place: Southern Ocean | collected 2014-10-08 | reverse complement strand
TTGTTTGTCTACGCTTAAATCTTACCTCACGGTTTCGACTCCAAGACTAACTACTAGCGATTGGCTAAATCTTACTAGGTTGGGTTTCCTCCAACTATATATGTGCAACCGAACTGGCGCACCCTCATATATCATTATATCATTTTAAAAACTAAAAAAAATGTAATAAACAATTATTATAAAAACATGGCCATATACAATGGTATTCTAATGTTATTTTTATTTACGAAAACATTTTTAGATGATAGTTTAATCCCGATTTCTCCTTTATGTCTGACTAAGAAGCTTTTAAAGGACTAAGATTGAGAGTTATCAGCTGATTTTTCTTTTAAACATAACTATCACCCGATACTATTTTACACTTTATAGAACCACTTTGTATATCACAAATAGTTTTCTAATACAAAGTAGTGCTTAAATTAGATGGTGTAAATCTAAAAATTAGATTTCTTGTCAACTTGAGCAAAGTATACAGAATATGATAATAAGTGAAAAAAACACCACTTTTTGTAAAGTGGTGTTTTAGTTTAAATAAGTTTGTTAATTATTCAGGAGTTTCTGCAACTAATACAACGATTCTATCCATTGTAGGCATTACAACATCTACACCTAAAGTAAACATATCAGTTAAACCTTCATGTAACCCTTGGAATTCTCCAATTCTTTCTTTTGTAGCGAAGATATCGTATCCGTCTCCACCAGCAGCCATAAAGTCATTAGTAGCAACAACATAAGTTGCAGCTAAATCAACAGCAACACCGTCAATTTCCAAATTAACAACTCTTGCTCCTTCAGCAGCAGCTAAATCAATTTCGAACGTCATTCCAGCTATATGAGGAAACATTCCTTCAGCATCAGGAAAAGCAGAAGTACCATGTTCTAAAGAATCTAATAATTCTTGTCCAGTTAATTCGATAGTTACTATAATATTACCGAATGGTAATACAGTAATAACATCACCTAAAGTTATATCACCAACTGCGATAGAAGCTCTAATTCCACCACCATTTGTAATTGCAACATCAGCTTCTGTAACAACAATCATAGAATCAGCAATTAAGTTACCTAAGTTAGTCTCACCAGTACGTACATCAGCACGTTCACCCATTAATTCAACGGCAGTTTGTCCAACTACTTCACTTAAAATAAGTTCTTGATCAGCTTCGATTACATCTATATAATTTTGAATGTCTAAATCATAACCATAATTTAATTCTTCAGCCATATCACCATCAATTAGTAATACACTAGATCCAATGATTTCGCCATTTTGAATATCTAATGTAAATACACCTAAGTTTTTCATGTATTCACCAGTAGAAACGATTAAAGTATCTTCAACCATCATTCCATCAGGTAAAGTTGAATGTGAATGTCCATCAATAATTACATCAATACCAGGTACTGCGATAGCAATATCTTCCGTAGTGATATCAGTATTTAAATCTAATCCAACATGAGCAACTAAGATAATAATATCTACTAATGGAGTTAATTCAGCTACCATTAGAGTCGCTTGATCAATTGGATCTAAGAAATTTAATCCAACTACATTGTCAGGATGAGTTTTGTATACTGTTTCAGGAGTTGTGGAAAGTGAATAATAAACTCGAGTAAACAAGTTATTTCCATAGTTTCTTACGCCCAATTTTAAGGTGTTTCATAATATGCGATATTTTTAAAATCTATATTTATTCAAAATAAGTTACTTTTTTTAAATACAACCCACAACTAGGTGCTTTCCATAATACTTTACTAGAATCTTTATACTCTATAAAGTCCAACAAACTATTATCTATATCACCCTTAGCAATTTCTACTGCGGTTCCAACTAAGTACCTAACCATATATCTGAGAAATCCATTACCAATAATTGAAATATTAAGAAAATCTCCTTTTTCTTCAATAGTTACACTTAATATAGTTCTAATCGATCTTTTATCTTCTGAGGTTTTAGTGAAACTTGTAAAATCATGTGTTCCAATAATACTTTCTAGTTCTTTTTTTAATACTTCAGTAGTTATCCCATTCACATTCCATTCATAATTTCTTTGGATTGGATTATTTTCACCTATATTGATTTTATACATATATTCTTTTGAAGATGCATCATATCTAGAGTGAAAAGTTGAATGGACAAATTTACTTGATTTTAGATAAATTGAATCAGGAAGGTAGTTCCCAAGTACTCTCGCAAAATCAATTGGTTTAATTTTACTCAAAGTATCGAAATGGAAGGTTTGATTAATAGCGTGAACCCCTTTATCGGTTCTTCCACTTGAATAAATCGATATGTCTTCTTTAGTTAAAAACCTAAGACCCTTTTCTATCTCACCCTGAACAGTCAAAAGTCCAGGCTGACGTTGAAATCCACTATAAGTTGACCCATCATAAGTAACAACACACATAATGCGTGTATACCCAACTTTTTCTACTGCTTCATATGCTCTTGTAATCAGATTTTCATTAAAAATAAACCTACCAATTATATCTTCACTTATTTCCAGTGAATCAATTGTGTATGTTACAGTTGCTTTTATATATACCACGTCGTTTTGTTCAACGTATTCCGTAATACCAACGTTATTCAATTGATATTTGGTAAATAAAGATTCAATAGCTCTCAAACTTAAAACTAAGTCACCTAAAAACGTTCTTACACCAAAACCATTATCAAAGACCGTTGTTAGAAGTTCAGTATTCTTTGCTCTAAAAGCCTCAAAGTATGTTTCAATTGATTGTCGTTTATTCATTAGAACATCACTCTAACAGTAATAGCGGATACTAGAATACCAACACAAAAAACTATAACAGTTGTATCAATATGATGCCAAGAAAGAGTATGTAACCTCGTTCTAGGTTTTCCTGGAACAAAACTTCTAGCTTCCATAGCGTTTGCTAGATCATCACTTCGTTTGAAACTAATAATAAACATAGGAACTAAAAGACTTATTATTTGCATAACCTTATCTTTTAATTTCCCTTCACTAAAGTCAACACCTCTACTTGCTTGTGCTAGCATTATTTTGTTAGCTTCATCCAATAATGTAGGTATGTAGCGCAGAGCAATAGATATGATCATTGCAATCTCTTCTGCATTTATCCGAATAATGCTTAGTGGTTTTAATATCTTTTCTAATCCTAAATTCAAATCTGTAGGTTTAGTTGTTAATGTTAGTATTGTTGATAATGTAACTATGATAATTAATCTTATCATTATGAAGAATGCTCCTGAAAGTCCATCTTGATATATCTCTAGAAGGCTTGAACTAAGTACTTTCCCAGGACTATAAAGTGAAAGCATTGTTAATATCCCAAATGCAGTTAACAGTAAGTATAGAAATTTAAATTTCACATACCTACGAGTAAAATACCAGAATAATATGATTAGAATCATCAATGGTAATGTATATACTGTTAAAAAAAGATTTGTATCAAATACTAAGTCTCCAGACTTAATAAATATAATTTGAAAAGTGAATGTGAAGAGTAATAAAATCATAATCGGTTTTAATCCCCTTGCAATTCGTGTAATAGGTATTCCACCTACTTTTAATATTAACAAAACAATACTTAACATGATTAATATATGTGTTACATCTTTTAAAATAAATGTAGCTACCATTAATAACATCAAAGCAATAATTTTACTTCGAGGGTCCATTTTATACAAAAAACTAGTTCCTGGTATAAATTGACCAATGATAATATTCTTCATTAGATAACCTCCTTAACAAGGTCGAAAAGACCTTTTATTGTTTGAGGTTGACTAGTAAATGTGACATGTAGTTTTTCTTCTAGTTGTTTTGTTATTGTAATAATGTCAGGTACATCAAGATTCCATTTTGCAATGTTATCTTCATTAAATAGTTCTTTAGGCAATCCATCATAAACTAAATTACCATCATTCATAACTAGTACACGAGAGGCATACTTATAAACAGTATTCATATCATGAGTGATAATGATAACTGTTTTATTAAGTTCTTTGTGTATTCTTGTAAATAGATTAAGTAAATCATCGCGACCTTTAGGATCTAATCCACTTGTAGGTTCATCAAGCACTAAGATATCCGGTTCCATAGCTAGTATGCCTGCTATAGAAACTCTTTTCTTTTCCCCACCTGATAAGTTAAAGGGACTTCTTTTTAAATAGCCCTCATCAAGTCCTACGTGTTTTATGACCTCTTTAGCTCTAATAATCGCTTCATCTTCTTTAACTCCAAAATTCTTTGGTCCGAAGATAATATCTTTTAATACAGTTTCTTCAAATAATTGATAATCCGGGAATTGAAACACTAGTCCAACTCGCTGTCTAAGTGGATTAAGCTTTACTTTACCTTTTTTCTTTGTATCCTGTTCGATTTTAATACCATAAATAGTAACACTACCTGTAGTTGGTCTAATTAATGCATTCATATGTTGAACTAAAGTAGATTTTCCACTACCAGTTTCGCCAATAAGTGTTATAAATTCACCTTTATCATTAATTTCTAAGTTTATATCTTTAATTGCGGAGAACATAGTTCCATCAAATGATGGATATTGAAAATTTACTTGTTCAAACTTAATTGCCATAATATGTCCTTTACTTTATCATTTGATATATTTGCTTCATCTAATAAATATTGTAATTTTAGAGGTAGTAATAGCTCTAAATTAGATGAATTTAATGTCTCTTTATCTCTAAGAATGTCATTGGTGTCTCCGCAAGCAATGACTTTTCCTTCTTTTAAAATAATAATGCGATCCGATAGAACCGCTTCTTTCATATCATGAGTTATAGTAATCACCGTAACTCCTGCGTCATTAATCTCTTTTATATAATTCATTATTGAAGTACGACCCTTAGGATCTAACATAGATGTCGCTTCATCAAAAATAATGATATCCGTAGTCATTGCAAGAATACCAGCAATAGCAACTCGTTGTTTTTGACCTCCAGAAAGTGCATGTGGTTCTTTCTTTAAATAATCAGACATACTAACCTTCGCAGCATATTCTTCTATTTTTTCAATCATTTCTTTTTGGGGAAAATTCAAGTTTTCCATACCAAAAGCAATATCATCTTCCACAGTAACTCCTACAAATTGATTGTCTGGGTTTTGGAATACTATACCAATTTTTCTTCTTATATCGTGAACTGATTCTTCATTTAACAATACTCCATCAACTAATATTTCACCACTATCGGCTTTTAGTAGACCGATAATCAATTTTGACAGAGTGGACTTTCCACTACCATTATGACCTAGAACGCTAACCCATTCACCCTTCTTCACAGAAAGAGTTACATTAGATAGTACTTCTACTTCATCTTGATAAGAAAACGATAAGTCATTAATTTCTATTATGTTCATTGTATCAACTCCGTTTAACGGTCTTATTATACCAAATATGGATGCAAAAACCAATAGATATAATCACTTATTATACACAAAAAGGTAAGCTATAAAAGCTTACCTTTAATCATGTTTGTTATTCTACAAATTCGATAATAGCCATTGGAGTTGAATCTCCACGTCTTGGTCCCATTTTATAAACTCTAGTGTATCCACCAGGTCTATCAGTGAAACGAGGTGCTATATCACTAAATAATTTTTGTAGTGCATTTTTGTCGTTACCAGCATCTAAGAATCTAACAGTTCTTGCAGCTTGTCTTCTTGAAGCAAGAGTACCTTTTTTACCTAATGTTACCATTTTGTCGGCAAGGCGTTGTAGTTCTTTAGCTTTAGTTTCAGTAGTAGTAATTCTTTCATGAATAATCAATGCAGTAACTAAGTCACGTAACATTGCTTTTCTTTGATCACTTCTACGATTTAATTTACTATATCCAGCCATTAATTTTACCTCCTATTAATGTCTAGCTAATCCAAGACTAAGTTCATCTAGTTTTTGTTTAACTTCTTTAAGCGATTTCTTACCAAGATTTCTTACTTTCATCATGTCTTCTTCAGACTTATGAGTTAATTCATCTACAGTATTAATTCCAGCGCGTTTCAAGCAGTTATAACTTCTCACTGATAAATCTAAATCTTCAATTTGCATTTCTAAAATTTGTGAATTTTGTTCAGATTCTCTTTCAATCATGTAATCTTCTTCTTGAGCTTTTTCACTTAGTTCAACAACTACTTCTAGATGTTGAATCATCATTTTTGCAGCTGTACCTAATGCTTCTTGAGGTGTAACTGCTCCATTAGTGATAACTTCAATAGTTAATTTGTCATTATCAAAAGATCCTGATGATGCATTTGCTACATCATATTTAACTCTTTGAACAGGTGTATAAATGCTATCAATAGGAATGACACCAACCATGTTGTTGAATTCCTTATTTGTATCTGCACTTACGTAACCAATTCCTCTTCTAGCAACCATAACCATACGGAATTTTCCGCGGTTTACTGTCGCAATATGTTGGTCCTCGTTAACAACTGTAACTTCATTATCACATATAATGTCTTTAGCAGTCACAACGTGTGGTCCTTCAACAAAAATCTCTAAACGTTTTTCAACGTCTGGATCATCATTATCAATACTAAGGACAACATCTTTTAAGTTTAAAACAATTGCAGTAACATCTTCAATTACACCATCAACGCTTGAGAACTCATGTTCTACTCCGTCGATTTCGCAATTAATAATTGCTGCTCCTGGTAATGATGATAACAAAATTCTACGTAGAGAGTTTCCGATTGTAATACCATACCCTCTTTCAAGAGGTGATAATTCAAATACTCCTTCTGTATCGCTATCATTAAGTTTCTTAATTTCAGTCTTTGGTTTTTCAAATTTCAAGTCTTTCAAATGAATAACCTCCTTTGTTTGATCCAATTAACCACGAGGTCGTTTTGGTGGACGACATCCATTATGTGGTATTGGTGTTACATCTCTAATAGCTGTGATTTCTAACCCAGCAGTTTGTAAAGATCTAATTGCAGCTTCACGTCCAGGACCAGGTCCTTTTACTGAAACTTCAACTCTTTGTACACCGTGTTCCATAGCTGCTTTAGCACAAGCTTCACTTGCCATTTGTGCAGCGAATGGTGTTGATTTACGGCTCCCTTTAAATCCTAAAGCTCCTGCGCTGCTCCATGCAATCGCATTTCCACCTGGATCTGTAACTGTGATGATTGTATTATTAAATGTCGAATGGATATGTGCTACTCCTGAAGGAATATTTTTCTTCACACGACGTTTAGTTCTTACTTTACGTGCCATTTAAGTATCCTCCTATTTCTTTTTGTTAGCTATAGTTCTACGAGGTCCTTTACGCGTTCTAGCGTTGTTTCTCGTATTTTGTCCGCGTACCGGTAAATGTTTACGGTGACGCATTCCTCTATAACTACCAATTTCTTGTAATCTTTTAATGTTCAAGGCAACTTCTCTTCGTAAATCACCTTCTGTTTTAATGTTCGCAACTTCAGTTCTAATGCGACCTAACTCATCTTCAGTTAAATCTTTTACACGTGTTTCTTCAGAAACACCCGCAGCTGCTAAAATCTTTTGAGATTTAGTTTTTCCTATTCCGAATACGTAAGTTAATGAAATAACTACGCGTTTATCTCTAGGAATATCTACACCTGATATACGTGCCATAAATGTACCTCCTATTAACCTTGTCTTTGTTTATGCTTTGGATTTTCGCAAATAACCATAACTTTACCCTTGCGTTTAATCACCTTGCATTTATCACAAATCTTTTTTACTGATGGTCTTACTTTCATTATTGTTTCCTCCTTTGGAGATTTAAAATCTTTTGTAATTGTTTATTTATGTCTGTATGTTATACGCCCACGTGTTAAGTCGTAAGGTGATAACTCTACCGTTACTTTATCACCTGGTAAGATGCGTATGTAGTACATGCGGATTTTACCAGAAACGTGCGCTAAGACACGGTGTCCATTTTCTAGTTCAACTAAGAACTGTGTATTAGGTAATGATTCAACAACTTTACCCTCTAATTCTAATTTTTCTTCTTTAGCCATTAAGATTCCTCCTTTAATGTAGTGAAGATAACACAGTCATCTTCTGTAATTAATATCGAGTGTTCAAAATGAGCACTTAAGCTCTTGTCCACTGTAACTGCCGTCCAATTATCTGATAGTACTTTTACTTCTTTTCTCCCCATATTAACCATTGGCTCAATTGCCACGGTCATACCGGCTTTTAGTAAAATACCTTTGTGAGGTAGTCCGTAATTAGGGATTTGTGGGTCTTCGTGTAAGTTTTTTCCAACCCCATGCCCTACAAACTCTCGTACTATACTATATCCATGCGATTCCGCATAAACTTGGATAGCATGTGAGATATCTGATAATCTATTGCCTGCCTTAGCTTGTTTTAAACCTTCGAAAAGTGATTGTTTTGTTACATCTAGTAAATCTTGCGTTTCAGAACTTACGTTACCTACAGGATAACTCCAAGCTGAATCTCCAACATAACCTTTATAAGTAGCTCCAATATCGATACCGATAATGTCACCTTCTTGCAAAATTACCTTTTTACTTGGAATACCATGGACAACTTGTTCATTAACAGATGTGCAAGCACTTCCTGGGAATCCACCATAACCTTTGAATGAAGGTATAGCGTTATTTTCTCTTATTACTTTTTCCACAATTGTGTCAAGTTCTAGTGTTGAAACACCAGGTTTAACATATTTACTAACTTCTTGATGAGCAAGTGCGACAATTCGTCCCGCTTTTTTCATCAATTCAATCTCTCTTTTAGATTTAATTGATACCATTATAAATCACGGATAACTAATTCAATATCATTGTATACATTGTCAAACTGTTGCATACCATTAATATGAAATAGAATTCCCTTCTTATCATAGTAATCTAATAGAGGTTTTGTTTGATTCTCATAAATTTCCAAACGACGTTTTACTGATTCTAATGTATCGTCTGGTCTTTGATATAACTCTCCACCACATTTATCACAAATTCCAGTTACTTTAGGAATTTTGAATTTTAGATGGTAAGTAGTATCACAACTTTTACAAACTCTGCGTTGTTCCATACGTTCAAACAGAACATCGTTACTAGATAAAATATTAAATACGGCATCTAATTCAGTACCCATTTCGTCTAACATTCCGTCAAGTGCAATAGCTTGTGTTAATGTTCTAGGAAACCCATCCAGTAAGAAACTATTTTCAGCGTCATTTTTTGAGAGTCTTATTCTTACTATTTCATTAGTGATTTCATCACTAACAAGATTACCATTTTTAATGTATTTCATTGCCTCAATACCCATAGGTTCATTATTGTTATAAGCATCTCTGAACATTTGTCCAGTTGAAATACTTGGTAACTCATAATGTTCAACTACTTTGGCAGATTGGCTACCTTTACCAGCGCCTGGAGGACCCATCATTAAGATTTTCAAATCTGGGTTCCTTACTTGATAAATCCGCTGTATTTTTGCTCTTGTGCTTGTGTTTTAATTTGTTTTGTAGTCTCAATCGCAACACCAACAACAATTAATAAACTTGTTCCACCAACTTGAACGTATGCAGGCAGTCCAAAGATCATTGTAGCAAAAATTGGTAATGATGCTATAAATACTAAGTAAGTAGCACCGACCATAGTTATTTTAACTAATAATCTTGATATGTAGTTTTCTGTATCTATCCCTGGTCTAACACCTGGAATAAACGCATTTTGATTTTGTAAATTTTTAGCAATTTTTTCTGGATTAATTTGTACAAATGCGTAGAAAAACGCAAAGACAAATATTAGTCCAACATAAATAACATACCCAAGAGGTCTTGTATAAGTAAACATTTCAGTTAACCATAAATATAACGTACTGTTAATGTCTGGTAAGAATCTCATAACCGTAGTAGGAATACTTAATAAAGTTACTGCAAAGATTACTGGAATTACACCTGCTGAGTTAATTTTCAACGGGATGTTAGATTCATTTCGTCCTTGGAAAGCAGCTCCTGATGGTCTGTTTGAATACTGAATTGGAATTTTACGGTTACTTGATTGCATAACAGTAACGAAGAAGATTACAAAAATGTAAAGCAACATTACTAATACGAACGTTCCGTAAGATCCTAAATCTGCAGTATCGATTGTAACATATTCTTCAACTAAACTCGCTACCATACCTGGCATACCTGATACGATACCTGCAACGATTATCATTGAAGTACCATTACCAATACCACGTAATGTAAGTTGATCAGAAAGATAAAGTAAGAATGCTGTACCAGCAGTCATAACGATTGCAAGGTAAGTAAATGTTAAGTAAGTAGGGTCTTCTATACCAATATCTAATAAAGCTTCTAATCCTAACGTCATTGCTAACGCTTGAACTAAAGCAAGTCCAATAGCTAAATATCTTGTTAATTGATTGATTTTTTGTTTCCCTACGTCTCCTTCTTCAGCCCATTCTTTTAACAAAGGAAGTATATCCATTTGTAATAATTGAACGACGATTGAAGCGGTGATGTAAGGACCTATTCCAAGTGCTATGATTGAATAGTTTTTAAGTGCGTTACCTGTGAATGCGTTAGCAATACCGATGATTCCACCGTCAGAGTCATCAAAAAATGCACTGATAGTATCTGGATTTATAAGGGGTATGTGAATATAAGTTGCTAATTTGTAAATCGCGAATACAAATAAAGTAAACCCAATTTTTTTCATTACATTCTTATTCTTAAATACCGCAATAATGTTTTCCATTAAATCACCTCTACGCTTCCACCAGCTGCCTCTATTTTGTCTAAAGCAGATTTAGTAAATTTGTGAGCTTTAACTGTTAATTTAACATCAAGAGATCCGTCCCCTAATATTTTTAAACCTGTTAATAATTTAGTAATTAATCTATCTTTTAGTAATAACTCAGAAGTAACAATTGTTCCTTCTGGATATCTGTTTAATTCCATAACATTAACTGTTGAATATTCTTTTCTTGTAAAGTTAGTGAATCCTCTTTTTTTCAGACGTTTGAAGAATGGAGTTTGTCCACCCTCGAAACCTGGGCGAGTACCGCGTCCTGAACGAGAATTTTGTCCTTTGTGACCTGTTCCTGCAGTTTTACCTGTTCCTGAACCAGTTCCACGACCAACTCTTTTCTTAGAATGAGTAGATCCTGCATTTGGTTTTAAATTGTGTAATTGCATAACGGCACCTCCTATTTCTCTTCTACTACATCAACTAAATGTGAGACAACTTTAATCATCCCTCTAATTGTTGGAGTATCGTTTTTAACTACTGTTTTATTGATTTTTGTTAATCCTAATGCTTGACATGTTTTAACTTGTTTTGGGATTGATTGAATTAGAGATTTTCTTCTTGTTATATATAATTTTGCCATTAGTGTAAAATCTCCTCAACTGTAAGCCCGCGTGTGCGTGCTACTTGTTCAGCTGTTCTCAAGTTATTAATCCCATTAAAAGTTGCACGAATAATATTAATTGGAGTAGCAGATCCTATTGATTTACTAAGGATATCTTCAACACCAGCTAACTCAAGTACGGCACGTACTGGTCCACCAGCGATAACTCCTGTCCCACTTACAGCAGGTTTCAAAAATACTTCTCCGGCACCAAATCTACCAGTTATTTCATGAGGAATAGTTTTTCCATACATAGGAACTTTTATTAAGTTTCTTTTTGCATCTTCGATAGCTTTTTTGATTGCGTCAGGTACTTCTTGTGCTTTCCCAGTACCAAATCCGACTTTACCTTTTTTATCCCCGATTACTACTAATGCGCTAAAACGGAATCTACGTCCACCTTTAACTACTTTAGTAACTCGGTTGATATTTACTACTCTTTCTTCGTAAAGCTTTTCTTCTCTTTTACGACGAGGTCTTCTTTTATTATCTTTTTGCATAAAGCTTACCTCCTTAGAATTCTAATCCTGCAGCTCGTGCAGCTTCAGCTAATGCTTTGACTCTACCGTGGTAAAGGTAACCACTTCTGTCAAATATTACGTTTTTAACATCTAATTTAAGGCCTCTTTCAGCTACTAATGTACCAATAGCTTTAGCTCCTTCAACATTTCCACCATTTGTTACTTTGTTATCTTTTTCTACTGTAGATGCGCTTGCTAAAGTTACACCATTTACATCATCAATTAATTGAGCGTAAATGTTTTTTGAAGAACGAAACACGCTTAAACGTGGTCTAACTGGTGTACCAACTAGATTTTTTCTTATTCTTAAGTGTCTTTTTTGACGCATATCATTTCTTGCTTTTCGTTTTATCATATTAATCCACTCCTAACTACTTTTTAGCAGTTTTTCCTTCTTTTCTACGTACATGTTCATCAACGTAGCGGATACCTTTCCCTAGATACGGTTCAGGTGGACGAACGCCTCTAATATTCGCAGCGAATTCACCAACAATTTGTTTGTCAATTCCTGAGATATTAATTAATGTATTCTTAGGTATTTCTACAGATAATCCTTCTGGGATTTCCATTTCAACTGGATGTGAATAACCGGCACTAAGAGTAATTACATTACCTTTTAGTATTGCACGATAACCTACACCAATCATTTTTAGTTTTTTAACATAACCTTCAGAAACTCCTAAAACCATATTATTGATAATAGCTCTTGTTGTTCCATGAAGTGATTTGTGTTGTTTAGACTCAGATGGTCTTTCAACTGTTAATACATTTTCTTCTATAACTACTGTCATATCATTATGACAAGTAAAGTCTAATGACCCTTTAGGTCCTTTAACAGTAATAAGTTTCCCTTCTACTGTTGCAGTAACTCCTTGAGGTATTGTTATTGGTTTTTTCCCAATACGACTCATTTAAATACACCTCCTGATTTTTACCAAACGTATGCTAGAATTTCTCCGCCAACTTTTTGTTTGCGTGCTTCACGATCTGTTACGATACCACTTGAAGTTGAAATTACAGCAATTCCTAAACCATTTAATACTTTAGGAATTTCATTTGTTTTTGCATACACTCTAAGCCCTGGCTTAGAAATTCTTTTTAACCCTTTTATTACTCTATCATTTTGTAAATATTTTAGTGTTACACGTAATGTATCTTGTACATCACCTTTTATAACAGAAATATTAACAATGTATCCTTCTTTTTTTAACAGTTCTAAAACTTGCTTCTTAAGTTTAGATGCAGGCATATCAACAGTTGCATGTCTCATTTGATTTGCGTTTCTGATGCGTGTTAACATATCTGCGATAGGATCTGTCATTACCATATCTAAATGCCTCCTTCCAAGTAACTTGGAATATTATTTTGTTTTACCAACTTGCTTTTCTAACGCCTGGTATTTGTCCTAAATAAGCTAATTCACGGAAACAAATACGGCATAATTTGAATTTTTTGTAAACTGCGTGTGGTCTACCACAACGTTCACAACGAGTGTATTCTCTTGATGAGAATTTCGAACCACGTTGTTGTTTAACTATCATTGCTTTTTTAGCCATAGTGAGCCTCCTTATTTTTTAAACGGCATACCTAATTGAGTTAATAACTCAAGTGCTTCTAGGTCTGTATTAGCCGTCGTTACTACTACAATGTCCATTCCTCTTACTTTGTTTACTTTGTCGTAATTGATTTCAGGGAATATTAATTGTTCTTTTACACCAAGTGTAAAGTTTCCTCTACCATCGAATGCTTTATTAGAAACTCCTTGGAAGTCTCTAACACGTGGTAAAGCTATAGATACTAATTTATCTAAGAATTGATACATTCTTTCTCCACGTAATGTTACTTTACAACCAATTGGCATACCTTCTCTTAATTTGAAGTTAGCTATTGATTTTCTTGCACGTGTAATTACAGGCTTTTGACCTGTTAATTGCATCATTTCTTCTGCTGCTTCATCTAAAATTTTTGTATTTGTTACTGCATCACCAACACCCATGTTAACAACTATTTTGTTTACTTTAGGTGCTTGCATAACTGAAGTATATCCAAACTTTTCAACAAGTGATGGACGTACAGTAGTATTGTATTTTTCATGTAAGCGATTCATGCAATAAAGCCTCCTTTCTGATTAGTCTAAAACCTCACCAGATTTTTTAGAATATCTTACTTTTTTAGTTACTTCTTGTTTCTTAATTGTTTCAGTAACAGTTTTGTACCCAACTCTTGTCACTCCTGTTTTTTTCTCGAAGAACATAACATTTGATGCATCGAATGGTGCTTCAAATTCCATAATTCCCCCATCAGGATTACCTTGAGTAGGTTTAGCATGTTTTTTAACAATATTGACACCTTCAACGATTACCTTGTTAGTTTTTGGAAAAGTTTTTAAAACTTTACCTTCTTTACCAAGGTTCTTACCGCTAATAACTTTTATAGTGTCTCCTTTTTTAATATTCATAGTGTACCTCCTACCCTATAATACTTCTGGAGCTAGTGAAACGATTTTCATAAAACCTTTATCACGTAACTCTCTTGCTACAGGTCCAAAGATACGAGTCCCAGTTGGAGATTTGTCATCTTTAACCAATACTGCAGCATTATCATCAAATTTGATGTAAGAACCGTCTTTACGACGAATTTCTCTTTTAGTTCTAACTATTACAGCTCTAAGAACTTCTCCTTTTTTAACTTGTCCGCCAGGAGTCGCGTGTTTAACTGTACAAACGATTAGATCGCCAATACTAGCATATTTACGTCCTGTTCCTCCTAAAACCTTAATTGTTAAGATCTCACGAGCACCAGAATTATCTGCTACTTTTAATCTTGATTCTTGTTGAATCATAATAAGAACCTCCTTTTTATATAAGTCTTTGTTCTTATAGAACGACTTTAGATTCGATTACTTCTAGTAAACGGAATCTTTTTGATTTTGATAATGGACGAGTTTCAACAATTTTAACCACGTCACCTATTTTTGCTGTATTTAATTCATCATGGACAGCAAATTTTTTAGATTGTTTAACACGTTTACCGTACAATCTGTGTTTTTTATATGAATCTACTCTAACTGAGATTGTTTTATCACTTGCATCAGATACAACATTTCCAGTTATTACTCTTCTACTATTTCTTTCCATAAAATTCTCCTCTCGCTTACGCTCTCTCGTTTAGAATTGTCTTCATACGAGCGATTGTTTTTTTCACTTTACCAATACGAGCAGTATTTTCTAATTGACCTGTTGCTTGTTGAAAACGAAGGTCAAATAGTTCTTTTTTAAGATCAATAATTTCTAGGTTGATTTTAGTAGTATCCATTTCTCTAATATCTTTAGCTAACATTAGAATCACCACTTTCTCTTTTTATTATTTTTGTTCTAACAGGTAATTTATGAGCGGCAAGTCTTAAAGCTTCTCTTGCGATTTCTTCAGTAACTCCGCCGACTTCAAATAATATTACTTGTTCTTTAACTACAGCAACAAATCCATCAGGAGATCCTTTACCCGATCCCATTCTTACTTCTAATGGTTTTGAAGTTTTTGCCAAATGAGGGAATACTCTAATCCAAACTTGCCCTTGACGTTTCATGTATCTAGTCATTGCAATACGTGCAGCTTCAATTTGGCGATTGGTAACCCAAGCACCTTCCAGTGATTTTAAACCAAATTCACCGAAACTAATTGTAGTTCCACCTTTTGCTACTCCTTCATATGAAACTCTATGAGGTCGTCTGTATTTTACTCTTTTAGGTGTTAACATTATTTAACTCCTCCTCTTTTTTTAGCAGGTAGGACTTCACCTTTGTAAATCCAAACTTTAATTCCTAATTTACCGTATGTAGTAGTTGCTTCAGCAGCAGCGTAATCGATATCAGCTCTTAATGTATGTAACGGAACGTTACCTTCACTGTATCCTTCACTTCTTGCCATTTCTGCTCCACCTAAACGTCCAGAAATTAATGTTTTACATCCTCTAGCGCCAGCTCTCATAGCTCTTTGAATAGCCATTTTTTGAACACGTCTAAATGATGCTCTGTTTTCTAATTGAGATGCAATACTTTCAGCGACTAATCTTGCGTCAACTTCAGGTCTTTTAATCTCAACAACATTTAAGAAAACTTCTTTATCTGTTAATTTTTGTAATTTAGCTACAACAGCTTTTTTAACACTTGCTTCACGACCAATAACCATTCCTGGTTTAGCTGTGTTTACAGTGATAATAACTCTGTTTTTACTTCTTTCGATTTCAATTCTTGATACAGCTGCATTAGCGTATAATTCTCTTAGTAAGTCACGAACTTTAATGTCTTCGTGTAATAAGTCTGCTACGTCATTTTTGTCAGCGTACCAACGAGAATCCCAATCTCTGATAATTCCAATTCGTAATCCTATTGGATGTACTTTTTGACCCATGTGTGATTCCCTCCTTTACTCTTTCTCTGCCACTACAACAGTAATGTGGCTAGTTCTTTTTAAGATTTGACTTGCGCGCCCTTGAGCTCTTGGTCTAAATCTTTTTAATGTTGGACCTTCTCCTACATAAACTTCTTTGATGTATAGAGTTTCTTGATCCATATTGTAATTATGATCTGCATTTGCTACTGCTGATAATAATACTTTTTCAACAACAGGTGATGCAGCTCTTGGAGTTAATCTTAGTATTGCAAGTGCTTCTCCAACTTTTTTACCTCTAATTAAATCGATAACAAGTTTTACTTTACGAGAAGATATGCGTACCATTTTTGCTTGTGCTCTAGCTTCCATATCTCTAACCTCTTCTTGCTTTCTTATCGTCTTTAACGTGTCCTTTAGAACTTCTAGTAGGAGCGAACTCTCCTAATTTGTGACCAACCATATCTTCTTGTACGTATACAGGGATATGTTCCTTACCGTTATATACTGCTATAGTATGACCTATAAATGCAGGGAATATTGTTGATCTACGTGACCATGTTTGAATAACTTTCTTTTTCTTTTCATCATTCATTTTTACTACTTTGTTCATTAAGTGATCATCACAGAATGGACCTTTTTTAAGTGAACGTGCCATGTTTGAGCTCCTCCTCTCTATTTCTTACGACGTCTAATGATCATTTTATCACTAGCGTTTTTAGATTTTCTTGTTTTTAATCCTAAGGCTGGTTTACCCCAAGGAGTTACTGGATTTTTACGTCCAATAGGTTGACGCCCTTCACCACCACCATGAGGGTGATCGACTGGGTTCATTACACTACCTCTTACAGTAGGTCTGATTCCCATGTGACGAGTTCTACCGGCTTTACCGATATTTACTAATTCGTGATCTGCGTTTCCAACTTCTCCGATTGTAGCGCGGCAAGTTCCTAAAATTCTACGAACTTCTCCACTTACTAATCGAACTAGAACATATCTTTCTTCACGTCCTAATATTTGAGCGCTAGTTCCTGCAGAACGAACTAATTGTCCACCTTTACCAGGGTATAATTCAATATTATGAATTGTTGTACCTACTGGTATTGACATAATTGGTTTTGCATTCCCAATTTTGATATCTGCTTTTATTCCTGATTCAATAGTCATTCCAACTTCTAATCCTTTAGGTGCAATAATATATCTTTTTTCACCATCTAAATAGTGAATTAAAGCGATATTAGCTGTACGGTTAGGATCGTATTCAATTGTTGCTACCTTACCTGGAACTACATCTTTATTTCGTTTAAAATCGATGATTCGGTATTTTCTCTTAGCTCCACCACCTTGATGGCGAACTGTGATTTTACCTTGGTTATTACGACCTGAACGTTTGTTCATTTTAACTAGTAATGATTTTTCTGGAGTATCTGTTGTTAACTCAGCATAATCAAGACTTGTCATGTGTCGTTGCCCATTAGTCATCGCTTTATATTTCTTTAAAGCCATAACGGTTACCTCCTTAGTTTACTACGCTGCAAAGATTTCAATTTTATCGCCATCAGCTAGTTTAACCATAGCTTTAGTAACGATAGGCTTGAATCCTGAGTGTTGTCCTACTCTTTTTTTCTTGCGGTTAGCAGTTAATTTGTTTACTCTCAATACTTTTACACTAAATAGTTCTTCGATAGCTCTAGCTATTTGAACTTTGTTAGCTCTTTTATCAACACTGAATGTATATTGATTTTCTTTTTCAACTAATAACATTGATTTTTCTGTAATGATTGGGCGTTTGATAATTTCACTTGATAACATTATCCTAGTACCTCCTCATATAATTTAACAGCGTCTACTGTTGCAAGTACATTTTTGTAGTTCATGATTTCATAAACTGAAGCATGACTAACTGTTGTTACAACAACGCCTGGAATGTTTCTTGCAGATTTAGCCACATTTTCATTACCCTCAGGTAAGATAATCATGATTTTTCCACTTAAGTTTAAGTTATTTAAAACTTCAACCATTCCTTTTGTTTGGATACTTTCTAAACTTAAAGCATCAATAACTTTGAATGCTTCATCTCTAACTTTTAACGTTAATACAGTTTTTAAAGCTAAACGACGAACTTTTCTATTTACTTTTACTGAGTAATCTCTTGGTGTAGGTCCAAATACTGTTCCCCCACCAACCCATATTGGTGATCTTGTAGATCCTGCTCTAGCGCGTCCGGTCCCTTTTTGTTTCCAAGGTTTACGTCCACCACCACGAACTTCACTACGACCTTTAGTCTTATGAGTTCCTTGACGCATAGCGGCTCTTTGTGCTTTAACAACTTCATATAAAACTTGTTCGTTTGGTTCAACATTAAATACTGAATTACTTAATTCGATTTCTCCAATGTTTTTACCCGTTTGATTCAACAATGCGATCTTTGGCATTTTAAATCCTCCTTTCGATAATTCTTATTCTTGAGCTTCAGCAGCTTCAGTTACTACTGTAGCTTCTTCTACTTGTGGTTCCTCAGCTACAACTACTTGGTAGTCTGCTGGGTTTAATGGTTTGATTCTTGTAGTTTTAACACCACGTCTTACCATTACTAATCCTTTTTTAGGTCCAGGAATTGATCCTTTTACTAATAAAATGTTTCTCTCTAAGTCAACTTTAACAATTTCCAAGTTTTGAATAGTCACTTGATCAACACCCATATGTCCAGGTAATAATTTACCTTTTCTTACGTGGTTAGGATCGATCGATCCCATTGATCCAGGACGTCTATGATATCTAGAACCATGAGCCATTGGCCCAGTGTGCTGATTATGACGTTTGATTGCTCCTTGGAACCCTTTACCTTTTGAAGTTCCAGTAACATCAACTATTTCGCCCTCTTCAAATATATTTACCCTAATCTCTTGACCTACTTCGAAATTACTAAGTTCTGTTCCAGCAATTTCTCTTAAGTAGCGCTTAGGCGTTGAATTAGATTTTGCGAAATGCCCTAATGATGGTTTGTTCGCTAATTTAACTCGTTTGTCTTTGTAGCCTAGTTGGACACTTTCATATCCATCATTTTCAACTGTTTTCTTTTGAAGAACAACGTTTGGATCACAACTTACGATTGATACAGGGATTAATTGCCCTAACTCGTTAAAAATTTGTGTCATTCCAATTTTTGTTCCTAAGATACCTTTGGCCATGAGTACACCTCCTAATTTATTTTAAAATAATGTCTACACCAGATGGTAAGTCTAAGTGCATTAAACTGTCGATAGTTGCCGGAGTTGGATCCGTAATATCGATTAGACGTTTGTGAGTACGTCTTTCAAACTGTTCACGTGAAGTTTTATTAACATGAACACTTCTTAAAATTGTAAAAATTTCTCTTTCCGTTGGTAACGGAATTGGTCCTGAAATCTTCGCTCCAGTTTTTTTAGCTGTTTCTACAATTTTAGATGCAGACTGATCTAATAATCTATGATCATATGATTTAAGTCTGATTCTGATTTTTTGATTTGCCATTTCTTTTCCTCCTTTTGCCTATATTGATATATAGACTTGCTCGGTGAGAAAACCTAATACATCAAGACAACGCGTCTCGGTGTGTCAGCAACCTCCCACTTCGTAGCCCGACTCTGGCGTGAGTCTTCAATATGATACCAAAATCAAATTAGTAATGCAAGAGTTTTATTTTTTTATTTTACTTCAAATATCCTTATATTATATATACGTTTTTTTTTGGCTTTAGTAGGTTGTTTAAAGATTGTTAAAAAAACGAAAAAAATATCTTTTTATTTTACCTTTGTACAAGATCCTATCTGTTTTTTGACTTTTTTATGGCAATTTTGCCTGTTTATAGTCAATAAATCTAGTGAAAATACTTTTTTATATTTAAAATCATGGTAATATGAGTATGTAACATATGTTACAAAGGGGTTGATGAAATGAAGTTAAAAGATTGCTTATTATTTAGCAATACAAATGTAGATCTATCAAATGTAATTATTCAATCATATCCAAATGACCATACTTTTGCCTTAGAAGCAGATATAAGTAACTATTTAGGTATTGTACTAGAAGGAGAAATCACTGTTAAATCCTATTCTCTTGGTGGCAATAATTTTACTTTGAATACAATTGAAACAGGGAAATTTTTTGGTGATGTATTAATGTTTTCTGACATTACAAACTCTTTCCCTGGATCACTTATTACAAAAGGTAAAACTAAAATTGCACTTATACCTAATGATTCATTTCAAAAATTACTCTTTAATGATAATGTTTTACTTAGAAACTTTTTAAGATTACTCAGTAACAATACTTATAGATTAAGTTATAAAAGCAAGCTATTAAGCCAAGATAGTGTTAGAGATAAAATTCTCTTTTTTCTTTTTCAGGAAAGAATAGCTCAAAAAACTAATATAATTAAATTAAACATGACGAAAGAGGAACTAGCTAACATTCTGTTTATCCAAAGACCTTCACTAAGTAGAGAACTCTCAAAAATGAAAAAAGATGGGTTGATAGATTATGATAGGTATACAATTACAATATATCCAATTAAGTGTATCTATTAGAGGGGGATTATATGAAAAAAATATTTGTAATTTTATTGTTGATTTTTACTTTAGTTTCGTGTGAAAATGTAGAAAATGATGAAATAGAAGTTGAAGAATACACCTATGAAAGTCATTATGTAAAGGGTTATAACTTCCCAATTGATGTAATGAATAGAGTATATTACAGCTATCATGATATATTTGCTGGTTTTTATCTAATAGATGGTGGATATAATCTAAACATCACAGAGGGAGCTCCGCAGACCCTATTAGATGAGTTAGAACAAAATAGTTCAGTAACGTATCACATCGTAGAATTTTCTTTTGCTGAACTATGGACCGTTCAAGAAATTGTGCTTGTCACAATAATTAATGTGGATGGATTTAGTGGTTTAGGTGTTTCTGAGATGGATAACACTGTAAAACTCACTCTCAAACCAGATACAGTTGTTCCTGAATCTTTTAGTCATTATATTGAAATAGGTATTTTAACTATTGATTTTATCGATTTAATAGTAACATTCTAAAAAAAGAAATTAAAAAGGCACTTTCAAATTAAAAAAACTGAAAGTGCCTTTTTATATATAATATATAGGTAATCCCTTATTATTTATTCCTTTTTAAAGTAATTTACATTTAATATCTTTTTACTAAGATTATAATAATCCGTAGCTATCCGTATAAGATCAGGATTTGATGGCACATTGGTGCTTGAGAGCTCGTATAATGCTTCTCCATCATATATTGAATAATCTTTAAAATAGACTATTGGGTCATTATCATCTGAAAATATATCATTCCCAACATAGTTTGAATAATTCCCATCAAGACCAAATAAATTAAGCATTGTTGGTAAGAAATCAAAAGAACTAGATAATTTTGTTACTTCAAGGTGTTCTATGTTTTCACCCCATATATACATTACCCCTGAGTTCTTCATAAAGTCTTCTTCAATGTTTTTATATGTTTCATAGATGTCTTGATCAAGTGCATATGGATAATGGTCGTTTGTTAAGACAATTATTGTATTATCTATCTCTCCAGTAGCTTCCAAGTAATCTAATAACTCACCAATCATAACATCTGTTTCTATTTGTGATGCAATAAAATACTTAATAGATTCAGGAACTGAATCCCCATAATAAGCATCTACTTCATCATAATGAGCTGCAGCTGCGATATTGGTCGAGTCATAAGGTGAATGCCCCGAAAGTGTTAATAATGAACTAAAGAAAGGAACATCCTCATGAATAGAATATTCTTTGGTGCTTTCAAAAAATAATGAATCATATCTTTTTTCAATTTCACTAAGTCCAAGTTCATGTTGTCCATAAAAATTATCATATAAGAATCCATTATATACAAAATCTCTTGTATAGAATTCTTTATAGTTACTGTGGAACCCTGATGTTACGTACCCTTCTTGATTAAACATCTCAGCTAAAGATTGATTATATGAATTATCATTAAAAATGTAACATGTTGGCCCGTCCTGAATTGAAGGTATAATCGATGTATTAAATATAACTTCTGAGTCGCAAGTCGTTCTTGGGAAAACTGGAGTAAAATGATTTTGCAAATCTATTCCTTCAGATTTAAGTTTATATATATTAGGAGTTAACGTTTCATTAACAACAATACTATCAGAACTCTCTCCAATTATAAACACTAAATTCATTCCTTCAAACATACCAGTATACTCATTGTCAGAATGTATTTTTACATTATTCTCATAAAAATCATCTATGTATTCAATATCTTTTTTAGTACCAAAATTTGGTGTGATTGTTTCAATTCCATCTTTTACCAGAAGATTAATAGCCCCAAATCTAGACACAAACTTTTCTCTTGAAAAAACAGAAGAATATAAGTAATGATCACTTAAATGTAGTCTCGCTAAATTAACAGGAAACTGAGCATTAATATTTACTAAGAAAAACAATATTAATGGAACAGTTACTACTCTTTTTATCAAAGAAAACGACAATGATAAGTGTGATCGGTTTTTATCAATCAAATATAACACTAGTATACCAATCGAAATTATAACTATGTATACGTGTAAAAAGCTAAATTCATACATTCCATCTGAAAAAGCTAGTCCTTCTTTAATAGTTCCGTATTCTTTGAAACTAAAGAAGTCATCAAATATCCTATAATAATAGTCTTGTCCAAACACATATATCGTATAGAACACAATAAATGTAATATCAAATACTCTACTCGCTTTCTTAGGCAATAATAATGAGATTATTATTACTATAGAAGCCATTAAAGCAATTGAAAATATATATAATTGATTGAACCCAAGATTGTTTTTTATTATAAGTCCAATTTCTAATAAAAAGATTAGATATAATAGGTAGAATTTGTCTTTATACTTTTTCCATACATCTAAGAACCTATATTTATTTTGGTATATCTCAAATCCTAAAAAGGCTATTGATAAAGTAAAAATTAGCCAAACTAAAACTGATTCAACAGTTTTGTTAGTTCCATCAGGTAAAAAGAAAACTAGTCTTACTAGCAAAAGCATCCCAAGGCCCCACAACATAAATCTTCTAATTTGTTTCTTTGTTAATTTCATACAGTCATCCCCTAATATTTATCTACGCATTTACAGTATAACAAATATATTTAAATTACTCCACTATTTAAATATTATATAAATATCTATAATCAAAAGCTATAAACCTTAAAAAAAGCGACTATTAGTCGCTTTTTTGGTTATCCTCTAATAATTGTTCCGGCTCTTAAATTGAATGCTTCTTTAGCGTTTTCTAAAGATGCGATTACTGATATCTTACCACTTTTAGCAAATGCCATTGTAGCATTTATTTTAGGTAGCATTGAACCTTCAGCGAAATGTTTTTCTTCGATCAATTCTTCAAGTCTTTCAATTGAAATTTCACCAAGTGCTTCAGCATTAGGTTTACCAAAATTGATAAACACATTATCAACAGCAGTAAGTATTACTAAGATATCTGCGTCGATTAATTCAGCTAGTTTAGCAGATGCGTTATCTTTGTCGATAACAGCAGCAACACCTTCAAGAGTATTCCCTTTGATAACAACAGGTATTCCTCCTCCACCAACAGTAATTACAATATGTTTAGCATCTAATAATGTTTTTATTACAGCTTTTTCTTTTACATCAATTGGCAGTGGACTAGCTACAACTCTTCTATATCCTCTTCCTGAGTCTTCAACCATATCATATCCCATAGTTTTAGCCAATTTTTCTGATTCTTCTTTAGAATAGAAACTTCCGATAGGTTTTGTAGGTCTATCGAATGCAGGATCATGTTCATCAACTATTACTTGAGTAACGATTGACGCAATGGTTTTATCAATATTTTGGGCTGTTAGTTCGTTTCCTATCGCGTTTTGAAGATGATAACCAATATAACCTTGGCTCATAGCTCCGCACTCGGGGAACGGCATATTTGGTGTAGAAGAAGATTCTGAGAAAGATAGATTAATCATTCCCACTTGAGGTCCATTTCCGTGTGCTATTACTACTTCGTGACCCTCTTTAATTAATTCTACTATTGGTGTAGCTACTTGCTTTAATAAATCTTTTTGTTCTTGTGGATTATTCCCTAGGGCATTTCCACCTAAACTTACTACTATTCTACTCATAATTTTCTCCCATCGTTGCTAGCATCACTGCTTTTATAGTGTGCATTCTGTTTTCTGCTTCTTGGAAAACAAAACTTTTGTTCGATTCAATTACTTCATCTGTAACTTCTAATTCACCATTTTTTACTTTTGGATATTTGTCTCCATATTCAGCTGATATTTGTCTTCCAACTTCAGTTTCTTTATCATGGAATGCTGGTAAACAATGTAAAAAGGCTACTGTTGGTTTAGCATTATTAATCATTTCCATATCAACTTGATAAGGACTCAATAAAGCTAGTCTTTCATTCCAAACTTCTTTAGGTTCTCCCATTGAAACCCAAACATCTGTATAGATAACATCTGCCTCAAGAGTACCTTCCATTTTATCTTCAGTAAAGTTTATAGTAGCTCCTGTTTCTTTCGCTATTTCTAAACATGTATTTATTAATTCTTGATCTGGCCATAGTTCTTTAGGTGCAACTCCAGTAAAATGAAGACCCATTTTCGCTGAACCTATCATTAAACTATTTCCCATATTGTTTCTAGAATCGCCAACAAAGGTAAATTTAATTCCTTTTAAGTATCCATATAACTCTTTGATAGTCAAGAAATCAGCAAGGATCTGAGTAGGGTGATAAACATCAGTCAAACCGTTCCATACAGGAACGCCACCATACTTAGCTAGTGCTTCCACATCTGCTTGCTTATAGCCTCTAAATTCTATTCCATCATACATTCTACCTAATACTCTAGCGGTATCTTTGACAGATTCCTTTTTATTCATTTGTGATCCACTTGGTCCAAGAAAAGTTACGCCCATCCCTAAATCAAGAGCTCCTACTTCAAAAGCACAGCGAGTTCTTGTTGAGTCTTTTTGAAATAGTAAAACAACGTTTTTATCAGATAAATATTTATGAGAAACGCCCTCATATTTTTCGCTTTTTAAACGTGAAGATAATACAATTAAATAGTCAATTTCTTCAGGTGTAAAATCCAATAAAGTAATAAAGTTCCTGTTTTTTAAATCCATAATTCCCTCCTATTATATATCATCTCTGTCTAAAGGCATACTCATACACCTTGGTCCCCCACGACCTCTTGATAATTCACTAGAAGGTATTTCGAGTACTGTGACACCTTCTTTTCTAAGAATTGCATTTGTTACATGGTTTCTAGAATACACGATAACTTTACCTGGTGCAACAGCTAATGTATTTGCGCCATCATTCCATTGTTCACGGCCACTTGTGATTTTGTCTTCACCACCACAGTTTATTAGTTTAATTGGTCGTTTCAAATGTTTTTCCAATATATTTTCAAGTGATGTAATCACTTTTGACACTTTAACTATCTCATCTTGCTTGGTAATCTCAAATATTGTTAATTCTTTTACAATTCCAGGATGAATAGTGAAAACTCCATAATCTATTTGCGTAAACACGGTATCTAAATGCATAAATGCTCTCGTTTTCGGAATATTGAAAGCTAGAATTGTTTTAAAAGACGTATTGGCATCAAATAGAGTTTTAGCAAGTTTTTCTATAGCTCTTGGATCAGTTCTTTTAGATATACCTATCGCTAAGGTACTCTTATCTAAAACTAGAAAATCCCCACCTTCACTATTATATCTATTATGTCGATTAATGTAAAAAGGAATTTCTTCTTTTTCAAATCTCGGATGGAATTTAAACATAAATTCACTCAATATTGTTTCTCTTTTTCTAGCATCAGTATACATATTATTTATTAAAACACCATTTCCAAGACTTGCGTATGGATCTCTTTGAAACAGTATATTTGGCATAGGATCAGTATAAAAAGGATACTCGTCTTCTAACATGTCCATAATAGAAACTTGATTTTTACTTGTTATTTCGTTGGTTCTTATACCAACAATCATTTTTTCAACAAGAGATTCAACATCAAGTTCTTCAAGAAACTCATAAATAGCTGATTTAACCGATTCCGAAAGAATTATAGATTCTTCGACAAACTGAGTTATAAAGTTATTTACTTCTTCGGGATGGTTCTTTAATGCTTCAATAACCATGTCTTTGATGTATAAAACCTCAACATCGCATTCTCTCAAAACATCTGCAAATGCATCGTGTTCTTCCTGAGCTACTTTTAAATATGGAATATCATCAAAAAGTAATCTTTCTAATAAATCCGGAGTAAGGTTTTCAAGTTCTTTCCCAGGCCTGTGCAGTAATACTGAGTTTAATTTTCCTATTTCTGAAAATACATTAATTTTCATAAAATCACTCTTTCTATTTTAAATAAATTTTAGGTACTCTATATGAAATTTGACAAACAATTTCATAATTAATTGTTTCTAATCTAGATGCAACTTCATCAATCGATATTAATCCTCCAAAAAGAATTATATCATCTTCTTTTTTAATAGTTTCATCTATCTTTATAAACATTTGGTCCATACAAATAGTACCAATAATCTTAAACCTTTTACCGTTAATCTCAACATCATTATCTCTGTTTTTTCTTATAAATCCATCAGCATAACCAATTGGTAGAACTCCAATTATTTCATCTTCTTTAGCTGTATATGTTGCCCCATAGCCAACCTTATCTCCAACGTTTAGATGTTTTATTTCTGCTATATGTGTAACAAGTTTATATGTATCTTCCAAGAAACCTGTACCTTGATCTAATGTTAACCCATAAAGACTAATCCCTAATCTTACATGTGTAGTAAAAGGAATGTCAATTTCATATTTTATAGAAGAACTTGAATTTGAAACATGAATAATTTCAAAATTATGTGGAATTAAGTCCAAAACTCTTTGGAATCTTGATAGCTGTTCCTTGTAATATTTAAAATCAGAGTCCGCAGTTGAAAAGTGAGTGTATATACCTTCTGCAGATATATTCATGTGTCTTTTTATAAAATTATACATTTTTAATATATCTTTATCAGTTTTAAAACCTAATCGATTCATTCCTGAATCAATTTTAACATGAACTTTCAAAACTGAACTCAATTTATCCAAGTTTTTTAACTGATCAAAGTTACTTAGTGTAATTGTGAAGTTATTTGCAATTGCGATTTCAAAAAACTCACGTTGAACAACTCCCATTACGAGAATACGAATACTTTTAAAGTTAATTCTTAACTCTAATGCTTCTTCTAATGTAGAAACAGCAAAGTAGTCAATATTATTCGATAATAAGTGCTCAACAACTTCGATGACTCCGTGCCCATAAGCATTTGCCTTAACGACAGGAATTATTTTTTTATGATTTATACGTTTTTGAACTGAAAGGTAGTTTTTATATATGTTTCTTAGATTAATTTCAACATATGTCTTTCTATAGGTTTTACTCATAGTATTTCCTCACATATTTTGATGTCATCAGAGAGAGTATAGAAGAGTAAGTCAATCTAAATTTTATAATATCTCCAACTTCATATATTTTTTTGGATTTTGATACATCTACAATTATATGATCACTACTAGAGCCTAGGACGTCTATGTCATCAAATGGTATAATTTCTTTATGATCAACATCCTGTTTGCCTACAGAAAGGATTGCTCTTAATATATTCCCTTTATCAACAAAGTTAGGTGCTTTACCAAATGCATTCATACCAATTTTACCAACTGGCACACTAGGTTTTACTTTCAATTCAATTATTTCAGCTTCCAACATAAATATATCAGAATATGTGTTAGCAATATGTCTTCCATAGGCTGTTTCTCTTCCAAGAACAATTGACTCTCCAAGTCTTAAATTATTAATTCCAAGAGGTATCTTATTGTTTAATAGCAGGTCTATGTTGCTTGAATTACCACCACTAATAATATCAATGATAATATCAAATTTGAATTCAATATTTTTTTTATACTCAATGAGCTTTGTCAGAATATCAATAGAGGGAATTACTCCTCCATAGCATGTGAGGTTTGTCCCAATACCTTTTAATGTAATATTTGATAGTGCTAGTATGTCCTTAACAGTATCAAAAATTTCTTTCTCATAGTAAATGCCTTCACGTAAATCTCCAAGGTCAATCATAAGTATGATACCATGATTGATTCCTTTTTCTTTTGCATGCATATTTAGATGTTTGATTGTTAACAGCTCTGAATTTAAAGAAATATCACAATTAGTAATTACATCTTCTGCTGAACTGATTGATGGTAATCTT
>Ga0307989_1000400_pt1 | contig 28649 bp, 39 predicted proteins | sample EllFjometagen185_FD_203164 | JGI IMG/M metagenome (GOLD analysis project Ga0307989, IMG submission 203164) | Marine microbial communities from Ellis Fjord, Antarctic Ocean - #185 | ecosystem: Environmental > Aquatic > Marine > Unclassified | place: Southern Ocean | collected 2014-10-08 | reverse complement strand
CGCAGATTACGCCAGAGATGCTGAGCAGTGCATTGAGTTTGTCGAAATGATCGGAATTTGTAGTTGAGAGTATTCAATTCGTTTGTTCTTCGTTTTACCTTTCCAAAATAACCTTGCGAAGGTTTAGAACTCTCGCAGGATATTTTATTGCTCTTGCTCTAACATTAATATATTATTATATTTATCTTGGTTGCTGATTGTTTGATATTTTTCAATATGTGCCGTATATGTGCCGTATATGTGCCATTTAGACATAGGCTCTGCATATTAAAAGTATCTGGGTTGAGGCTCTTCATCTTATCAGTCACTAAAAAGAAGATAACATGCGAATTTATTCCAGAAAGAAAAAAGGTGCCCGTGAAAGATCCTGGTATATTGACTACCGTGATCCTGTTTCTGGTCGTAGGATAAGAAAAGTCTGCGGCAGAACCAGACACGAGGCTGAACGAGCCAGAGCCCAAATAGAATCAACTCTGCTAGGTATAGGTAATGTTGAACCTGAACCTGATAATCCGCCTTTCTTTCAATTTGTACAAGAATACATCACACATCGTTCTGCATCAGGTATAGCTCCTTCTACACTTACCCGTTATCGACGGATTTTACAGAATTTTGTTGATTATGTATATAAGGAAAAACCGGTTATTAATCGAATTGGGAATATTACCACCAAAGATATCTGGGATTATATCCATTACCGCAAGAAGGACGGAAAAAAGAATAAGACTATCTGGAATGAAATAGATGAGTTAAAACGTTGTTTCCGTTATGCAGTAGAGATTGGAGCGATCAAGCACAATCCGAGTCAAAAAGTCCACTTTACCCTGAACAACGAGAGTAGTTCCCATTTCTTTTCCAAAGATGAGCTAAAGCAAATATTCGAAGCCATGAAGAATGAAGAGTGGCTGTCCGATATTTTCAAGACCTTCCTCTACACTGGGATGCGCAAGGGTGAGCTGATGCACCTGCAATGGAGAGACGTTGATTTAGATAGACAAGTTCTCCATGTGAGATACCAAGTCGTCAGGGCAGGTAAGGTTATCTATAATCCCAAGACCAAATCCAGTGCCAGAGTCCTACCCCTGAATGATGAGGTGATTGAGATATTGAAGAGGCAGAAAAGGAAGGGCTTGAACAAGGATCACGTCTTTGTGAATCAACAAGGTAGACCTTTCAATGATGGTGATCTCTACTATTACCTACGGTTCAAATTGGGTAAACTTGGTATAAAGGGTTCAATTCATACCTTTCGCCACACCTTTGCCAGCTTGCTGATTGAAGCTGGGGTAGGCTTGAGAGAACTAAAGGATCTAATGGGTCACTCCTCGATTGAATCCACTATGCGTTATGCTCATCTCTACCCCCAGCGCTTACATGAACAAGTCAATCGCCTAACAACCTATCTTGCTGGTAATGTTTTTAAAACTTCTGAGACTTCGGCAGAACGTAGCTGAGACTGGTCTAAATTAGTTGGCACTAAAAAATCGAATTTACCATCGTTGTTAGCGGTAGTAATTTTTGATTTCTGTTTATTTTGAATTGTCAAATCCATCAACAATTTCATAAATCCCTTTCCTGCCCTGATCTGAGACATCTCATCTTTCACAGTATTGAGTTGCTGTGATATTTCATTATTGGATTCTTTAAGTATCATTATCTGTTCGGTGAGACTTGTGTTTTGTTTTTCCAGCTTTGTACTTTCAATCATCTTCATTTTCCTTGGCAGTTCTTTCTCAAAAATGCCCTCCCTATCCAAATAGCGATTCGGCATTTTACTAGCCATAGTCCAGCCATATCTATAACATAATTGGTAATGGCTAAGATGATTGGCATAATAGGTCGCGCTAGAGTGACGCAGAATATGTGGGGTCACTCGCTTTTTGATTACTTTTTTACTGATTCTATGTACCATCTGTCTTAATGCATCATACCTAATAGGAAAAAGGTAGTCCTCATCATGGATATCATCGATTTCTTGCAGCCACATGTCAATATATTTTGAACAAAGTGGTAAATGGATGGTTCTGGGTTTTGTTTTTGATATTCGAATTCTGACTTTGTAACAATTGTCTTCCTTGTTAAGGTCTTCCACACGAATATTTAAGAATTCCTCTGCTCTGGCTCCACTGTCGAAAAGAGTCATGATAATAGCTTTGTCTCTGATATTACATGCATCAACAATACTTTCGACTTCTTCTCTGGTCAATGCCTGAACTTCCTGGTATTCTTCATAGGTATCTATCCAATCAACTAATTCTGGGAAATGAGTATTGTTGCCAAGCAACCATTTATAGAACTTCCTAAGCGTATTCTTATAATCCAATTTAGTTGAATCAGCGAATGCCATATTCTGAGATGCATTTATTTTTTGATAGGTGTCGTTTTCCAGATTTGTAATTAATTGTTCAATATCAGACTGTTCAACCTTGTCAAATGGTTTACCCAACCAACCTGAAATTCTCTTAAGAATTTGGATGTATTTCAAACACCGTGCAGGGCCAATCTTCTTTTTTTGTTTCTTTTTTATTGTCTTACCAAGAGTACAATCATTGATAAATTCGAGAATTAGCTCTCGATTTCTTTGATTGGTGACTTCATCCTTTTTTAGGTTTGCTAATGCAAGCTGGAATGATCTTTTCCTGCTATGAATATCTCTCGCTTCGCCACTCTGCATTTTATAAGGGGTATTTTTTCTTTTAATTGAATTGCGTTCTTTGAATGATACATAAGCCTTTCCCATGTGACAGAAAACCAATACGCCCGGACCAGGAACGTTAAGAATTTGTCACATTTTAAAGCTGAATTAGCTCAACTAAACACAATCATAAGTTCTAGTGCCAATTAGGAACCCATTCTTTATATACTTTTCGGTATTTGTGGGATATTCCAATTTGTCCAAATGTGGTTGTAATTCTACGTTGGATTACTAAATTCTTATCACAATAATACTTAAGGTGGATTACTCATGGGATACTCTACTTCAATTAGATTTGTAAAGCCAATCATCCCTGCAGTGATAGTTGCATCTATTTTAAATCCTTTTTCCACATTAAAGGCAGAATCTAACATCCCTCAAAAGGCAGCCCTAGAACAAAGATATTATGGGGTTCCAGATAATAACGGGGACGGCATAGCAGATGAAAAAGATTATTTTGATATTCCAAAAGAAGTGATGGATGAGATGTTTCCAGATCCAGAAACATATTCTCTTGATAAAGTATCCTCAACTTCGGAAGCTCCGCAGGAGTATATAGATAAGATGAATAATATATTCCGTCAACCAGATACAAATGGAGATCTTTTATGGTATGGTAGTGGAGATGCGGACAGTTCGGGTTTAGTTGATTGGGATGACCATTATGCAATGCAGCAAGGTGTCCAGAATGATATGGCAGACGTAGATGGGGATGGGTTTCCTTCAACAGCAAATGACCAACAAATTCTGGAAGATAAACTTAATGGGGTGACTCATTATATGCCTGCATATAAAAATTCTTTTCAAGATTTTTCAGAGATGCATAGTTGGAATCAAAATATATGGGGAATTGATCAACTAGATACTACTACTTGGGTTTATAATGAATATGTTTCAGGAGATTTTGGAAGAGAAACCTATATTAGAAATTTTGGATATTTTGACACTTCTGATGTAAATATCCCCCAAGAGTATGATTTATCAGTAAATGCAAGATTTAATCAGCCTGTTTATTATGTTAGCATTTTTAATCCAAATGGGGCTGGGCATGGAATGAATATGATGTTTAAAAATCCAGAAATAATAACAAATGATAGTTTATCCATAGAGAATTGTTATCTTATAGAGCCCCAAGAAGATGGATTAGATATAGGAACAAATAATTGGAGTGTCCCTAATGGAACAAGAATTGCGATTTATGGTATTGAAGGTTTTTATGATGATGGAGCGCAGATTTCTTATCCTATTGCAGCATTTCAAGATAATGATAATAATGGAATATTTGAATTATATGGTCAAAATCCAGACCTAGTTCTTAACAGGCCTGTTGGAATTAAAGAAGAACCTCTACTTCCGGAAGGATACGATTTAAAACAGAATTTCCCTAACCCATTTAATTCTAGTACGACTATTCGTTATGAACTACCTAAAATATCCGATGTGAAAATTACTATTTATAATATGTTAGGTCAAAACATTTGGATCAATGAAGAAGCAGCTAAACCAGCTGGATATCATGAGTTACAGTGGAATGGATTGAACAGCAATGACAGACAGGTTGCAAGCGGTGTTTATCTCATATCCCTATCAACACCCGAATATAGAGCAGTTCAAAAAGCAGTTCTGATTCGGTAATTTATATAAGATGAAATATTTAGATAAATTAGCTTCTCTAGGTAAAATAGTAGCGATGCCGTTAGTAGTAACTGCAGCTCTTTTAAATCCTTTTTCTACAGTAAAGGCAGAATCTAACATCCCTCAAAAGGCAGCCCTAGAACAAAGATATTATGGGGTTCCAGATAATAACGGGGATGGTATAGCAGATGAAAAAGATTATTTTGATATTCCAAAAGAAGTGATGGATGAGATGTTTCCAGATCCAGAAACATATTCTCTTAATAAAGCTGCTTTAACAGCGCCTCAATGGTATATAGATAAGATGAATAATATATTCCGTCAACCAGATACAAATGGGGATCTTTTATGGTATGGTAGTGGTGATGCTGACAGTTCGGGTTTAGTGGATTGGGATGACCATTATGCCATGCAGCAAGGTGTCCAGAATGATATGGCAGATGTAGATGGGGATGGGTTTCCTTCAACAGCAAATGACCAACAAATTCTGGAAGATAAACTTAATGGAGTGACTCATTATATGCCTGCATATAAAAATTCTTTTCAAGATTTTTCAGAGATGCATAGTTGGAATCAAAATATATGGGAAATTGACCAATTAGATACTACTACTTGGGTTTATAATGAATATGTTTCAGGAGATTTTGGAAGAGAAACCTATATTAGAAATTTTGGATATTTTGACACTTCTGATGTAAATATCCCCCAAGAGTATGATTTATCAGTAAATGCAAGATTTAATCAGCCTGTTTATTATGTTAGCATTTTTAATCCAAATGGGGCTGGGCATGGAATGAATATGATGTTTAAAAATCCAGAAATAATAACAAATGATAGTTTATCCATAGAGAATTGTTATCTTATAGAGCCCCAAGAAGATGGATTAGATATAGGAACAAATAATTGGAGTGTCCCTAATGGAACAAGAATTAAAATTTATGGTATTGAAGGTTTTTATGATAATGGGGCGCAGATTTCTTATCCTATTGCAGCATTTCAAGATAATGATAATAATGGAACATTTGAATTATATGGTCAAAATCCAAATTTAGTTCTCAGTAAACCCGTTTCGGTTAAGACTAGCCCCAATATCCCAACCAACATTCACTTAACACAGAACTTTCCCAACCCCTTCAACTCTACTACATCTTTTAATTATAGCTTAACCCTACAAAACAAAGTTTCGTTAATTCTGTACAATATGAGGGGCGAAGTATTAAGAGTACTTGTTGACGAGATTAAGCCAGCAGGTTCCCATACTATTACTTTGAATATTTCAGACTTTGATTCCGGTGTTTATTTTTATACTCTGCAAACTGAAAGTGGTTATTCGACAACGAAGAAGATGACTTTAATAAAATAGTAATACTCTATTTCTAGGTGTTATAAATCTATAAAATAATTATCAAGCTATAAAGCTTTTAGTCATATGCTCACCACATTTGGGGCAAGAGTGTTTGATATCCCAAAGCTGAACATTTGATGAATCACAATCTGGGCATTTATCAATGAAGTTCAGGGTTACATTAAGATCTTCGATGAGTGCATTCCCGTGAAATATAACTGCAACTTCGACTAAGGATTTACATCCTAGACAGTGCCTTGTGTCCACCGTCGCAATCATCCCTTTGTCTGGATCATCCCAAACATCAGCAGTATACCCGCAAACAATACATCGGTAATTATTTGTAATACTCATAGTTTTGTAACTTAAAGATCGCACAATATTAAAATTGAACAATAAATACGTGAAAGAATATTAAGACTACGATTACTAACAGAAAATCCTACATCAGCCCATAATCTGCAAAACTATAGTGTTGGTCCCCGCCTATGCCGTTCGCCCTTTCAATTCGATATTATTTAGTTTTGTACTCAATACAGTTATATATCAGAATATTTACTTTCAATTTCACTTATAACATCTTGATGAGCTGTTTTAGCTTCTTTTATTTTCCCTGTACTCTCTCTCCATGCTTGGTCAAAGTAACGGGAAAACATATGAACGAAGTTTTTATCTTGTATTGCATATAAATGCGGTTCATATGCAGAAGAAGCAAAAATAACTTCCTTTTCATCTATAATTACAAATTGCATTTTGGGAAACTTCGGATTTTTTAAATTTTCAAAATATGCACAGGAATATGAATTGCCATAAGAGATATGTATCTTCATCTTCTGGATATTTGCGGGATATGTAAAAGTGAAAATTTCTCGATATATACGTCCTTGTTTTTTGCAAAATGCTCTTATACTGGCATCTATTGCTTTTTCCGTGAATTTCTTTTTTTGTGGGTCTCTTGCACGAGGGTTAAAAGGCAAATCATCTTGCCAATTTAAATCACATACACTTTCTTTTGCTAAAGCAATTCTATCAGCAATATAGGCATCACCTTCAGTACTCGTCGCAAATTTTCGTACACCTTTTATAGCATCTAACGAATCAATTTTAGTCATTAATTCTTCTTGTTTTTCAAAAAAATCAAACTCTGTAAAAATTGAAAAGATAAAGTGTAATGCCAAAGCAAACAAGAGGATGGAGCATATTAAAATATAATCAACATTATAGCCCTCTACTTTATTAAACAAGCCCGACACAGCATAAATCCCGCATAAAGCAGCAACTATAATGAGTATAATAACATCGATTATTTTAATTATTTTAATTTTTCTCACGTCAAATGTTCCTTAAAAAAGTTCTCAAATATACATGCCATCTTCTCCCAATCTTTACCATCGTTTTTACTATATCCATGGTCTCCATTTTCAAAAACTTCAAGTTCAACTTTGCCACCCCAAAAATGCTTTACATAAAGGCTTTGAGAAGTAGGGATAATTTCATCTTTGCTCCCGTGTGTTATGAGGCATTGTGTATTAATTTTCTTGATTTCGTCATAAGTATTGTAATTAAATGGGTCATACAGAACTGATATATCATAACCATTCTCCTTGCAGAAACCTGTGTTAATCCAATCATTGTAATCTTCTAAAGAGATTTCATTAATATATGCATCAGGAAGGAAACAACTTGGAGATTTTAAACCAATTGCTTTTGACTGGTTCATTATTTCAGGACATAATAAGGCAACATTTGCTCCAAAACTTGAAGCCATAATCCCGATATTTTCATGGTCAATCCAATCGAAACTTTTTAATTCTTTAAAAATTATTTTGAAATCATCTATTCCTTTTGATAGCGTTAAACTTTTTCTTTCTCCATTACTGTTTCCTAACCCCGCAAAATCAAATAAAAGAGTAGATATTCCATGTTTTTCCAGCCGAGGAGGTAGATTTACCCAACTCAAACTATTAGACCCTTTAGGTCCGTCCCCTGTCAACATTATAACAAGTGCTGATTTGTTCTTGATTTCATCAGGACAAATAAAACGTGCTCTTAAAATGACACCATCTTTGTTTGCTTTTTCAAATTTAATTTCTTTCATAATATCTTACCTTAAATTATAAATAATTGGTTCGTATTTTTTGTCTGTCAGTAGTGACTTTGTAAATTCCACACCTTCATTAAAAATACAATCTATGATTGACAAACCTTTGGCAAATCCTAATCGTTCCCGTCTTGTTTGATAATATATTGGATGTTCATTATAATAATCTTGTAAATAGATATGGATTCCATTGTGCCCTACCCTTTTAAAATTGTGTTTTTCTAATCCATCCATACCAGTAATTAACGTATTACATTTCGTTTCTTTACAAAGCATTATTACTCTTTCTGTAGCATCATTTACTTTTTTAAACTTACTACTATAAATAATTTCCGGTACTTTCAATTGCAATAACTGCATTAATTTTTGAACGATATTTATATTGATTTCCGATAATAAATCAGAATTATCAAAACACTCCATTAATATCTCTTCTACTTGCAAAATATTGTTTTTGAAATGCCGCGCTTTTGAATATGAGGCATATAAATTTTTAATGATTTTTTTAATGGCATTTTTATCAGAAAAATGGATTTTGTTACTCTGTTCATTAAAATGTTGACCTATGGGTAGTCCTACCCACATTTTTTGTCCTTGTGTATTAATTATTTGAACTCTATCAATGTACTTCCTTTTGGAAAAATAAACATTGTCCAAAACAATAAATTTGTCAGCATATACAAGTTTAGAGAAATACCCCATCCATGGTAAAAAATATGGCTGATGAATTACTGCTGAAATGTTATTTTCTAATATTTTATACATTTTTTACTTGGTCTCTTTTTGGGTGACGACTAACGTATGTGTATCAACATTGATGATATATACGCTATCTCAAATCCTCTTTATTGTGTTTACATGTCATAATCTGTGTTGTATCAACACCCTTTAAACTATTTAGGAAGACCATCTATGGGGTTCCTTATCTTTCTAATTTCACGATTTGAGACAGGTGCATACATTTTTGTTGCCCTGCTATTGCTGCTATGACCGAGTAATTACTGAACATAACGCAAATTCAAAGTATATCCATATTTAGCACTATATAATATGAATAATTAAACGCTGGGGCAATCGTATTTAACTATAATAGGTAGTAAGAAAGTAGATCAACTCTTCAAGACTTAATTGATTTTTCTTCGCCTTCTCATGTGAGAGTCTTTAAACGATATCAAAGATTCTGAAGGGGAATCTTGTTATTGGTTCGTAATCTTTAGAAATGCAAATTAGCCTATTCTAGAAATCCCTACATCAGTCCATTATCTGAAAAGCTAAAGTACTGATCCCCCCCAATTATGATATGGTCAAGTACATCAATATCTAAGAAACCTGCAGCGTTAACTATCTTTTTAGTAATAGCCCGATCTGAGTTACTCGGAATTATCGATCCTGAAGGGTGGTTATGAGCGAGGATTAGACTTGATGCATTGTACTGAAGAGCTGATTTTATTATCTCCCTCGGATAAACAGCTGCATTGTTTATTGTACCAGTTGAAGCATTGTCATTTTTAATAATCTGATTCTGTCCATTTAGGTAGAGAACTTTGAATTGTTCAACATCTAATCCACGCATGAAATGCTGTAGATATTGAATTACATCCTTTGATGAAACCAGAGATTTTGAATTAGTTATTCCGTCCAATAAATAGCGATTAGCTATATCATGTGGCAATCTTAAACCAAATTGGTGTCTTTCTGATATTGTATTCTCAAGCGCATTCTTATTTGTGACGGATGCAATGACGTTAGCTAATGAATGATAATGGTTCAAATATTTCTGTGCTTGGTTAAGTCTGTTTATCCGATCCGATTTCAAACCCAATAAGATATCTATTACCTCTACATCGTTTAATGCAGAAATCCCATGCTCAAGGTATCTGTCAATGCTCTTACGCTCTCCCTGTCTCATACACAAATAATTAGAATTGCCTATAATTGGTTTTCGCCACTTGGGGGGTGCAAAGTCCTAGACCTTGTAGATTTAGACTTGATAATGGAACATAATTCTTGTATACTATTGCTAATTATGTAACAATCTGGGCAAATAATCTGTAAAGGAGGGGATTATGATTGATGTGAAGAAAAAGAAGGGGCAACAGGGAAACAGGAAGGAAAACCCTATAGCTGCAAATAAGAAGAAATCAGACTTTATCGTTTTCAAGCCAAAAAAGACTGAAATCAATTTGACCTTAGAAGCATATTCTGCAATGAGATATCATAATCAATAGAATTAATAGTACTCTATTTCGTTAGATCTTCTTCTCTGGAATAGATCTCATTCCAATTGCTATTCATCCATGATGAAAATCGAGTGAAATTACAACTTGTCCAAAAATACACTGAATTTAGAGATTCAGGTCTATATCTGTATATTTTCCCAGAGGCAGCTTACTGGTTCTCATCATCACAACAATGCACCACCTTATTTGATCAGCTTCAAAAAGGTATTACTCTTGATTCTTTAAACAAGAAAGCAGATACCGAGATAGAAGAATTGCTTCAGGATCTCATTGATGTTGGGATAGTTTCAATCGATGGAATCATAGTAGATAATAGAGAGGTTATTTCTCCTAGGGGTAGTGTTAGACCTGTTCGGGATGTTTGTGAGTTCGAACTAACACTTCAGTGCAATCTCAGATGTCAACATTGTTATATATCAGCAGGAGAAGTTACTTCCACAGAGCTTGATATAGATGCAATTGCCCGAGTGATAACAGATCTCAACATTATATATGCTGGGTTACAAAGTACTAGAAGAGTTGTGTTGACTGGTGGAGAACCTTTCCTTAGGAAGGATTTAATAGAAATTGTCCGCCTCATATCTAAGTCTGGATTTCAAATACTTATTAATACAAACGGCCTGCTTGTCAGTCAGGACCATCTGGAACAGCTCAAGATCATTCCGGGTCTTCAAATATGTATTTCGCTGGATGGGCTAAAAGAAAACCATGAAGCTATAAGGGGAAAAAATACTTACGAAAGAACAATTGATAAAATAAAGGAGATACAAAAAAGTGGTATAATAGCCACAATTAATTGTTTAATGCATAAAGATAATTATCAAGATCTTCCAAGTATGTTTCAGCTTGCAAAAGATTTAAACCTTTACGGAATAAATCCCGTTCCTCTTGTATTAATGGGTCGAGCAAATTCAAATCATCTTAGGCCTGTACCCGAAAAAATATTCTATCGGTTTATGTTTGATATTATGAAAAATGATCCTGAAGTTGAAAAATTGATTAGAAGAACCTCATTCCTGAACTTTGTAGCGGGTCTGGGATTAAATGTCAAATGCCTGTATTGTGGTACTGGTTCTCGCGGAACACATTTTGTAGCATGCGATGGCAACGTATATCCTTGTCCAAATATGCGTTATAACCAATTCAAGTTAGGAAATATTTTAAAAAATTCCCTGAAGGATATTCTGGATAACAATACGATTATTGCAGAGCTACAAAATTTATCAGTGGACTCCATGAACAATAAATGCAAACAGTGTGATGTAAAATATTATTGTGGAGGATATTGTAGAGGGGAAACATTCGGAATAACGGGAGATATCAATTCTCCCTATATCCGCTGTGAGGAATATAAGCAAGGAGTCATTGAATGCTTTTGGCTTTTATCGAGGAATCCTGATTTCTTTCAAAAAAGAATCTCTGAATTCCATGAGGAGGCTCGCGCTGCTGACCAGTCAGAACCTATTCTGGACTTGCCCACTCTTGATGTAGGGAATATTTAATAATATCTTGATTCTCTAATTTAGGATATTGATCTAGTCTGAATCCTGCTTTCTTTAGCACCTTAATAGATGCAATGTTATTTTTTTCAACTTCGGCTATTACTATTCTAAGCCCAAGAACTTGATATATATATGGTTTAATTAAGTTCAATGTCTCCACCATAATTCCCCTTCCCCAAAACTTTTCTGACAACCAGAAACCAATATAAGTCTCCCCCTTTTCCCAGTTAATGCTAGATAGACCTATACTTCCAATAAGTTCTTGTTTTGATAAAAGGACAATACCAAATACATCAGATTTACGAAGATCTAAATTCTTCTGACAGGTGTATATATATTCCTTAGCACTTACCATATTATTGGCAGACATATAAGGACCGGAAAAAAGATTAATCCCCTTTTCTCTAGTCTGCCTATGAAGAGATACTGCATCTGATAATTTGAGCCTTCTAAGTTTAATTCGCTTCGTTCTCAAGATGACTATATTTTCTGCCATCCTTTTAAAAGCTTATATTTTTATATAAGTGTTTCGTCGATTTGAATTATCTGGTTTACCCCTCTAAAAAGGCACAAAACACTAATAAACACGATTTTTCTTTAACACATGACAATCAACGTAATTGATGACCTGAAAACCCAGATAAAGCTGCTTCAAGAGAAAGTATGGTCCAATGAAGAAAAGCTCCAGGCCCACCTTGAATGCTTGTTAAAGCGACGTTCGGAAATACACAAAGTGCAGACCCAAGTAGATCAAATGCAGGTCCAAATATCCAAAATTACCTCTCATGCTAAATCAAGATTGAAAGGAGGTAAAAAATGAGTGTCGATCGTGTCATAACACAAGAAGAAACCTTGACTATTGAAGATCTGCAGGATGAATTCCTTACTTTAAGGGTTGGTGAAGAAATTCCAAGATTACAGGTGCTACAAGTAAGGAAAGTCACAAATAGGCTAAAGCAAAACAATCTTGCGGGGGTTGATTATAAATATCTGGTTGAGACTAAGGATAAGAGAATTTTAACAGTGAGCTCCTGGATACTATGGAAACAGATTATATCAGCCTTACGACAAGCTGGAAAGATTGAAGTGGATTTGGAGCTCAAGCATCTATCTGTTGGTCAATATGAAGTAAGAGTCATAAGCCCCCAGATTTGAGTTAATCAATTGAAAAATGGGAAATCAAAGTCGTACCATGCTGGAAAGCCTGTATGCTGCTATTTACCAGAAATTCAGGGATCCAACAAAAGCCTGGGAGTCATTTATTGAATTTCTGGCTGTGGATCACTGTGCTCCCTTAATTGCCCAAAAGGATTATAATTTTGATTGGCTCTTCAAAGATAATGGATTGGTGATAACGCTTTCAAAAATATACAATCCAGAAGTTCTAAAATCAGATTATCGTGAATTATTGGATGAAATGTACCAGGGAATCTTTTTGAAAAGAGGGGATAATCTGAAACCACTAAAATCTGATAAATTTTCCTCACCTAATTTAAAAGATCCAACAGATATTTTTATAAAATGAGCTGCTCGTTGTATTTACCAAGGTGGTTTGATGTATTGCTAGCTATTCATCGGGCTTCAGATCGGTTTAATTACTCACAAAAGTTAAACCGACAAATCATGGGTTCACTAACTCATTTAAGGGCTATTGTTAAGTTGCTTAAGAAGTACGATCTGGTTGAGATCCTTCCTGGAAACAAAGTCAAGAGAATTGAGCTGACAGATAAGGGACGTCAGATCAGCATCAATATTCAGAACATTAAAGAGGAGCTTAAATTAAGGTCTTAAACTTATAGTCCCGGTAAAATGAAAATAATCATATTCGTAGTATTCATCTGCATCACAGAATGGTTAATAAAAAGAAATCTCAACAAGGGAAAGCTGGCGATATAGTTGAAAACCTTCTCAGGCAACCAGCCAAAGATCTGAGCAGACATATACAGCTTCTGGAGAATGAAATAAAAGTCAGAATAGAACAGTCTGATGAATCTATGACCCGTTTAGGTACACAGCGCCTAATGCTTGAGGATAAGATAAAGCGACTTAGGTATTCTACAGAGTGGGGAGATCTATTTCATCGGAATCTTATTTTCCAATGCATCAGCGTAGACAAAGAGGTGGCTTTTCAGGCAGCGCAGTTGACGCGGGAATTATTTGAATTAGAGGAGAAATTATTGCGCTTGAGGAGTGAATTAAAATTAGAGAAAAATAAATTCAAATTGATAAAATGAAGGAAGTCAAAGATCTATTAAGAAAATTAGAACCTGTCCTCGGTAAACGAGCCAAAGGCTTGTGGTATTTAAACATATTATCAAAAGATGTAAAAGAAGAACATAAAAATCTACAATTTCTAAGACTGTTTGCAGATAATAGCGTAGCTATTGATTACCAGGAAAAGATCAGACTTCCTCCCCCACTACCTGAAAAATTAGTAGGGGATTATTATATAGGCCAAGTTTTATATCCTGAACAACCGTTTGCACCTTTTGGATTGAATGATGGAGATTTCCCAAAACATATTTTGATCGTTGGAATGACAGGTACTGGAAAAACCAATTTAGCCTTCCAGCTTCTAAAAGAACAAAAAAGGCACAAAAAACCTTTTTTGGTCTTTGACTGGAAGAAAAGCTATCGAAGGCTGAAAGTGTTGCCAGAGTTCAAAGATCTGGAAGTAATTCGAATTGGTGATGAGAATTCTGAATTCAAATTTAATCCACTGATTCCACCAAAGGGAATTCATCCCAAGCACTGGATGGCTTTACTGATTGATGTTATAAAGCATGCTTTTTTCGTCGGGCATGGTGTTGAATATTTTTTTAGACGAGGAATTGATGAGCTATATCGTCGATACGGTGTTTATGAAGGTAAACACTACTACCCCACTTTTGCGGATCTTGAGAAACTACTTCAGAAAGAATATACCAAGGGTAGAGAGATCCTATGGATGAGTGCTGCTAAAAGGGTGTTGTCCATATTGACATTTTCAGGTCTAATAGGTGATGTTCTGAATGTGAACACACACCGAGGTATTGATGAGTTATTAAAGAAAAACGTTGTGATCGAGCTTGACAATCTGGCTTCAGCTGAAAAAGTTTTTCTGATTGAAAGTATTTTACTCTGGATCTATCAATATCGAAAGCAGCAAGGAAAAAGAAATGAATTTCAGCATTCGATCATACTGGAAGAAGCGCATCATATACTTTCTAGTGCCAAAGAATTAAGCTCTGGAGAAGAAACAGTGGTTGAATCAATGATTCGAATGGTCAGAGAATTTGGGGAAAGCATTATGGTCATTGACCAGGAACCAAGCAAACTTAGCAATTCAATTTTAGCCAATACCAACTGTAAGATCTGTTTCACACTTGGAAACGGAAAAGATATTTTCACTATTGCCAGCGCTATGAATATGACAGAAGAACAGAAACGTTTTATTGATTTACAGAAAATAGGGTGTTGCATTGTAAAAATGAAAGATCGCTTCAATGAACCAGTTTACTGCCAAGTCCCATATATTGAATTGAAAGGAGAACATGCTGTAGGTATCCCTTAGGGTAAGAAAATGGTGTTAATAATAAAAAAGTTGGTGCCTGTATACGAAAAGGGAGCGGATGTACCAAAGCAGTGGTTGAACCTTAGAAAGGCAGTTTATGTGACAACTTTCAAGTATCCCTATCCTAACATGAAAGATATTTTGATACAGCAGTATGGATTAAAATCAGATGAGAAGATTGTGGTTTTCTGGACAAAGGAGGTTCAGTTACCGCATTTCAATCGGTATAGATTGAAGTTTAGGAAGGTGTATAGTGGGAAAGTCGCTGGTTTAAATATTATTTCTCAGGGTAAATTATCCTCTAAGAATTAGTTAGCGTAAATTTGCTTAAATGTTATTTTCTAGAATAGGAGGTTAAATATGAAGTGGAAGTACAAATGTCAAATCTGCGATGAATGGCGAACAATTGATTGGAAAAAGCGAAAAGATTCACACAAATGTCACAAAGAAAATAAATCATATTATCCACCAGGTCCAGATGATCAACATGATGCATATGTAGATACTCATAATTGGCCAGAAGAAATGGAAGATGTTGTAGTCAAAATAAAAGGGAAGAATTGCACTGTACCTGGATGCAAAGAGGCTTATGAAACACTTGACCATAGAATACCATGGTCAAAAGATGGTAGGACATGCGTCAAAAACTTATTTCCAATGTGTGAGGAGCATAACCTATCAAAAGGTAATACTCCTTATGACCTATGGCTTTTGTTACAGGATGATTGAAAGGAATAACATAATGAAAGTATATGTCCCAGATGAATCTGAAAACCCACGACAAGAATGGGAGAACTGGAAAAAGAAGTTTACAAGTCCCGAAAACCTTAAACATGTAATTTTGGCCGATGATGTTGTTGAATTAATCACAAATCATTTTAACAGCAGATGGGGTTTAAAAACAAATACTGATGAGGTTGAACAGATGCTTCAGGAAATGTTTATTAGGAATAGTGAATCAAATAAGAGGTTATGATTTACCTCGATAGATATACAAATCCAGAAAATTCATTTGAGGTGATAAAATGGTAAAGCAGCATTCTCCTTATGGTTTTGAACTGATTATGGATTTGCATGAATGTGATGTTTTAAAGTTTAACAGGAAAAGCTTAGAGATTTATTTCGAAGAGTTATGTAAAGCAATAGACATGGAAAAGTGTGAATGCTATTTTTGGGATGATGTCGGAGTTCCAGTTGAGGAAAGACAAACCTCTCCACACACAAAAGGCACATCTGCAGTTCAGTTCATTCTTACAAGTTCCATTGTTATTCATACTTTAGACTTATTGGAAGCTGCATATATCAATATATTTTCATGTAAAACATTTGATAGGAATAAAGCAGAGGCTTTAACTCAAAAATGGTTTGCTGCAAAAAAGTTAACTTCTCATTTTTTATATAGGAATTAATATGCTGCTAATTGAAAAAGAAATTAACATTCCATTTGAGACAAAAGGCTTACCCCTTCTAGAATATTTTAGGCATAATGTTCGTAAGCAAATATCATCCAATGACATTCCGATAAGATTTGCTATTACAAAAAGTGATTCAAATATATACACTTGTGAGCTCGGCATTTTACGAAATATAGATAACTCACCAATACCACAATGTGATTCTATATTTAAATATTCACCCAGAGCAGTAGATAACACCAATGCATTTAATGCTCTATTATTGATCCCTACAGGTATTGGGGCAGATATAGGTGGGCATGCGGGGGATGGCGGATCTGTTGCAAGACTAATTGCAGCAGCTTGTGATACCCTAATTACACATCCAAATGTAGTAAATGCATCAGATATCAACGAATTACCTGAAAATGGATTATATGTTGAGGGGAGTATTCTCACAAAACTGATAATGGGAACAATAGGATTACATAAAGTAAGATCAAATCGTGTTGCAGTGATTGTGAATAAGCACGACGACAGAAATATTTATATGGATACCATTAATACTGTTAACGCAGCAAGAGCTACCTGGGGGATGGATTGTCCATTTGTAAAGGAATTGGAATCTCAATTGTCTATGAAAGCTCTGTATTCTTCATCAGGGAGAGCTGTAGGAGAAGTTAAAGGGTTATATGAGTTATACCAATTTTTAAAAGATAAACGCTCGGAATATGATGCAGTAGCTATTTCATCTGTGATTGATGTGCCCGATAAATATTGTGATGACTATTTTGTTAGTCATGGAGAGATAGTTAATCCATGGGGGGGTGTTGAAGCCATGCTCACACATGCAATATCTATATTATTGAATATACCAACTGCTCATGCACCGATGATCCAAAACAATGAGGCGGCAAACAAACATTATGGTATTGTCGATCCACGAATGGCAGCGGAAGCAGTTTCTGTCACCTATTTGCATTGTGTATTAAAGGGGCTACATAGAAGTCCACATATAATACAAAATCCAGCAAGTAACATGTCTTCCGATATCTTAAGTGCTAAAGATATTTCCTGTGTTATAATTCCTGATGGGTGCATAGGATTGCCGACACTTAGCGCAATAGAACAAAAAATACCAGTGATTGCAGTTCGTGAAAACAGTAATCGCATGAAAAATGATCTCGATCAACTTCCTTTCTCTCATAATAAACTATTCATAGTTGATAACTATCTAGAAGCTGTTGGAGTAATTGCATCTTTGAAGGCAGGAGTTACAACTTCTTCAGTACGTCGTCCTTTAGGCCAGATGCAAATAATTACTAATAGCTAAACACAACAAATTAGTAAAGAATAATCAAAGCTAAAAACAAAATGAAAATAAAGCATCTATATTTGTCAGCTGGGATCCCATCTAATAATAAATTATTTATTATGAGACAAGCTGTGGCTAAAGATGCACCGCGTATTATTTCTGTTGCTGAGGGGGTTGAAAATTTCCAAATGTCTGAATATTCAAGGGGCATAGATAAAGAGGAACTCTTGTTCTGGATTTCGAATCCGAGTGCAATTGTTGTAGTAGTTAGCTCCAAATCAGATTTGATTGGATATGGATATGGGCACTGTCTTTCTAAAAAATGGTTTTATTTTGATGAATTTGCTGTGAGTCCAGATTTTCGAAATATGGGTGTAGGAAAAGAAATGTACAAGTTCCTCAGAGAAGAATGCCGAGCACGTGGTTTCCATGTAATACAGGGGATAGTAAAGGAGAGCCAAGTCGACTCCTTAGGCTACTGGACAAAACTGGGGTTTGTACACGGGAGTAAATGCACTTGGGTTGAAGATTGGATAGATGAGGAATGAATAAATTGAACGCACAGAATAACTATAAAATTTATACGGAGGGTATTTGTGCGAAGATGTACTATTATATCTTCTTTAACATCTGAAAAACAGATGACACAAGCAGGACTGGTTTACCTAGCCACTGGATTAGCAAATGCTGGTTATGATTCACAACTTATTGATCTAAGTGGAAAATTGTCATATTTTAATCCTCCAGATGAATTGTATTCAAGCTGTGACTCTCCCCTTTGGCTCAATCCTGATGCAATAAAATACAGTGAGTGGATGGATAGTTACATTCCAACTGTTGATGAGGCACCAGAAATTATTTTTTTCTCCTCATTATTTTCACCTGATGTGGTATTTCATGCTAGATACAGCTATAACATTAAAGCTGTAAGCCCCAAGACTTTAACAGCTATTGGAGGTGCCGCATTAGCAGGATTACGTATTGAACAGTTGGAAATTATAAGACAATATTTTGATTATGTCTTTATTGGGCATGATGTAGAAGCATTTCTTAAGTATCCTATTAACAACAATATTATTACCTCAAGAGAAGGAAGAATAATAAATGAATTGCGCCCGTCGTTTCTCACACCAAATTACTCTCTTGTTGATCTAAGAGATTTTGTTACTGTTTATTCTGGTCATGGATGCTATTATGGCAAATGTAATTTTTGTGATTATCCTGCAAGAGCTTCCCAAGAAGTATATTTTAAAGATTGTACCAAAGTTGCAATAGAACTTTTAGATATTTACAATTCAAATCCAAAAGTGAAAGATATTGTATTAACACAAGATTGTTATACGAAAAAAAAGCTTATAGAAACGACTAACGCTCTATTGAGGCAAGGGGGGCATATACCCTACAATTTAATGCTTAGAGCAGAACCTTGGATTGACAAAGAAATTGGAGAGATGCTTGCACTATCAGGATGCACAGATGTATTTATCGGAGCAGAGGCATTAGATGATGATATACTTCAAGTACTAAATAAAGGGATAACAACCGAAAACATAATCGATTCAATTATGGCTCTTTCAAAGCATGTTGATATTACGATTGGAATAATATTGTTTGTACCTATGATAAATGAGAAATCGTTAGGGAGACAACTGCACCAAATTGAAAATATTCTTCCTTATATCAATAATATCGAACCAGAAATCTTAACTATAATGAATGGTTCTGGTTTCGCACTTAAAGCTTCTAGCTATGGCATTACTTTAAATGCAACTGAAAATCTTCTAAATGATAGTTGGTGCTATGGATTAAGTCAAGATATCCCCTGGGCAATGATAGACCAGGAGCTTGCAGAGGCTTGGTTTAGGCATATAGATAAACTCAAAGAAATATGTGGTGATCGTGTAAAAAAAGAATATTGGGAAGCTGTTGATAATGTGAGGGAATCTAATCCCTAGAAAAGTATTTAAGTGATGACTACTCTAAACAGAGATGCCCAAAATAGCTATTGCCCAAATTGAAGTTTATGACGAACTAGATAAGAATGTTAAAAAAATCCTTAATTTCATAGATAGAGCAGCATCACGTAGTGCTGATATAGTTTGTTTCCCTGAGTCTTGCCTTGGTGAAAATATTCTTAGTATCAAATGTAAGGAGATACTGGAAATCCAAGAACGATGCCAACTTAAATCAATTTATTGCATATTTGGTGCTCACATTAGAAAAAATAAAAAAATTTTAAATTCTGCTGTTCTTGTCAATAGAAAAGGAAATATTCAATACATTTATAATAAGAGAAATCTATTCCCCGGTCTTGACTTGAAAAAAGTTTCACCCGGCAAAACAAATAGAGTTATCAACACAGATTTTGGGAAAATTGGAATTATTATCTGCTGGGATTTTGCCTTCCCCGAGGATATAAGGCAATTATCAAGAAATGGTGCGCAAATTATCTTTTGTCCATCATACTTATTAACTTGTTCAAAAATTAGTAAAAACGTTCTAAGAAGCTATCCGCAAACAAGAGCATTTGAAAATTTGTGTTATTTTGTTTCTTGTGATGCCTTTACAGATGAAGTGCTATGCGAAAGCTCTATTTGTAGCCCACTTAGAACTTTATGTAAAATCAGCAATCAAGAGGGATTAAGATATGCGGAATTAGATTTAAAGAAGGTGGATGTTTTAAGAAAGCGCTATAACTGTCTTAGACCGCAAGCTTCATAGTGCTGTTACATAAAGAATCATGGAATTCTGAATATCTTTATCAAAGTGACTTGCAATAAAATTAATTTATTAGGTGGACAAACAAGTTCGTGCAAATAAATAAAGGCATTTATCTCTTCTCTTACCTTTCAACCCCCATCCAACACCGACACTGCTTACAGAAATAGAGATCAATATCTGCATTTGGTTTTGATGTTTTCTCAATATGCTTACTACCACAATTAGAACATTTATCTACTGAATCCACGAGTGTCGCCTGGGCTTTTTCTGCTGCGATAAATTCATTTCCACATTTTTCACATACATACTTCATCAACAATGATTCACCGATAGTCTTTGGAGATGCTGGGATAGTTTCAATCCATTTCCATTTATTACTCTGACAATGAGGACATTGACGAGGGTCATCAAGAGCAACAACCTTGAAGGTTGGTTTATCTTTTTGTTGATCTATTTTTCTATCGGTCATAAACTTTTTTTAACAGTCCAGCAATTCTATTTGGTCTTGCTGCAGTAAGAAAATTATTATCTGGTAATTCAATTATATTTTTATTCTCCGAAAAAGCCACATCTGAATGATTATTGATTTCAGTTGAACTATTCTGAATGTTAATTTTAATAATGTTAATCACTCTGTAACAATTCTGAGTAGGTGTTCTCAATTGATCTGGAATATATTTCTTTGCAGTCTTACGCATGAAATAAGGATTTGATTTCATGTATTCTAATTATGGTTGTCTGTTTAAGTAATTTGCCCATAAGGGCTATCACAAAATGAATTTGAAGAAGATAGTTTTGTTGCTGCATAACATCAATGTAATTAACATATCAAAATTCATTGACTTAGATATTTATTTCTACTAACTTTAGTTGTAGAAAATGGGGCAAGCACCCCGAGCAGTGAAAAATTAATCACTGTGCCTGTTAGTAATACTACAAAGGCTTCGAATCCTAGTTATCCCCATTCTAGGTGTCGAGGTCTTTTTCTTTATATCCACGACACACATAACAAGGGAAACCAGGACGAAGCTCCAAGTAGTTTGAAATGTTTCAAAGAGAAACAAGAAAAGGAGAACAATCATGTTAGGAATTTTGTTGGCAGCGTTTTTTATCGGATCTGCGACAGCTATTGCATCCAGCAGTGGCGAGGATTCAAAAGAAAGTAGTGATGTGGAGAAACCTGAAGATGGACACTCCTCTACTCTTACTGGTCCTGATAATCACTATTCACATACGAGACAGTGGGAAGATCCTGATTCAGGTGATTATTGGAAACACAAGATTGACATCACAATTGATGAATAAGTCAGAAAGGAGATAATCATGGCAAGAGTAAGATTTTCTGAGACTGTAGAGATAGGCAATACCAAAACAGGCTATTACCGAAAATGGTCGAAGGAAGCTGAATTCGAGGGTACTGCGCCTGAAATCCAATATTTGATTACATCAACAGCAGCGAGGCTAAAGCTGCCTGGTGTCTCTGGCAAAGGCGCTGCCGTGGATAACATCATGATAGACAGCTTTTACAAGTTGTTAAAATTAGATGAATAATAAGATCATGCTGATAAGAAAGGAGATGTGATATCATGAAAGATGCTTTTAGTAAAGATGATCAGGATTTTGCTGAAATGCTATTTAGAAATGCGGGTCAGCAAGATCTGTATGGTGGTGTTGGCAATGAGTTATTTCGAGATATTGTGATTGATAAATGGGGTGGAGAAAATGTGGTTAGGCAGGAAATATCTGTTATCAGAACAGATGAAAATGGTATCCCCTTTCTATACAGGGAACGGACAGGGAAGATACTGGATTGTGGACATTTGCCTGGTGGCTTAGAGGGTGTGGGTGGCATGTGTGACTATGGCCATATGATATGTGCTCAATGTTCACTGTATGTCTGTGATTGGTGTGGTGCCAAGCTATGTGACTATTGTGTGATCATTCTTAATAATGGAATGACCATTTGCTCTGAACACAGAGGCAAACTCTTATGGAAACGAATGAAAGGCTTGATTGCAGGTTAACCGTTGCTGGTTCATGGTGATGATTATGAATAATAGGACAGACCAGCAACCACAGATCATTCGGGAGATAGCTTATCTGGAGGCATTTGCCCGGAAGGGTAAGTTGATTAGTCATCCTTTTGTGAGGAATAGCCTCTATAGGTTATCTATGGCTTGGGATAAACAGTTGGCAGGAATGCTACATTCCTACTTGGTAACATATTTCGATGGTTCAGCTTTGTTTGACAATGTGTTTGATGCACCGAAGCTAGGAGATCTTGATGGTGAGCTGTATCTGGGTGAAGTGATTGGCAATGAAGGATTGATATTTCAATATGATGTTGAAAAGTTGCCCATGCATGTGCTGGCAACAGGAACATCAGGATGTGGCAAGACCAATTTCTCAAAGAAATTGATTGAGCAGGCATATGATGCAGGCATTCCTTCTATAAAAATCAGCGATCCTAAGTCAGAATATGAAGATATTGCAAAAAAATATCCTGATTTTTTTCTGTTTAGATGGAATGAGCTGCGATTTAATCCTCTAACTCCCCCACCTAATGTACCTGAAAGAGAATGGGACCAGACAATCGTCGGACACATGGCTCAATCTTTCAACTTCTGGGAAGGTGCCCAATCACTGTTTTTAAAACTAATTTCAACACAAAGACAAAAAGGTAAATGTCCAACTTTTTTTGATCTCTTAGACGCTGTAAATAATTACAAGCACAAATTCTATTACAAAGATCTGGTAACCATGAGTACTGTTGCTTCACGCTTGGAACTAATAACTCATGCCCTCGGTGATATGGTTTCAGCAAATACAGATATGCTCCCATATTTGAATACAAAACATTACATCCTTCAAACATCTGGACTTATGAGTGAAATGGAATCCTGGCTATTGGAGTTTCTTCTTATTTGGGAATTCTATTACCGTCTATTTAATCCTACTGATCAGGAATTGACATTACATGTGTATGATGAATGTCAACATCGTTTGTTCAATAGCGAGAAAGAGCGCAATGTGAAAAAGATTGGCTCTTCCATGATTTCAATGTTGGTAGATGAAGCTAGGTCATTGAACATTGGAATTGTTGCTCTCTCGCAAGAACCATCTGAGCTGATTAAAGGGGTCTTGAATAATTCATACCTGAAGCTGGTTTTTCATCTGGGAAGTGGTACAGAGATCAAAACAATGAGCAGTGCCATGGGATTGGATTCAGAACAGGAGAAAGCCCTTCACCACCTTGAGACAGGTGAAGCTATCATTCGGATGGCTGGTGGCTTTACAGAGGCATTCCCAGCCCAGATACACCTATTTGAGGATGTTGATATTGGAAATGCTCAAGGCTTCAGGGTGAAGCAGGAGCAAATGAAAAAAGATCTGTACAAGGACTGCGATATTCAATCTGGAGAACAAGCAGGGGAGAGTTCAGGGACGAGGAGTGATGAAGAGTTCGAGGAGGATTACGATGTCTTCAATTAAAAACTACAACCTGACACAGAGGGATCTTCAGATCCCAGGATTGGTGGAAGATTATCACTTGTTATCGACGTCGCAGATCAAGGAACTAATGTTCCCAACTCTGCAAAAAGCACAGACAAGGCTTAAGCGAGTTTGGGAAGCAGGACTGGTTAAGCGGTTTCAGTATCCAGTCTTGCTGATCGAGGGAGGTAAAGGAGAATACATCTACCACAAGGGAAGAAAACCCAAATTATCGTTTACAGGCTTATTACATACTCTGCAACTCAACGATCTAAGGATTGCATTTGAGTTGGCTTGTAAAAATTCAGCGAGGGTAAACATGGTGGGGTTTATACCGGAGTATCGGGCTGTGGTTGATGAGAAAGGATTAATCAAACGAGTGGTTGAGGATGTGGCTATGGCCAGAGACCAGGATGGATCAGGTCAGGAAAAAAGATTTATACCAGATGCTGTCACGTGCTTGGAAAACCCAGCAAACAAGAAAAAGATACTCCTGTTTATTGAACTGGACTTGGCGACGGAGAAACTGGTATCAGAAAAGACAGAAAAATATTCTGTGATGAAAAAGATGATGCTCTACAGAGACTATCAACGGCAAAAGGGATTTGAACGATACAACAGAACCTTCGACTATCTGTTTAAAGGATTCAGGGTGCTGATCGTGATGAATAACCAGAGGCGGATTCAAATGTTGAGGAAAGAACTGACGTTAAGGGGAATTGAAAAATTCGTATGGTTTGGTGAAAGGGAAGTAATAAGTCAAAAGACTGTATTCGATGATATTTGGAATATTGCAAATATAAGAAATAAGAAAAGGCACTCAATTCTCGGAAACCGAGAATAAGAAGAAGAATGAGAATGAGAAGAAGAACATGGAGAAGGAGAATTGAGAACGGCACATAGCTTTAGCGCCGTCTGCGGACGGCGCTGGGGAGTATGAGAAAAAAGAAGAAAAATAGGGTAATAGAAAAGGAAATGGTGGGAAGTGGGAATGGGAAGTGAGATAAATAGAATGGTGGAAGGGAGAAGGAAATACAGGGATCTAATATTGCTAAAGTCCTTTGGTATAAGCGGTTTCAGGCATTTTGGGTGGTGGCTATGGACAACCAGGCTAACAATCAGGTTAATAGCCACACACTATAAGCAACACTAGGATAGGATGATTTAAGAAAATCAAAAAATCTAAATCATGGATAAGAGCCAAAATAATGAATTTCTGACAGTAGCAGAAATTGCTTCATTACTCAGGAAAAAAGATCGCACCATACGGGAATGGTGTTATTCCAGAATAATTCCTCATTATAAGATTGGTGGTTCTCTTTTATTCAGATTGAAGGAAGTAATGGATTGGATTGAAGAAAAGCATCGTATTGATGTTTGGCAGAATAATAATCAAATCCGTCAGGTTAAGAACAAGAATATCACTCCTCCGAAGCTTAGGATTTGATGATTTTAGTCCATCAAAAAAGTTTCTAGGTCGAAGAAGCTAATTTCACATTTTATTAATCTAGACAACAGATAACATACCCTTGTATTACTTCCCATTTCAGTGTATAATGAATTATTAAACTGGATGTTTTCATATTTTAGATGTCAATTATTGGTAATAATGAAAAGGAGAAAATAATGAATATGACTTTTTTGGGTTCATTTGCTGAAAAACGTTCAGAAAATCAATCTAGCAATACAGATTACAAAATTGAGTATGATCGAAGATTGAACTACAACAAGTTTATCTCTAAGACGATTGATGGACAAATAGAAGTCCAATCTTTAGGTACACATACTAAGACAGCTGTGAGAGCAGAGTCATCTGACGAAGATCAAAACTTTCTAAGCGGTTTTGATGAAGAAGAGTTAAACCAAATTGAAGGCAACATATTACTATATGCAACTGAGACTATTACGGAAGTAAAATCTGAGGCGGCCGACCGCGATGTAAACAATGAGCTTTTCTTTGCAACTGAAACTTTTACTAAAACAATAGGAGAAGGTGCTGATAGGGATTAGAAATGGATCCCGAAATTCTAATAATCAGCAATAAGGGTGATTATACTTCAGATGTTTTAATCAAGAGGCTACATGAAAAAAAGATTAGCTTTTTTAGATTTAACACAGAAGAATTTACTCACCAGACTGAAGCTTCACTCTCGTTTTCGAAAGATGACTCAACAATCCAATTGATACATGAGGGGGAAATTATATCATTAGATGCAATAAAAGGGATTTGGTATAGACGTCCGTTACCGCCTTGTATTCACAAGGATTTAAATAAGAATGATTCCCTATTTGCTGTTAGAGAATCAAAAGAATTTCTACTGAACTTGTGGCTATTGCTTGAAGATAGAAATTGGATCAACAACCCATTCCAACTTAATAAAGTAGAGAGGAAATCATTCCAGCTAAAAACAGCTATTCAATGTGGATTTCAAGTACCAGACACATTGATAACTAATAATTCCCAACATGCAGAACTTTTTTTTCAGGCAAATAATAGATCCATTATTGCTAAACCCCTTAGCCATGGAGGGTATGGTAATAATGATGACTATGTAATATATTCGATAGATCTAGAATCAATTGATGAAATCCCAGACTGGAATAGTACCCATCACTCTCCAACGATTTTTCAAAAACGAATTGATAAGCAGTATGATATTAGATTGACTGCTATTGGGAAGAGATTATTTGCTCACGCCATTGAACAGAAGAATAAAAATAAAGTGATTGACTGGCGAAGAGAAGACCCAAAATATTTAAAATATAGGGAGGTAGATATTCCAAGATCAATTGAAAAAAGAATCTACCAATTTATGGAGATTATGGGGATCAAATTTGGCGCATTTGACTTCGCAATTCAAAATGATGATTGGTATTTTTTAGAGGTCAATCCAAGTGGTCAGTGGGCTTGGCTAGAACTAACTACTGGTTCTAAAATGTCTGAATCATTAATTGACTTATTATTAGGCTCATGATGGAAATATTTGATAAATGGTGGGAATATTTTATTGTGATGTGGTGGGGTTTAAAACCACCTAAGTCAAATGTAATAATTGAGGATAACAGGAAGGAACATTCAGAGTTTAAAACAGAATATTATGCAAAACTGAATGCTATGAGTTCAACAGATTTAGATATATTCGAAAAAATATTGGATAACAAATCAAGATTAGCTGTAGAACACAGAAGAGTTATCGAAGAAAAAGCCCAGTCAATGATTTCTCAGTCTGGAATAGCTGCATCATTAATGGCTATAGTTGTTTCAGTATTTGCAATTGCTTCTATTGGGTGGAGCATTTTGTTAGTTTTGGTAGCGTACATATTATTAATATTGCCAATTATTAACATCATTGCGGCGATACTCTTAGCACGGAATACGCTCGTCCTTAAATATGGTTATCCAGAAGAAACAATCCCTGATACTGGATCTGTAACACTAAAAATTGATAGTATTATTGATAAGATATATATTGTTGATCATTCATCCTATTTTAACAGGATAAAAGCATCGTACTTAAAATTTGCGCATTGGTATTATAAGGCAACATTCATTTGTCTATTACTGATAGTACTAATATTTCCATTACTATTTCTCGGTTACAGTGGAAGTTCAAAGGGTATTTCAATGTATAATAAAATCAAAAATAAATTTAACACATATAAAATAGAGATGTTACAATCAGAAGATTCGCCTAACGTTTCTACTGAGCCAAAGAAATAATTATCTTTTACAATAAACTTATTAGTTGGGATATAAAAGGCAGATTATGTGAAAACACCGTAAGAATCCAACGTGATTAATTGTACTTATTAACAGGAGGACTAGTATGGGAATAATGAGAATTATTTTTGGAATTCTTGGAGGATTTATAGCCGGACAATTTATTACTCAAGACCTACTTGGAGGAGGGATAGGTGCAGCGATTGGAGGAATTATTGTCAAAATGATGGGGTCATCTATTGGAAAGAATGCTGTAGAATCTGAATCTAACGCAATTAGTGGAAAAAATAGAAGTGTAGCAAAAACTATTTTCTGGTGGTTTATTCTGTTTGCAATTGGAGCATCTGCATTAATCATATATGGTAACAGGTAGGTTTAAATAATTTATAAACCAATTAATTTAATGTCCTATGAATTAAAGCGAAATGTATCAATCCTTTTTACATCGGCTTATAAGTCAGTGTATAATTATCGTTGGATTCTGGGAATTTTCTTTGCAATTTTGACAATCATATTCACTTCCACAAATACTAACCTTAAAATAACCTTCTTTTTCTCTTTAGCTACAGCACTAATTTTGAGCAGTTACCTAGATAATGTATTAAAATGTTTACACAAAAATTAGAAGTTGCAATCTTATTACAAATATGTGCCATTTTTGTGCCTCGGTGCCAAAAATGTGACGGAAATTCCTGATTAGAAATGAAAACCAATGGAAGGAAACGGAAGGTTCTGTAATAATTAATATTATTTAAGTTAGGTCTAGTTCTATGATATTGTTAGACTTAGATATTAAAATCTCTCAAGTATTTAAAACCTTCGCAAGGTTAGCTGTTCTATTTCAATAACATGACCTTTTGAGTAGACTGAAAATCACTTGTTTTGAACACCACAAAATATAAACCGGACTCATTGGAACTTGCATTCCAGGTCAA
>Ga0307989_1000399_pt1 | contig 28653 bp, 20 predicted proteins | sample EllFjometagen185_FD_203164 | JGI IMG/M metagenome (GOLD analysis project Ga0307989, IMG submission 203164) | Marine microbial communities from Ellis Fjord, Antarctic Ocean - #185 | ecosystem: Environmental > Aquatic > Marine > Unclassified | place: Southern Ocean | collected 2014-10-08 | reverse complement strand
ATACGATTATGGCGAGTGATATTATCAGGAAAAAGAATGCACTGACTGTAACTGCCTGGAGCCTTATCCTGGGTGTTCTCGTCATGCTTCCCATGGCGGCAAAACCAATGATGACCTTTGATTTTTCTGCTGTCTCCACTGCTGGATGGTTTGGACTCGGATATATGGTTGTTATCACCAGTGTTGTGATGATGATATTGTGGAATATTCTTTTGCAGCACCTGACACCGGTCCAGGTGGCAATTACAACAAATGCCCAACCGCTTGCAACAACCCTTCTTGTGGCAGTTTCATCTGCAGCAGGATTTCTTCAGGGTGACCAGGATCTGGGTCTAATGTTTATTCTTGGCATGGTGTTGTCTATTTCAGGTGTAATTATTACCCAGAAAGCCCGGGATTAATCTAAAGTACTTATTGATTATTCATTTTAATTCGTGCCTGACCGAAAACCCGTATTTGGATGGCTCGTAGAGGAGCCTATGCTCACAAAATTGCTCATATACAAGGCGCAAGAAATTTTGAAACCGGAGTGTACTCCTGTACATGAGGCCAGTTTTATAATTTGGCAAAATTTTGCAGCAACGCAGTAGATGAGTGGGTTTTCGTTCAAAGACTAATTCACATGAAAATGAAGGGCAAATAAATTGACTTTAGGCAGTCAAGTGCTAATATGTAAGGAATAGAATGTTGTGAAGGTTATAGTGGATTGAATGTGAATATGACAAAAAAATATACAGGTGTAAAGTTTTACCATGGAAAAGAAAAAATTAGATCAATATGAAGGATTTGAACAGGGTCCCATTCGTCCTCCCAGCGAAGCAAGCAGTCTTTTAATCCGTCTTACGAGAAATTGTCCCTGGAACCGGTGTACATTTTGCAGTGTGTATAAAAGAGGGAAATTTTCTCTAAGGTCGGTTGAAAATATTATTAAGGATATTGATGTTTTGCATGGCTATATTAAAGGGGTCAAACAGCTTGTCAAGCCGGGCGGATATGCCGACAGCAAGGTATTAAACACCCTTTATAATTCTTTTAAAGAAAAGGACCGGGGAGCATTTAATGCTGCCATGAATTTTTATGCATCAGGAATGAAATCCATTTTCCTGCAGGATGCCAATTCTTTAATCATGAAGCCGGATGATCTGGTATTTGTGCTTGAACATATAAAAAAATGTTTTCCCCATGTGGACAGGATCACATCTTATGCAAGAAGCCATACCATTGTTAGAATTAAACAGGATGACCTGAAACGCATGGCAGATGCAGGTTTAAACCGCATCCATGTGGGCATGGAATCCGGATCTGATACCGTGTTAAAGAAAATAAATAAAGGGGCCACCAAAGCCGATCATATAAAAGCGGGCCGCAAGGTAAAAAAAGCGGGAATGGAGTTGTCTGAATATGTAATGCCGGGTCTTGGCGGTATTGACTATTCCATAGAGCATGCCCTGGAAACGGCTTCTGCTCTCAACGCCATTAATCCTGATTTTATCAGGATCAGGACTCTGGCACTGACAAATGGAACCACTCTTGCCAAAGAGGCGGAACAAGGAGAATTTGAAAAACCATCTGACGCAATGATGGCCAAGGAGTTAAGGCTTTTTATAGAAAGCCTTGACGGGATTGATTCCTATATTAAAAGTGATCATATTTTGAACCTGTTTGAGACTGTTAATGGAAAACTGCCCGAAGCTAAAGAGAAAATGATTGGCATTATCGACCAATTTTTTGATCTTGAACCGGAAAAAAGGGTTTTATATCAGATAGGCAGACGGATGGGATTCTTTAGAGGACCAGATGAAATGGATACAAGCCCCCACCTTGAAAAGGTAGAGCAGGCCTGTAAAAATTACGGGGTGACGCCCCAAAATGTTGATTCAGTGATTGATGAATTGATGAAGCGTTTTGTGTGATCCAAAATCTATTTATATCCATATCCCATTTTGTGTTAAAAAATGTGGTTATTGTGATTTTTTTTCTAATACTGATCTTTCATTGATTCCGGATTATATTTGTGCCCTGCAAAACGAGATTAAAAAAAGGGCAGACTCAGCGGATAAAATTGATACCATATACTTCGGCGGTGGAACCCCCTCTCTTCTGACCGTAAAAGATGTTAACACGCTTTTACACACCATTACAGACAAATTCAAAGTTTGCCGCGATGTTGAAATCACGTTTGAAGTTAACCCTGGAACTATAAATTTAAATTACTTAAGGCAATTAAAAAAAACCGGGATAAACAGGCTTAGCATTGGTGCCCAGTCATTTAACGAGGATAAGCTTAGATTTTTAACCAGGATACATACAGCCAAACAGTCAATCAAAATAATTAATGAGGCCCAAAAAGCAGGGTTTGACAATATCAGCCTGGATTTTATCTATGGACTTTATTTTGAAACACAAACCATATGGAGAAAAGACTTAGAACAGGCCATTGGAATGGCACCATCGCATCTGTCCTGCTATATGCTTACCATTGAACCGGGTACTGCCTTTGATAAAAAAATTCAAAAAGGCCTTTTTAAACCACTTGGGAATAAGGCCATGTCAACACTGTTTAAAAATACAGTAATATTTTTAAATAATAATAATTATGAGCATTACGAAATTTCTAATTTTTCAAATGGAAGACAAAATAGATCAAGACAAAACAGATCAAGACACAACTCAAAGTATTGGGACATGACACCTTATTACGGGTTTGGAGCAGCAGCACATTCCTATGATGGAGAAACAAGATCCTGGAATCCCAAAAGCATAGGCAAATATATAAAGGGTTTGGATTCAGGTCGACTTCCCGTTGAAGACGAGGAAACGCTTACCAAAAATCAGAAAATGATGGAAATGATAATGCTCAGGCTTCGCACCCTTGAAGGCCTGGATATTGCTAAATTTCAAGCCTTGTTTCACGATTGTTTTGAAAACAGGTATAAAGATATCCTGGAACCAATTCTTGGGGAGTCTTTAGGAATTATCAACGATCAAAGGTTTGCACTCACCCTGGAAGGAAAAACCCGCCTGGACAGTATTGTGGAAGCGTTTGCTGAAAAGACCCTTTAGGTTTTTCGCCTCAACAGCCGCGTATCACCCACCCTTATGGTCAGATTTATGGAATCAAAGTATTCAATTAAGGGAATGACATATTTTCTGGACACATTGCCTGTCATGCCTTTGAAATCAGGTGTGGTGATGGATTCTTTTTCTTTTAGAAAATTGATCAGTTTTTGTTTGAGGTCATCTATTTTTTCAGCATCAAAGTAAAGATCATCCTTTGTTTTTACAATGGATTTTTCATCAATCAACATATGAAGAACATCTATAGCATTTTTTTTGTCCAGGTTAAGATCCTGACAGATGGTTCGAAAGAAGGGAGGTGTCAGGCCTGATGCCTGATAGATTTTGTAAATTTTTTCTTTTACTTCGTGCTGATCAACCTTGAGTGCTACTTTGTGGGCAGACAATTTTACAATGTTTTTGTCAAGAACAATGAAATTTTCCTTGGACAGTTTTGTAAAAAGAATATTAAAAAACTTAGTATCATCAATATATTGAAATTTGGATTTTAGCTCCTGTGTCGGCATGCCTTCTTTTAATGGATTTTGGGCATGATAGGCTGTAAGTTTTTGTATAAGTTTTTCTTTAAAGTCTTCAAATACGGCACCATTGACAAACTTTTGCCTTTCTTTATCCGTTTGTATGACCTGTTGTTTGGCAAGCATTTTCTGTAAAGTTATAGTCAGCTTTTTGTCCGGGATATTGGTCATGACACGCAGTTGGGAAAATAACAACCCCTGGTATCCTTTTAAAGACAGAAAAAATAAAATTGTTTGTTCATTATCACCCAGGAGTAAATTTTCCAGTCCCTGGATAACATTTTTATCAAACAGCTTGTGCTTTTGAGAAGCTGGATTTAATATGTCGCCGCCGCCAATTGTTTTGACGGGTGAATAACTCCTTATTACATATCTGTCATCCTTGATACAACATACAGGAGACTCTAAACGAAATTGAACACAGGCTTCATCTCCAGGTAAAAGTTCTTTCCTGTCAAGTAGAATAAGATACCCCAGTATCTCACTTGTTCCTGAATGGAACCTTATTCTTGTCCTGTTTTTTGCAGGCTTTGTATTGCTTTTTAAATAAAGGAAATGTGCATCCAGCATATAGCTTTCAATCAAAGTGTCGGGAGTAGACAGAATATCTCCGCGGCTGACTGATTCTTTATCAAGTCCCTGAAAGTTGATGGCTGTCCTGGTTCCCGGACCTGCTGTTTGTACACCTGAACTGTGAACCTGGATTCCCCTGACTTTTGATACAATCTGTTTTGGATATACCATGATGTCATTTCCAACATTGATGCTGCCGGAAGCAAGGGTTCCTGTAATCACCGTGCCAAATCCTTTCATTGAAAAGACACGGTCCACGGGCAGTCTGAAAATAGAGGAGAATTTTCTTTCAGGAAGGTTGCAGCAGATTGATTCAAGGGTTTTGATAAATTCATCCAGCCCCTCATTTGTGACAGAGGAAACAGGAATAATTGGCTTGTCTTCAAGAAAAGTCCCCTGTACAAAATCGTTGATATCATCAAGGGCAAGCTCTAAAAGATCCTGATCCACCATATCTATTTTGGTCAGGGCCACCACGCCGTGCTCAATCCCCATGAGATTGCAGATTTCCATGTGTTCCCTTGTCTGGGGCATGACGCCCTCATCTGCTGCGATCACCATTGTGACCACATCAATCCCGCTGGAACCGGCCACCATATTTTTTACAAATTTCTCATGGCCCGGCATATCCACGATGCCTAAATGCTGACCATTGGGAAGATCAAGCAGGGCAAACCCAAGTTCAATGGTAATACCTCTTTCTTTTTCCTCTTTGAGCCGGTCTGTTTCAATCCCTGTTAATGCTTTGACAAGGCTTGTTTTACCATGGTCAATGTGTCCTGCCGTCCCTAAAATGATATTTTTTTCCAATTGTAAAAATAATCCTAAATTTTATTTATTTTCTTTTTTCTGAAAAATGTCATGACATAGGCAAGGGCAACCAGAATTAAGCCCGCTCCAACCCCATGAAAAATACTCCATTCCGGCCTGAACAATCGGATAATCATGATACCAAATACAAGGCCTAAAATGAGCCTGACAACAAATATTAAAAAAGCATTCATATACAAAGTTCCTTTGATGAGATATTTATACGCAAGGATAATAGTCAAACAACGGTTCAAGGTCAATGTAAATATAGTTGCTGATTCCTATGCAATGAAAAAAGTGTTGAAAAATAGATCAAGTTCTGATAGTTAAGGTAAGTTTTTGAGGTGGGTGTAGCTCAGTTGGCAGAGCACTAGGTTGTGGTCCTGGTTGTCGCGGGTTCGACCCCCGTCACTCACCCCATTTATTATAAGTTATGTAAAGATTGTTCATTAACACCCGAAGCTCAAAAGCATTGAGAATCGGGTTTTTTTGATTATGGAGAAAGTTAAAAACTACTAATCAAGGAGACTGTTAAAATGTTCTCAACCAAAAGAACCTTTGGAATAATAATTTTTCTATTTCTGCTATTTTCCCCGTGTCTTGTTTTTTCCCAAGATTTGTCCAAGGATTTAAAAGAAGGATTATATGCTCAATTTGATACCAGTAAGGGACAAATTATATGTGTACTGTATTATAAACAAGCTCCTGTCACTGTTATCAATTTTGCAGGACTGGCTCTTGGGACAATTGCCCCGAAAAATAACCCTTCAAAGAAATATTATGATGGCCTTATTTTCCACAGGGTGATCAAAGATTTTATGATTCAGGGTGGTGATCCGACAGGAACAGGCATGGGTGGCCCGGGATACCGGTTTCCTGATGAGTTTGTTGCCAAATTAAAACACAATTCTCCCGGGATTCTTTCCATGGCCAATGCAGGACCTGGAACCAATGGCAGCCAGTTTTTTATTACCCATATAGCAACTCCCTGGCTTGACAATAAGCATACTGTTTTTGGACGGGTGATTAAAGGTCTGGATGTGGTCAATAAGATTAAACAAGGTGACAAGATTAATACCCTGACCATTATCAGGATTGGAAAAGATGCCCAGGAATTTAAAATAGACCAGGCAAGTTTTGATGCGGCTTTAAAACAAATTTAAATAAGATTTGGCAAGTAAAATCTTTTTATAAGAGCGGCATAAAGGCCATATCTTTTAATATTTTTGCCTGCCGTAGTTTTAGATAAGGGCTGGGATTTTTGACTGACCATCTATGCGGGTTTGGCAAAATGGCTGTCATTAAGGCAGCCTGGGAAGAATTCAGATGCTGAGCGCTTTTTGAAAAATATTTTTGAGAAGCTGCCTCGGCACCGGTAACGCCGGTACCCCAATCCACTGTATTCAAATACATCTCAAGAATTCTGTGTTTGTCCCAAAAGAGTTCAATTAAAACAGTGTAATAAATCTCTGCTATTTTCCTGAAAATACTTTTGCTGGACAACAAAAATACGCTTCTTGCAGTCTGCATGCTGATGGTGCTGGCACCCCGCAATTTTTTCTTTTTGATCAAGGTTTTAAAAGCATTTTTTATTTCGTTGAAATCAAATCCTTTATGGGATAAAAACCTCTGGTCTTCAGCCGCAATGACGGCTTTTCTCAGATGGGGTGATATGTACGCCATCTTTTTAAACTCATACTTAGGGCGTCTTTCAGGCTGTTTATTAATAATGGATTCTGCCCATTCCCATGCCACATTAGGTGTCAATGGCGGGTTGACGAATTTGAATGCCAGAACCTGAAGAATTGTAAAACAAAAAAGGGATAACACAATTATCAATAGTGTTTTCCAGATCCAGGTTGAAATTTTATTCTTATTCTTTTTTTTCATTTTACTTTTGGGTTCTACTTTTAAAGCAGATCGTTGTCAATTCCAAATCAAGTCTTATAATTTAATCATATTCTTTTGATTATCCAAATAGGAGGTATAACCCATGGGACAAATATTTTCGATAACTAAAGACCAGACAGAAGAAATCATGAATTTCAATATAGATGATCCTGATTTTGATTTTTTACAGGCTAAACAAATGGCAAAAGACAAGGCTCTTGAAAAGTGTGATAATCCCATGATTCTTTCCTGGAAAAAAGGGAAGACTGGTGAGTCTTATCCTGATTATGAGTGCGGTGTTACAGACAGGCCTTTCTGGATAAGATATGCCGAGGGAAGGGGGGCAAACCTGACCATTGATTTTAATGATGGTGAATATGTGTTTATGATTTTAAAAATATAAAAATAAATCACCCCATTTTAACTATATAGTGCCTGATCGAAAACTCGTATTTGGATGAAAAATTAGAATAAATCTATAATATTTTTAAGATCTTTTTTCCCTTCTTTTATTTCATCTTTAGTCAAGCCATCAAGCTCATGTGGAAATACCAGCCATTCATCACTTTCGTGTGTGTAGTAATCAGGTTTGATATCTACTGCACACATTGAAGGTTTGTACCAGGTACAGGCCACTCGAATATCAGAAGGTGCATTTAGTCTTGATTGCTTACGTATTTGTTTTATCAATGCATCAACACTGCGTCCGGAATCAAAGACATCATCAACAATGAGTAAACCATCTCCGGAATTTGCGTTTTCAATCAGGTAATGTAAGCCATGAACACGAACTTTTTTGGACTGTTGATTGATGCCGTAATAAGAAGAGGTACGCACAGCAATATGATCAGTAGATATACCCTTATATTCAAAATACTCCTGTACAGCAATACCAATGGGTGTACCCCCTCTCCATATTCCAACGATAAACTGAGGGCGAAAGCCATCAATATAAATCTTATGAGCCAGTTTAAAAGAGCTTTCTAACAGGTCCTGTGCATTGATGTAAATTTTTTGCATATATTTAATCCAGAATTAAATAGTTATAATGTAATTTTTAATATCTTAAATCGTTTCAAGTGCCTGTTTGAGATCTTCAATTAAAAGGGATGAATTCTCTATTCCAACGGACAACCTGACCAAATTTTCACTGACACCGGCTTTTTTTTGTTCTTCCGGTTTCAGAGCAACATGTGTATTTGTAATCGGCTGGGTGGCCAAGCTTGTTACTCCACCAAGGCTCGTGGCAATCTTTATGGTTTTAAGAGCATCCATAAACCCTTTGGTCTGTTCAAAATTTCCATCAATTTCAAAACTCATCATTCCACCAAAACCAGTCATTTGTTTTTTGGCAATTTCATGATCCAGATGACTTTTAAGACCTGGGTAATATACGGATTTTATTTTATCCTGGCTTTCCAGGAATGTGGCAATCTTCATGGCATTTTCATTGTGTCTGGCAATTCGCAGATCCAGGGTTTGCAGCCCCCTTTGGGCAAGGAAAGCTGACATTGGGTCCATGATCCCCCCTAAAACCTTTCGCAAACCCCATATTTTCTCATACCATGGGTTGTTGCAGCAGGCAAACCCGGCAGTGATATCGTGATGCCCACCCAAATATTTTGTGGCACTGTGCAAGGTTACATCCACACCCATGTCCACGGGGTGCTGGTTAACCGGAGATGCAAATGTAGAATCCAGCATCACAACAGCTCCCTTTTTATGAGCAGCCTCGGATAACTTTTGAATATCGATTACTCTGAGCACTGGATTGGTTGGGGATTCTAAAAAAAGAATAGACAGGCCCTTTTCAATCTCTTCCAAAATCTGATCGGTTTTCCAGCAGTTGATAAGTATGGTTTCAACACCGAATTTGGAAAGGGTATTGCTTAACAGGTCATAGGTGCCCCCGTAGAGTTCATGGGTGGCAACGATTTTTTCTCCTGCCTTGATATTCGCCATAACCGCTGTTGTGATGGCTGCCATTCCAGACCCGAATCCCAGGGCATGGTCATATCCTTCTAATTCTGCAATATTTTTTTCAACTTCAACAACAGATGGGTTATCCCACCTTGAGTAAATAAACCCTTTTCGTTTCTGAACCACATCTATTAAATCATCTGAATTGTCAAATTTATAGGTTGCTGTCAAATGCACTGGTGAAACAACTGGTTTTCCCTTCATTGCATCTCCTTCTCATATATTGTCATATTATAAAAAAACAGATCTTATCTTATTTTTATCCTTTCATAAAGAGAATATATGGACCGGTCAATTTATAAAACCTCTTTTGAAAATGGTTTTACAACAAAGGCTGATCTTCGCCAAGCTCAAGTATAACATTGCGGAAATATTTTTTTTGTGGTATTAAAATCAGACTTCAAAACACCTGTGCGCCCGTAGCTCAGCTGGATAGAGCGCTGGACTTCGAATCCATAGGTCGCCCGTTCGAATCGGGCCGGGCGTACCACTAATACCAAGGGTTTTCAGCTTTTAGCCGAAAGCCTTTTTTTGCTGGGGGTGACAATAGGGTGACACCTGGGACATGTTGGTCCTATAAAAATCAACATTTTACATAAGAACATATTTTCAAAAAAATTCTGTCCGTCAATCTGAATCAAAAACTTCAAATTCCTTTCCACAGACAATATTAATTTGTTTTGGTAAATATCAAATTATCGTTAACTCACCGTAATAACTATAATATTCTGTGTGCCTTCGGTAGGGCTGCGTGATTTAATTTTTTGAGGATGATATTATTGTTCCAAATATAATTATATAGGAGGAACCGATGAGTTCAGTACCCACCGCCACATCAGCTTCAGCATTGTAAAAGGTCAAACAGCAATTTAAAATCAGGTGTAAAACAAGAACCGGCAGAGAATGTATTCCAGCTTCATTATGACAAGCAGCCGCAGAAGTCTTTGAAATTGGGGATCAGAGCCTGCATAGGATCTCCAAAGCTTTGCACCTGAACCAGACTGCCCTTAAAAAATATGTGCAGCAGCAATTTCCAAGGGCGATTAAAATAAAACCTGAGGCGACTCCTTCTTTTATAGCGCTTGAACTGGATTCACCGCTACTTGTCTCAGAATGCGTAATAGAAATGGAAGACACGACCGGAGCAAAGATGAGGATGTGCCTGCGGGGCAACACCGATCCAAACATCCTTAAAATCTGCAAATCATTCTGGAGGCAACAGGCATGATTCAGATAACTCCCCATATGAAGATTTTTTTAGCTGTTGCCTTGGAACTATAAGGCAAACATAGCCATCAAAGCATAAATTATCTGAATCTTTTTCTCCCGCACCGGGTTCAATTATCGGTGCGGGGATGACTTCAACATCAATCCATATTGTCTGTCATCGATATTTATAGGCCTGATTTATTCTTAAAATGTCACAGTTCAGCTGTGCACCAAGTCATAGCTTCTTTCAAATTGTTTCGGAATCGATAATATTATACCCATGAAAGGATTTTCAAGCCGGCTTGCCGAAAAGACTCGATACTCTAATATGTTCGCTTGACATTATAGATAACGAAACATATTATTATATATAAATAAAGCAAACCCCAAGAAAAGGAATCTCATAATGAATCTTATCGAAGTCAAAAAAGCTGCCGACGCTGGAAAACTCCCGGTGTCAATTCACACTATTTATAAATGGCATCATAAGAAACGCTATCCCGCCTTAATTCTGAAGTTGGTAGGGAAACTTTTTTTAGACAATGATGAATGGGATAGGATGGCAAATCAAGCCCGTGACAATCAGGTGAAAGAGGCAAAAAGAATTCATTCCAGTGTTACTGATGTGGCCTAAAAAGCAAAAGGCCTCATTGCAGGAGGCCCAGGGGATGAAACAAATGCAAACAAAAGAAAAGCCCGGAAGCTTTGGCGGCGATATCTTTGGATCCGAATACAACTGGCTGGTTAGAGTCAGAGATAAATCAGCGGCTCGAAAATCTTGCCAAGAGCCGTGAAGCCGTTGCATAGGTCTATCTCATGAGATCTCCAAGAGACCGGCAATTCCGGAAAAACCCCTGCGATTTTCACCAAATTGAAAAATGGAAGATTCATCAAATATCAAACCGCCGGGGAAGCATTTCTTTAACGATTGTTGAGCACTGTGAGCTGACTGCTACCACGTCGTTAAAAAGGAGAGCTGTTGATCATGAATATAGCAACCAGATCCATTGAACGATTTACGACGGAAAGAGGGAGTCTGGTTGGCAGACTAAAGGATGTCGTGCCACCTAACAGAGTAGTTCTTGATTAGTTTGAAATAAGGAGGTTGGATAACCACAGATGATCTATAAAGATAGTACAATATTCTCTTTCACAAAATTTACAAAAGATCATGGCATACTCACCAAGAAATTTATACGGTATGAAAACGGAAAAATCAAAGTAGACGGAAGCCAGTGTCAAATGAGCTCAGGGGGTGCACAAAAGGTTACATTGACACTCCCTGACCTTCCCAATTTTTTGATGAACACAAAAGATAATCAGGCCATTGGCCATGGGGTGTGTGAGCATGATCAAGCAAACATTGTTTCCGTTAAAAAGTTTAAGAACCAACCAGGCACTATTACCAGAACAAAAAATTTCTTGTCATACCCTGATCCAGCGTTAACTATGCTTGATTATGATCCAGATGAAGGCCAAGCGCCAATGGAGTATCAGGATGTAATCAAGACTGTTGACTCTGTCTGTCCTGGGTTTGCTGCAATCCCTAAGGTACTTGCTTACTCTACGTCGAGTTGTATCTACGACAGAGACATTGAAATAAAGGAGCGTGGAGCCGGGTTCCATCTTTATTTTTTGGTGAAGAAAGGTGACGACCTCCCCAGATTTGCAAAGACATTATTTCATCGATTATGGCTTGCAGGATATGGTTATATTAAACTCTCGAGATCTGGGGCCATGCTACCCCGTACTATTTTTGATACCGCAGTCTTTTCACCAGAACGGCTTGATTTTGTTGCCGGTGCACACTTTATGGGTAGTAATAGATTGTCTCAACGGCGCCCGGATCCTATTTATATTCCTGGGGGTTCTTCATGTTAGACACTAAACGTCTTCTTTCCATTAGTAAGGGTAAGCGGAAAAAATTCACCAAGCTGTTGAATATAGAAAAGGTCAAACGGGAACCTGAGCAAAAAATCATCCAGGCAAAATATGTCAAAGAAGAGGCTCTCAAGCTTATTGAGACGGCACGCAGTAAGGGAGTGCCATTGTCCATTACTGAGGCCGAAGAGACAGTTACCGCACGATGCCAGGGGGGCAAGCATCGAGATCTATTTCAAGCGGATCTTCTGATCACAGACAAATATGGGACAGTCACCGTAGGTGAAGTTTTAAAAAATTTTGAAAAATACGACGGTTGCTCCCTTGCAGATCCACAGGAACCAGAATTGGGAAGTGGGAAGGCCAAACTTTATTTTAACCTTGAAGAACAAAAGCCATGTATTCACTCATTTGCACATGGGGGGATCAAATATTATTTGCAAGATGTTCCTGCAGGCACTGAACTTGTGGAAAATTTAACAGGAAAAGACTGTTGGAGTTTTGAAGATGCAGAATTTTATATTCAAAAAATCGGTCAGACAACCAGCGCAGACCCATTGACATCTCTTCAAAAAAAAATGGTGTTGGATGATATTCTCCAACATCAAAACTTCAGTAGTGTTGAACTTGACTTGTTGAGAGACGTCATAAAAAAACATTTAAAAGTTAATAAGGGTACAACTGATTTGCTCATCAAAGATTCTGATTCTGCAAATAATGGTGGAGAAGAACGGGAGATGATGCCAGATGTCACTCACATTGAGCTTTGCGATGAGTTCGCCGAAACAATGGCTGAACAATATGACGAATGGGTGGGGTGCGAGAATTCAATCTGGGGGTATGGAAAAAATACAGATGGATTATTTAAAAAAATTCCATTAATAGAAATTGAAATCGATATTGCACGACGATTCACTGAGGGGCAATGCAATTGTACCAGAGGGGGTGATTACAAGGCGATATCAAGGCTTTTCTATCACTCCTTCTATGATGAAAAATTCTTTTCATCTGCACCATATGGGTTATCAGGTAAAAGCACTTACTACCTTTTCTCAGAAGATGAGTTTTTTCCCATGGCTTACATAGCCGAGATCCGTCAACGCTGGAAATTGTCCGTTGATCCAGCAACAGAGTTTGAACCTGAGTTTGCACCAATGTTTGTGGCTTACCTGGATTATGCGCTGGATAAGCAACAACAGTTGTTATTACAAGAATTGATTGGAGCTTTATGCACCGGATTAATGAAGAATATACAGAAAGCTATCCTACTAATTGGAAAAGGTGAAAATGGAAAAAGTGTTATTTTAGATCTACTTGCACATATTTTTCCCCCAAATTTAAGAAGCTCCATTAAACCTGAGAAAATGAATGAAGATTATTTTAAAGCTATGTTGGTAGGAAAGATTATTAATATCATTGGTGAATTGGACGAGACGAAGCCAATTAAATCGGATTTTAAAGATATTGTAGCATGCGACACACCACTAACGGCACGCCTACCATATCAGGAACCCTTTGAATTCACTCCTCAACATGGCAACATATTTTCATCAAACGCTTTCCCCATGACCAAGGATTACACTCATGGATTTTTCAGGCGTTGGATACTGGTGGAATTCCGAAACAAAGTGACCTCTGCAATGAAGATACCGAGGCTGGGCGAACGCATCGCAAAGGAGGAACTGAGTCAAGTACTGGCTTGGGCTCTTGAAGGTGCCAAGCGCTTGATAAAAAATAATTTTGTTCTTACTGAAACTGAGCCTCACATGCGGTTGATGGGAGAATGGCAAAATATCAGAGATAGCGTTTTTAGCTTTTTAAACGATGATGAAGCTGTGGTGTATGTAGACGGTGCGTGTGTGCCTAAACAGACTTTGTACGATGCGTATGCAACTTGGACAAAGGACTCTGCCGGGGTGATAAAAGTAGGTCGAAACAAGTTCTATGAACGAGCGGGTCTTAAATTAAAAGAATCCAGATATAAAAAATTTGGGCCAAGAGTGTTTACAGGTATTGGTTTGAGGGCCTGGCAAGAGGGTGGGGGGTTGTTAGGCGAGACTTACAAGGGTGGGGGATATAATGAATGTTACTATAGTTACAATGGTGATCCAGAATAGCAAACTTTTCCTCATTTGCGCCAACTATTTGCCTAATGCGCCAACTAAAACCAACTTTTTTTAAAAAGTTGGCGCACGTAAGTATTTGAAAAAACAGGATTTTAATATCGAAGAAGCCAAGTAAGCCAACTATTTTAATAACATGTGTATATAAGGAGAATTTTATTTTTGAAAAATCAGAAACATAAAAAAAAATTTCTCTATATACACTGTTGGCACCAAAAGTTGGCTTACTTGGCTTCCTCAACTATATTTTTATATAAATACAATAACTTAAGTGCGCCAACTTTTTAAAAAAGGTTGGTTTTAGTTGGCGAAGTTGGCGCAATAGATAAAAAACTTGGCGCATAACAAGCCCAGGCGGTTCAGCCCAAGCATTGGATGCGGGAAAATTAATAATTTTGATAAAGGAAATGTGAAATGGTCGAAAGCAAGGTTTATTTAAAAAATTTAGGATGCCGGAATTCCAGGCAGTGCACAAGCCGGATTCAATTCGGACTTTTTTTCGTTGCCAATGCTGCGGTGATCTTAATGTTCACGGCGGTGGCTCTCCACACTAAAAATTTTAAGTGTGGATGGGTGTGGTTGCTTCAGTTAACTCAAAAAGTGAAAGGAGGAATATGAGAATAAAATGAAAACTCGATCCATCATGTCCTGTCAGGTGTAAAAGATCCGGAAAATGTTTTGGCCTGGCTTATTTTAATGGAAAACCGGGTAAAGCCCATGAATGTATAGAAGTCCAATGCCCTTGGATAGAAAAAGTTAAAAGGGCCTGTACATCAGCATGATTTAACAGCTGATCAACTGAAACATATTTAAAAAAGGAAAAGCCATGAAGTCTTTTCAAAATGACATCGACAATGCCTATCCAGCTTTATCATGAGGCCTGTCAAGTCGGCAGTCACATGCAAGGGCAGCCACGATTCGCTCACGCTGTCTCAGGCACGGATATGGACATGCATATTCTTTATATCGGTGCCGTAGCCCTTAAAACAAGACCACAAAATCTGTATTTAATTATGTAAAAAATTGTAAGACGGCTGAGTTGGTAAGGTTTATGAAATAAAACCCATCCATAATGGACGTCAGCAGATTCCAAAATATAACATTTTAAAGAGGAGTAATAATAATGAGTAACAAACCAAAAATGTCCCTGACTGATCACCTCAAGACTGCTGATGATTTGGCAATTGCACGTAAACATTTAACCCAGGCATTTGTGAGGGTTCATGAATATCATAATGTGTCCAGCAAGCTGATGAAGATGTTTGGCAAAATTTTTCTAATATTCAAGTCTAAACCCTGGAGAGAGTTACGAAACATACTGGATAAAGAGTTTTGTCTGGAGGCTAACGAAGAACAGCAGTTTGAAAATCTGGGATTCATCTATTATGAGCTGGATGGCCGGTACAAGACACTGGTGGAAAAGGGTCTGATTTCCCAGGAACTCACAGATCAAGGTGATGAGGAGGATTAAGCCCAGTGAACCATAATGAGATTTTTACCAACGACCTGAGAAGGAGTTCCGGTCCAAGGATGGATACGTCATTGTGGCCAGGGAACTTAGTATTTAAATAGGAAAGGTCAGGAGGGACGGTCCCCAGCCCCGGTTACATTGGAGCCCAGGTTCCGTTCATCCTCCACCACCCTTGGAGGGCACCAAAGGCCCATCCAGGAAATACCCCACAAATGTTCAACGTGGGCATTTGCAGGAGACAGACAGAGAAATGACAACCAATAAACTATATTAGTGGCTGTCGCTTGACAGCAAATTATTAGCCTCCATCTGCCCTTTTTCTATCAGATCAACAAGTGCTTGATGAACCCTTTCTCGATCCGGAATGCAATTTTCAACTTCATCTGTTGTAAAATCTTTACTTTCAAGGTCAAATCCATAAATACTTTTTGTTTCATCAGAAGCCCAGAAATCTTCTGTCATTAGATCGTATTCCCAACTCCCCACGTGCCCAATTTTTTGAGCGTCTATATATCGCTTTTCATTTAATTTGAGGGCATCACCAGCTTTTTTTCGCTCGGTGACGTCACGACCAATGGCGTACATTAAATTTTCTTCGGGATATGGTGTGGCTACCCACTCAATAGGAAGGATAGAGCCGTCTTTGCAGATGTACCGATTAATGAAGCCAATCGTTTCCCGCCCTTGACGTAAATTGAATACTTCGTTTTCATTTATTTCATGGTCGTCAGGATGAATAAAGTTCTGATAAGGCTGAGATAGCAACTCCTTGTTGGAGTAAAGCATACATTGAATCACATCCTATGCCCCTGGAACATTACAAAATCATGAATTCTATTGTAATTTGTCGAACCGCGGCATTAGGCGGTCATGTTGAGGTCTGTGATTCTTGTGGAAAAACACAAAATTCTTACAATTCCTGCCGTAACCGTCATTGCCCTAAATGCCAGGCGCTTACTAAAGCAAGATGGCTTGAAGCGAGGCAGGCAGAACTCCTTCCTGTTTCATATTTCCATAATGTATTTACCCTGCCCCATGAACTCAATTTGACCATTCTTTACAACAAGAAAATCATGTTGGACATCCTTTTTAGGTCTGTATCAGCAACCTTGAAAGAATTTGCTCAGAATCCTACCAGATACAAAGAAGGGGGAAAGATTGGTTTTACTGCAATTCTTCACACTTGGGATCAAAAACTCCGGGACCATTTCCATCTTCATTGTGTGATACCGGCGGGATATCTCTCCAATGACGGCGAGCGATGGATACATTCTAAAAAGAAATTTTTATTCCCGGTTAAAGCGCTATCAAAGGTCTTTCGGGGTAAATTCATTGAGCTAATGGAAGAGGCATTTAATGAACTGATTTTTCCTGGCAAGATCGCTGATATTGGAACTGATGCAGGCTTCAGGAAATTGAAAAAGCAATTATTCTCAAAAGAATGGGTTGTCTATTCAAAACAGCCCTTTGGTGGCCCCAAGCAAGTGTTGTCTTATTTGAGCCGGTATACACATCGAGTCGCTATCTCAAATAATCGGATCTTAGACATGGGAAACAACACTATTACATTTTCTTATAGAGATCGTAAAAATGATAATGAAAAAAAGTCCATGCCCCTCAAAGCCAATGAATTTATCCGGCGTTTTCTTCTCCACGCGCTACCCAAAAAGTTTATGCGGATTCGTCATTCCGGTTTTTTGGCAAACCGTTGCAAAAAAGGAAATTTGTTAAAATGCCGAAAGATTCTGGGGCAGGACGTCATACCAGAGAATTCATCAAATAAATCGCTAAAGGATCTCATGTTGGATTTGACTGGTCTGGATATTTCCAAATGTCCGTTCTGCAAAAAAGGAAAGCTGACTAAAATGCTTAAAATCCCAGGACAAACCGGCCCTGGTTTTTTTGAACGATTGAATTTAACCACCATTAAAGACACATCATAGTTCGAAAATATTTTGATCCTGATAATTTTATTTATGCGTTACCAACGCAAATGGAGAACTGTGCCTGCAATAGACAATGGTTCTAAGACGAGAAAAAAATGATTAAAAAATCAGCCTGCTTTTTTAAAAAACCGGGGGAATATCAATGTGATTGATCATGAAAAATATTTTTTTAAACAAAATTATCCAGCACCCACAAAGCAAAACATTACAATCCCCATAGCGAATCATCTCGCTATTGAGACAGACCTTCTTTAGGTTTAGTTCAATAAATTTTATCCTTTATCTCTTAAATATCAGGTAATTTTCACTTTTATTTCATATGCTCGAATGGGTCTTGTGCTCACGGTCTTGGCTATAGATGAAAGATAAAATTCTATACAAACACTGTAACCAAAAATTTAACCGGCAATTCCGCCTTCTACATATTGAGTCGAATATAGGTGAAAGAGAAAAACTATATTTGATGACCTTTCCAAGTCCGAGCTGGAATCCAAGGTTCCGTAAGCCTCTCCATCGGCCTGTCAGTTTTTCTAACCAGCACCGTACCGGTCAGCACCAACTCATTAAATGTCGTGGTCGCTGTGCTCAAGATGATTTACTTTCAGGACATGGTCAATTTGGATTTTCTCCGATTCATTGTAATGGCAATCCCTGATACCGGAATTAAGTTGACTATATTTTCAATTACTGTATTATATATAATACATAAAGTAATGAATTACTATTGATAATGAATAGATCAAAAGAACAGATCTGGATGAAATAGTAGAAATCAGAAAACTGATCTCCAGTTCGAATATCGACCATTAATAGCTTTCATTAGGGGGCTTATTTAGAAAGGAGTGTATAAATGGATAAAATAACTAAAAGAAGAGGCCCTCCGACAAAATATAATGATGATTACCCTCGGATGGCAAAGATCGCTTGTGAGGAAGGTGGGCTCACGGACATCGGTATAGCAAAGCTCTTCAACGTCTGCAAAGCTACGATTACAATTTGGAAACGTGAGTACCCTGAGTTCAAAGAAGCTGTCAGAGCAGGAAAAGAGTTTTTTGATACCCAATACGTTGAAAAAGCTCTGCTGAAAAGAGCTATAGGGTATTCATATTCTGAAGTTGTTCAAGAGGCAGACGATGACGGAAATCTTGTCATTACCAGAAAACTGAGAAAACACCTTGCCGGTGATGTCAAAGCTCAGGTTTTCTGGCTCAGAAATCGGAGTCGTAAACGCTGGCCAGATACTCAAAAATTTGATAGCAATGTCAATGTCGGCCTTACTCATGAAGAACTGCTGGATCAGTTGGAGGAATCTCCATCAAATAATCCAGTTTGATGGATTCAGCATTAACTCAGACACCACCAGCTAGCCCAGCCACTTCCCCTTTGGATGGCAGAAGCCGTATTCGCGAGCTAATGGTTGTCTCCCTTAGAATGCCCACCACACTCGTGAGGACATGTTTGATTGTTGGGGAAAACCTTATGCCCAGAAAAAATAATAAGCTTGTAAAACAACCATCTCAGCTCTCCTGATCTCAGCCAGTTTCAAATGTAAAGACTCCACGTTAATATAATCCTGCCACCCAGATCCTGATTCCTGCATATATTTTTTGAAGTTGTTGCCTGATTTGAAATCTTGCCAGTCACAACAAATACCATAATTAAACACTATTACTTCAAGAAAAAGCAGAAATTGTTTATTGTAAATGAAACGTTGCTATTATTTTTATATATTATAAAAATTAATATGGGAAAATGGTCTGAGGTGGTGCCTTTGGCTCATATAGTATAATCTGGATATTCAGAATTTAATCCTATTCCATCAAAAGATATCATGTCAAGTTTCAATTACACAATTAGAAAAATGTTCATGCTATTATGTAAATTTTAAAAGTTGGAACTGAAAAGAACATAACCATTATTATCGATCCGTTGAAATAACTTCACTGATAACCCTGCTCAACTCATCCCTGGTTGCAGGTTTTGTAATAACCCCAGAAAAACCGTATGCTTTAAAATTGGCAACGACCGGATCATCAGAATAACCCGTAATAACTATTCCTTTGGCAGCCGGATCAATCTCAAGAAGTCTTTTCATGGTCTCTTGACCTCCCATTCCTATTTTATTGGTTAGATCTAAGATTACCACATCAAAGGGTTCTTCTGATTCCATGGCCTTTTTATATATTTCAACAGTCTCTTTGCCTTCGGTGCAGGTTTCACCATCATATCCTAATCTGTTAAGTACCTGGCCCATAAAAATTCTGATCGCTTCTTCATCATCCATCAAAAGAATTTTTCCTGTACCAGTGACAGATTGTTTTACAGGCGTATGTGTTGCAGGCTTTTTCACTGATTTTTGGGAATCGGGTTTTTTGACAGAGATAGCCGGCAGATAAACCGAGAAGATTGATCCTGTTCCCAGTTCAGATTCTACGTTGATTAATCCGCCATGTTTTTGAACAATGGAATAACTGACTGTAAGCCCGAGTCCCTGTCCTTTATCAACCCCCATATCTTTCGTTGTAAAATAGGGATCAAATATTTTTTCAAGGTTTTCTTTTGATATTCCGCATCCCTGGTCTTCAAAGGATATTTTAATATATTCTCCCTGGGTTAAGCTCAGGTAACCTTCCTCAGCTATATCAATATTCTCGCATGATACCGTGAGTTCTCCATCATCATCCATTGCCTCTCTTGCATTGACGGCTATATTATGGACAACCTGTTTGATCTGACCTTCATCAATATTTACTTGCCTGACAGCATCCGATATAAAAAGTTTTGGTTTGACGTTAGATCCTGTTAATGCTGAGTCAATAGTAATTTTTAACAAATTGTCGATGGAACTAATTTTCTTAACCGGATCACCGCCTTTTGAAAAGGTAATCAGCCGTGCAGACAATTCTTTTGCCTTGATGCATGCTTTTTCTGCTTCCTTGAGATTTTCAGACGTTCCAACTTCAAGTGTCAGATCATCCTGTGCTAAAGAAATATTCCCCATCGCCACATACAAAAGGTTGTTAAAGTCGTGGGCAATGCCACCGGCAAGGGTGCCTATAGATTCCATTTTTTGTGATTGTTGGAGTTGAGATTCTAATTTTTTACGTTCGGTGATATCAATCAAGTTACCAATAATCTTAACAACTTTTCCGTCTTCGACCACAGGCTCCCCGACATTTCTAACCCAGAGGTTATCTCCTTGTGCATTTCGTAAGCGTACTTCAATGTCATAAGGTTCGTTCTTAGCAACAGCATTTTCAAACGATTGCGACACTGCCATTCTGTCATCTATATGATAGAATTTAATACCTTCTTCTGGATCTGAAAAGGTCTCTCCATAGATTTCAAAAATCATATCGGTAAATGTTGCTACGTTCGTTTGAACATTGTATTCCCACCCACCCATTTTGGCAATTCTCTGTGTTTCCTTCAGAAGCATTTCACTCTCTTTCAGTGCTTCCTCCACCTGTCTTCGTTTGGTGACGTCCTGATGTGTACCCGAAATCGCAAGGGGTTTATTGTCCTCAGTCCAGGAAATCACTTTACCGCGGTCAAGCACCCAGACCCAACTCCCATCTTTGTGCTTCATCCGGCATTCGCATTCGTAATAATCTATTTCTCTTTTAAAATGTTTTTCGAGTAATTCAGTGGAAACTTTGAAATCCTCGGGATGGGTAACATCAATCCATGTCTGAATGCTTATGGGCTCAAGTTCATGAAGAGTGTACCCTATAATATTTGCCCAGCGTTCATTGAAACTCATCTCACCTGTCTGGACGTTCCATTCCCAGGTTCCAGAATTTGTGCCGCAAAGGATGCCGTCAAGCCTTTGTTTACTTTCTCGCAATGCTTCCTCCGCCTGCTTGCGATTAGAGTCGTCATGCATGAAACCGAACCCATAAAGCATATTGCCTTTTACATCGGAAATAGAACCAGCACTTTCCCATAGTGGGAAACGACGACCTTTCGCATCAAATACATCAATAATCCCTTGCCAGCTTTCACCCCTGGCTAATACGGGCGCGACTTCGTTAGCAATCACTTCAATAGATTCAGGCGGGTAGTAGTCACGGTAATTCAGCTTCCGGGCCTCTTCCAGTGAACGTTTAAAAAGATTTTCATGGGCAGGATTGATATAAACTAATTGTCCCTTCTGATCACTGATGGCAACTGCTTCTTTTGAATTCTCAACAATAGATTTAAAAAGGTGTAACTGATCTTCCAGCTGTTTACGATCGGTTATGTCTTCCACACATCCTATACGGGTTGCAATATTACCCTCCACATCTTCCATTATGATGAAGCGATCCAGCAACCAGACATATTCCCCCTTTTTATGCCTGAATCGATATTCCAATTGATACGCTGTGCCAGCCATGCCAGACATGGATTCGGCTATGATACGATTGACTTCAGGCAAATCCTTCGGATGAATCAAATCCAGAATAATGTCAATGGGAAATGCCTTCATTTCTTCAGGAGTATATCCTGAAATCCGGGTAAAGGCCGGGCTTAAATAATCATAGGTATTGGTTTGCAGATTACGTTTGTAGGATGCATCCAGCAAATTCTCCAAAATTTCTTGAAAAACATCGACCTGGAACTCATACAAAGGCTGTTTACGCGATGCATAGGCTTTCTCTAAGTCTCTAACTCGTTGCTCTAATTTTTCATAGGTCAGTTTCTTAGACATATAAGCTCCTTAAGTCCAGTTGTATCTGCTTAAGTTGATTTTTTGTTAAACGACGACTGATTGTCCCAACACTCAATAATTCAAATGGGCTAACCATTTATGTGTCATCCAGCACTTCACGTATCTTCTGAGCAAGATCCATCATCACAATCGGTTTCAATAGAAAACCTTTGATACCTATAGATGCCGCCCTATCTTCAGACATGATTTCACTGAACCCGGTGCAAAGCAATATGGGAATATCAGAGCGTATTTTAATCAGCTCAGTTGATAGTTTATCCCCGGGCATATTCGACATTGCCATATCAGTGATGACCAGATCAAATTTATCGGGGCTATCCCGAAATGCTTCAAGAGCTTCAATGCTGCTGATACGTGAAGTAACTTGATACCCCAAACGTTTCAACATCTGTTTTTCCATTGAAAGAATTGCTTCTTCATCATCTACAAGAAGGATCTGCTCAATTCCACTCTGTATTGTTTCATGAGTCTGGACACTGTGTTTTACAAAAGAACTTTTTTCTATGGGGAAATAAACATAAAATTGTGTTCCTTCACCAGGTTCGCTATATACCCGGACAGCTCCTCCCATGCCCGCAACGATGCCATGCACCACAGAAAGCCCCATTCCCGTACCCTTGCCGACTGCCTTGGTGGTAAAGAACGGATCAAAGATTTTCTGTGTTAACTCTTTATCCATCCCTGTTCCTGTATCAGCTACGGTTAAACACGCATATTGACCAGGTGTCATGTCCGAATTAAATAGATCACAGGGTCCAAGTTCCATCTGTTTGAGACCTACTTTCAGCTCTCCGCCGGTCTCCTCCATGGCATGATATGCATTGGTACAAAGATTCATTACAATTTGATGAATTTGTGTGGGATCAGCTTTAATTGTACCGCAGTCAGTTTGAATATCCTGTTTGATTTTAATGGTTGTGGGAATTGTTGACCTGATCAGTTTTAATGCTTCCTTGATAATCGGTTGCATCTTCATCAATTTTAATTCATTGTTTTCTTGTCGTGAAAATGTAAGAATTTGTTTTACCAGTTCACTGGCTCGCATGGCACTGGCATAGATTTGATCAAGGCGATCTCGAAATGGACTGTCCTCAGGGATATCCTCTAACAACATTTCTGAGTGACCCACAATGGGAAAAAGGATGTTATTAAAATCATGGGCAATACCACCAGCCAGCGTCCCGATGGATTCCATTTTTTGAGATTGTTGTAGCCGTAATTCCAATTTGGATTTTTCTTCTTCGGCCAGTTTCCGGTCGGCAATATCAACCCAATGATTTACTACATTAGTTAAATTACCTTTATCGTCATGAATTGGAAACATAGTACCTTCAATATAAACTTTTTTAGCATCCTTATACCCAAGCTCATTAGCATCCCATTCAACTGAAATGTTAGCTGTCTTTCCATCTTCAAATACTGTACGAATTTTTGGTATTAAACCCTGCTCTATGGCAATTTTATCTTCAAAAACATTGTATTTACCTATCAATTGTTCATCAGTCATATTTAAAATTTTTTTTAAGGCAATATTGCATTTAATAATTGTTCCCTTTTTATCAGATACCCAAGTTGCAAACGGACTTTGATCAATAACCCTATTAAGAAAGTTTTGATTATTTTTTAGTGCCTTTTCTATCTTTTTGCGATCAGTGATGTCATGATAATTACCCAAAAGCCCGTTTATATCAGGGTCATGCAAAAGATTTGTCCCTGTAAGTTCTATCCAAGAGTAACTACCATCTTTGCATCTATATCTGCATTCCGTTGTTCCAACAGAATCAGGCTCATTCATAAGCTTCCCAAAGAATTTCTGTGTAGATTCTAAGTCATCTGGATGTATGTTTTCCCAGGTACTGACACCAATGACATCTTCGGATTTCCACCCAAATATCTTTTCAATGTTCGTACTCTTGTATCTATTAATACCATGCTGATCTACTATAACAATCACATCTCCGATGTTGGCAAACATTTTGCTCTGCATCGCTTCGCTTCGCTTAATGGCCTCTTCAGCTTGCTTCCGTTTTGTGACATCATGAATGATCGAATAGAGAAATGTATCCTGCCCATATTTTATGGGACCTGAATATACCTCAACATCCCGTATCTCACCAGAAGCCAACCTGTGAGGGAAGTTAAAAAAAAATTCCTTTTCAGATTTTGCCCTGTTCATCTCTTCCGTCACCTTGTTTGGGGGCAAGGCATTAATATCTGAAATATTCAAGGATAAAAGTGCATTTTTTGTATAACCATAGAAATGACAAGCTGCATTATTAGCTTCGACAATAGAACCATCTGCTGGGTTTATAATTAATTTGACAGCCCGATTAGTCTCAAATATTTGTCGGTAGCGCTTTTCTTTGTCACTTATCTCTTTAAACATAAGATGATAAGGTTTTTTGAGTCCGATGTGGATAAACGCTTTGTAAATCAAATAAAAAGAAATGATTGTAAAAAAATGGCCGATCAAATTAGACAACCCATAAACACTTACGTAAAAAGTAAACGCAAGTTCAGCAATTATAGTCAAAACGATTGAGACGGCCAAGAGATTATAAACTGTTTGATCTAACAAATTCTTTTTTTTATATAAAAAGAAAAATGCAGCCATTAACAGTATGCATATAATATATTCGCTGTTCTTTTTAAATATAGTAAGTCCGACACCCTCAATATAGCAGGCTGGAAAAAGATCCCAGATAAATATCAGAAAAAGTGCTATGGCCGAGGCAATTGAATAAACCCCTATTGGAATTGCAACTTTTATACGCTTTCCTAAAAGAAATGGGAACATACAAAGGGTTATACTTTCCATATACCGGGCAATTATCCATAATTGGGTTGCAGGATTTGCACCACGTTCAGGGCCAAGAACCCCCATCCCTTTATAGCTGAGGGCATGAAACAGATCCAGACCACCAATGAATAAATATGCGATACCAATAAAAACAAGAGCATCATTTTTAACCGTCTCTTTCGTATTCCAGACGATGATAAAAAGACCCCAGGCAATGATGATGGAAAAAAACTCTGCCAGAGTATGAAAAACAAGATAATTATATCGGCTGACAATAAATAAAAGACTGAGGATAATGACGCCGGGAAGAAGAGAAAAAAAAGAGTTAGAAACATTGTCTCTATACGATTCTGTCATACTGCCCCTTCTATATCAATTCATTTGAATTTTTTATGCCATATATTATATAAAAATTTTTAAAATGCCTACAATCAAATTTAGTGTAAAATATCTCAATATAGTTGACCGGTTAAAAGAATGCGGAATGCTTGCCATATTCCGCATTTTCCAATAATGATAAAATCATCAGAATGCGTTTAATATTCTGGTCAATCTATATAAAAATCACAATATATATATTGTGGTGCAAAGTAAATGAAATTTCACAAATCAAATTCATCTGGGAAAAATCAAAATCAAATGAACCAATTTCCCAGTAAAGTTAATTGAATTTTGTTCAGTTACCGGTAAGGGATTTTTTAAGATCTGCTAAAATGTGATGTATATATTATAGAAATTACTGCTGAAGATTGGCTCTTGATAACGGTTCCGGCACATATAGTTTAATGCGAAATGATAAGTTATTATTCGTTCCTACCACAAGATACAGAGCCAACTTTTAATTAAAAAATCCGAAGAATGTTTTTGCTATTAAGCAATTTTTAAGCGGCTTCAATACGTTCCATATAAACATTAATCTTCATCGCGCTCCAGTTTGTACTCGTCCAGCACTTTTCTGACAATTTGGGCTAAATTACTTTTGGAAAATGGTTTCTGAATAAAATGCACCCCTTCGTCCAGAACACCGTGATGGGCGATGGCATTGGCCGTGTATTTGCCATAAGACATTTTCCATTGGCGAGTGTAGCAAGTTATTAAATTTTTTTTACAAAAATGAACTTGACAATAGATACAACATTAGATATTTTCAATACCGAATTATGATTCATAATTCAGTATTGAAAAGGAAAACAACTTCAGAACAAAAATCAACAAGGCCTTGCCTGACAGCAGGCCGAGAATTGGCAAATGCTTACATCAGGGATGTGACCTATGTGCATGGACATCACAAAGGCCATTAACCCCAGACCGCGGGCCATATCAATGAATAACGTAAGCTGCATAGGATATAGGAATCATGCAAAACCTTTTTATTATCTATTTAAAACGATTACTGACTCTTTTGCCCATTGTGGTGGCAGTGTTGGTGGTAGCATCACTATTGATGCATCGAGCAAGCCCTGTTAAAAAACCTGTGGGTGAATCAATAAGAACGCTTCGTATCATTAAAACGCCACTGGTTGAATTGGTTCCCAGGGCAAAAGGTTACGGGGTGGCCGAGCCTGGACAAGTATGGGAGGCAGTTGCAGAGGTCAAGGGAACTGTTTTGTCCATGCACCCGCGTTTGAAATCCGGGGAATTGATTGAGGCAAAAAACATATTGGTCCAGATAGATCCTACTGAATACGAACTCGCAGTCGCTCGACTGGAAGCAAGGATTGAAGAAATCCGGGCGAGCATAAACAAACTGGCTACAGACAAAGAGAATATGAAACAATTGCTTGCAATTGAACAGCGCTCGATAGAGCTGGCCTTAAAATTGTTGGAGCGAAAGCGAGCATTAGCAAAACGCAATGCCATCTCCTTTGATGAGGTGGACCGAGAGGAAAAAAGTTTTCTTCAACAGAAACAGACTGTTCAGCAATTGAAAAACTCACTTTCTTTAATTCCATCACAGCAAAAGGCCTTGAATGCCAACCTATCCGCCTGGCATACCGACCTTAAGCTGGCAAAAATCAATCTTTCTAAAACGGTAATATTGGCACCTTTTGATTGCCGTCTCGGTGATTTAAGCATTGAAGTTGGCCAATTTGTGCATACCAATCAATCCCTTTTCAAAATCCACGGCACTGCAGTTACCAACATCGAAGCTCGATTTCAGATCGATGAATTGCGCAATATTATAGGAGAAGGAAAGCGAGAAAAATTTAAATCCGGAATAGACGCGGATGCGATCAAACAATTATTCAGTGATGTAAAAGTTCTGCTTCGCCTGCAAAATAGTGACTGGTCAACGGAATGGGAGGCCAGAATAGATAGAATCCGCGAGGTGGTTGATTCACAAACCCGGGAGATCAGGGTTGTGGTCGCGGTTGATCGTCCTTATGAACAAGCCGTTCCCGGAGAACGTCCCGTGTTAATGCCCGGGATGTTCTGTGAAGTAGAACTTCAGGGCCAGGTGAGACCGAAACGCATTGTTTTGCCAAGGTCAGCATTATATGGAAACTCCGTGTTTGTTGTTGATGAACAGGATCGACTGAATAAAAGGCAAGTAGCTGTGGATTTTGTTCAGTCGGATTTTGTTGTGATAAAGTCTGGCTTGTCTGGCAATGAAATAATTGTCGTGTCTGATCCCTCACCTGCCATAATCGGTATGAAAGTGTCATCCATAGCTGATGATGCCCTGAGGCAACGTCTTATGGATATAAGTCAGGCAACTGGAGCGAACCAATGATTCGTTTTTTTACAAGCCATCCTACTGCGGCAAATCTGTTGATGATCATATTTCTTATTGCCGGCGCATTAAGCCTGCCAAGTATTCTTCGTGAAACCCAGCCTGATTTTGCCCCCAGTGAAGTTGAAATTAATATTATCTATCCTGGTGCCACGGCAGAAGAGATCGATGAGGTGGTCTGCCAGCGGGTGGAAGATGCTATCGATAAAATTAATTTTGTAAAAGAAGTTCGTTCCGATGCAAGGGAGGGGTTTGCCTCTATCATTGTTGAAATGGCCGGAGTTGGAGATATTCAGACCTTTATCCGTGATATTGAAACAGAAATCAATGGCATTGATGATTTTCCAGAGGAAGTTGAAGATCCTGTCATCTCAGAACTCGGTCGAACTGATCCGGTTATGTCTTTGTTGGTCTCAGGTCCCATGAACGTGCCGGATCTCAAGGCATATTGTGAAGATATGAAAGACCGGATGCAGGAAGCCGGAATTTCATTGATTAACATTGCAGGTTTTTCCGACCATCAACTAAGGGTTTCCTTGTCTGATGCTGAATTGCGCCGGCTGGGCCTCAGTGCAGCCCAGGTGGCGGATCGGATCACTGCCCAAAGCAAGGACATGCCCCTGGGCAGCATTAAAACCCGGGAGCAAGATATTCTGCTGCGATTTGTTGGTCAGCGAACCAGTCCAGATGCACTGTCAAAGTTGATAATTCTGGCAACCCCGGAGGGCGGAGAGATCCGTTTAGGAGATATTGCCAAAATCGAAGATATCTTTGAGCTTGACGAAGATATCATCATGGCAGGAGGACAACGAAGCGCTCTATTGAATATTGAGAAAACAAATAAACAGGACTCCATCCGCGTGGCCGCCAGGGTCAAGAATTTTATAACAGATGAACGTGAACGTCATCCGCAGATGATGCTGACG